>Ga0209592_1000113_pt1 | contig 19752 bp, 19 predicted proteins | sample PPLLak2March2015_2_FD_187251 | JGI IMG/M metagenome (GOLD analysis project Ga0209592, IMG submission 187251) | Freshwater sediment microbial communities from Prairie Pothole Lake near Jamestown, North Dakota, USA - PPLs Lake P8 Core (3) Depth... | ecosystem: Environmental > Aquatic > Freshwater... | reverse complement strand
GCCTCCTCATAGCGAGACGGGTCTTTCCAAAAACCGCGCGTCATGCCGATCCATGGTGCTTTGATGACCAGCTCTCCTACCTGTCCGCGCACCGGGCGACCGTGCTCGTCCAATACATCGGCAGCGATCCCAGGGCAAGGTCCTGAGAACGAGCAGGGTTTGAGCGGTAGGATCGGATTGCCCATCAGAATGCCGCCAGATATCTCGGTGCCCCCGGAGTAGTTGATGATCGGTCGCTTGCCCTGTCCTACCGTCTCGAACAGCCACATCCACGGATCGGGATTCCATGGCTCGCCGGTGGAAGCAAAAATGCGCAGTGAAGACAGATCGTGCTGCCGGACGGGTGCCTCACCGAAGCGGATCAGAGAGCGGATCAAGGTGGGTGAGACGCCGAGAACGGCGATGCGGTGGCGTGCTGCCATTGACCAGAGCCGGTCGGGTGCAGGATAGTCAGGCGAGCCATCATAGATAAACAGGGTACCGCGCAAGATCAATGACCCGAAGACCAGCCAGGGTCCCATCATCCAGCCCATATCGGTGATCCAATAGATCACCTCACCCGGGTGCAGGTCGGTGCCAAGAGCCATATCCTGGGCTGCCTTGACCGGAAATCCGCAGTGCGTATGGACTGCGCCTTTGGGACGCCCGGTGGTGCCGGAGGTGTAGATCACCATCAAGATATCTTCCGCCGATGTGACCTCGGTGGGGGCGGTATCGGGCTGGCTGTCGACCAGCGCCTGCCACCTGTGATCTCTGCCAGGGGTCATCTCGACCTGCATCCCTGCCCGGTCCAATACGATCATGTGTCTCAGGCTGGGCGCCTGAGCAGCGGCTTCATCGGCTACCTCCTTCAGCGCAACCGGCTTGCCCCGCCGGGTAAAGCCATCGGCTGTGAAGAGCGCTTTAGCCTCGGCGTCTGCCAGGCGGGAGGCGACTGCGCCGGCGCCGTACCCGGAAAACAGCGGCAGGATGATGCCACCGATCTTGGCAATGGCAAGCAGAGCCATGACGATCTCGGGAGTCATAGGCATGAACAGGCCAATGGCGTCGCCTTTGCCCAGTCCCAATGATCGCAGCGCGTTGGCTACCTGATTGACCTTGCGATTGAGCTCCCCGTAGGTCATGGTCAGCGTTTCACCATTTTCGCTCTCCCACACCAGGGCAAGTTGGTCCGCCTGGGGAGTGCCTATGTATTTATCCAGGCAGTTGTAGACGATATTCAGCTTGCCACCCACACACCACTGAGGCCAGGCTATGCCACGCGACAGATCCAGGATAGATTGGTATGGCTCGTAAAAGCGGATATCGAGGAAATCGATCATCGCCTCGGTGAACCAACCGGCATCGCTGGTTGAACGCTGCATCAGCTCATCGAAATCGGCGATGCCGTGCATGGACATGAAACGTGTTAGATTGGCTGTTTCTATGTATTCCGAAGAGGGCCGCCAGACGACCGGACCACCGAAATCGAAGGGTTCGCTCATCCTACTCTCCTTTGGCTGAGTGGCGTCGAGGTCTATTTTAACCGATTTTATTATCGGATGTTCCTGCGAGCGGGATTGTACATATTGGGAAACCTATACAGATCATAGCCGAAGAAAACACGACCGCCCCTGCCGGTAATGGTTAACAGACAAGAGCGGGTAAATCCAAAGAGCAAATGCTCTGCACCCCCCTGTTTTCAAGAATCGATTGTCGAGGAGCCGGCTGAGCTAGTCGGCCTCAGCCTCGGCTTTGAGTTCTTCAGGCTCAGTTAATACCTGGCGCTCTTTCTCCAGGGTGAGGATGCCGTTGCGAACCTGGGTCAGCGAGCGATCGAGCTCCATTTCGAGCCGCCGCAGCGTATCGATCACATAATCATCTGCTTCAGCGCGGATGTGACCTGCTTCGGCGCGCCCTTGGGCCAATATTTGTTCAGCACGCGCCTGAGCTGCCTGGACGATGGCGTCGCGGGAGACAAACTGCTCACTCTTCTCCCGGGCAATCGCCAGGGTGCGGTTGGCTTCCTCTTGCGCCTGGGCCAAAATGCGATCTCTCTGAGCCATGAGCTGCTGCGCTTTCTTGACCTCTTCCGGGATCGCCACGCGCATCTGGTCGATCAGATCGAGCATACGATCTTCATCAACTATGACGTTGTGCGTGAACCAGATCGGACGGCTCCTATTGAATAGTTCTTCCAGGCGATCCACTAGATGCAGTATGTCCATAGGGTTCCTCCCCTGAATGTGCTCTCCGCGAGTGATGGGGTGTGTCTCAATAGCATTAAATTACATTCTCATCAATATTATATGATTTCTGCTTGTTCTCTGCAAGCTAATCCCGTAAAGAGGTGGTCGGGATCAGCGTTTGCCCGTCTCCCAGCTCTGAAAAGCGCTGGTGCAGGGCTATCTTCACGTGGGCGGGCACCATGCTGCTCACATCACCGCCCAGCGAGGCGATCTCGCGCACGGTGGATGATGAGAGGAATGTATGCTCCTCGGCGGTTATTAGAGCCACCAGCTCGATATCCGGTGCCAGGCGATGATTAGCCAAAGCCATGCGAAACTCATACTCAAAGTCCGAGAACACGCGCAGACCACGTACGATGACCTTAGCGCTGATCTGCCGGCAGAATTCCACGGTCAATCCACCGTAGCCCATTACAGTAATCCTGGGATTCTCCTGAAAGGATTGCCGTGCAAGTTCCATGCGAGTTTCGGGGGAGAACAGCAGAGATTTGAGCGGACGATCATAGACAGCCACGATCACCTCTTCAAAAAGGTGCGTGGCACGGTGGGCGATGTCGATATGCCCAAGATGGATGGGGTCGAAGGTACCTGGAAAAACAGCACGAACCATGAGACCTCGCTGACTTTATCTTTGTGAATTATGGGGTAGGGCAGCCGACCCGTCAGCTGACATCACCTTTACCACCCCAGAAGCGATCCAGGTAGCTGGCGAGCAGCTGGTGTTCGGGCTGGTTCAGCTCTGGATCGATTTCGAAGAGTGCCTGAGCATGCCGGCGGGCTTTATCGATCAAAGGAACGTCCGTCAGACTTGCCAGCTGCAGGTCAGAAAAGCCGGCCTGGCGTGTGCCCAGGAAATCGCCTGGGCCGCGCTGGCGCAGGTCGTGTTCCGCCAGCTCGAAGCCATCGTTGGTCTGGACCATAACCTGAAGGCGTTCATTTTCGACTGCATCCGGTGTGTCAGGGATAAGCAGGCAGTACGATTTCTCTGCTCCACGACCGATCCGCCCGCGAAACTGGTGCAGCTGCGCCAGGCCAAAGCGATTGGCGCCCTCAACCAGCATCACAGTGGCATTGGGGATGTCCACCCCGACCTCCACAACCGATGTGGATACCAGGATTTGGTATTCTCCATCGCGGAAGCGGGCCATCACATCGTCTTTCTCCTCCGGCCTCAGGCGTCCATGTAGCAGGCCCAACCGGAATTGAGGGAAGACCTCTGATTGTAAACGGCTATGATCCTCGACTGCCGCCATTGCCTCGCTTTTTTCGCTTTCCTCTACTAATGGATAGATGATGAAAGCCTGCTGCCCAGCCTCGACCTGGCTCCTGATGAGCCGGTAGGCCCGCTCACGCTCTAATGGCGCCAGGACATACGTGCTAATTGGCTGGCGTCCGGGGGGCATCTCGTCGATCACGCTCAAATCCAGGTCGCCATATATTGTCAGAGCCAGAGAACGTGGGATTGGGGTGGCGGTCATGACCAGAAGGTGGGGATCTGTGCCTTTGGAACGCAGAACAGCACGCTGCTCCACGCCAAAACGGTGCTGCTCGTCGACAATCGTCAATTCAAGATCGGAAAACGTAACAGGGTCTTCGATCAAGGCATGTGTGCCGATGACCAGCTTTATCGATCCATCCGCCAGAGCCGCACGGATTTCCCCTTTCTCACCTTCAGGAGATGCGCCGATCATCAAGCGGATCTGTTCGGGCTGCAGCAAGGGCGACCCTTCGTCCCCATCTCTGGATGGGCTGCCGCTTCCTGCCAGGAACTTGAGCAAATTGCGGTAGTGCTGTTCGGCTAAAATGCTGGTGGGCGCCATCAGCGCGGCTTGAGCGCCAGTGCGGGTCACCATGGCGACTGCAAGCGCAGCCACGATGGTCTTCCCCGAGCCGACATCACCCTGGATCAGGCGGTTCATCGGCGTGCCCGAAGCTAAGTCCAGACGCACATCTTCCATGGCGCGCTGCTGTGCTCCCGTAAGGGAGAATGGCAGGTTCTGCATAATGCCTTCAATCCATTCGGCCGGAGTGTCGAAGATGCGCCCGGTGCGCGATTTCCAGTTGCGCTTCTGGTGGAGCAGCCCGAGCTGGAGCAGGAAGATTTCATCGAAAGCCAGCCGGTGGCGGGCCGCCTCGAGCTGCTCCCAGGAATCGGGGTAGTGGATCTGCAGGATGGCATCGTTGAGGCTCAACAACCCGGCTGAACGCCGGATGCTATCCGGGAGCGGATCGTGCAGGCGCGGTGCCCAATAGGACACCACCTGGTTCAAGATACGCCGTAGCCAGGTCAATGCTATATTGGCGGTTAATGAGTAGACCGGTACGATCCTGCCGGTGTTTAACTGCTCTCGGTCGACCGATTCCCAGGATGGATTGTTCATTACCAGCCGTCCCAGGTACTGATCAGCTTTCCCGGAGACAGATATCTGCGTTCCGTTGTGCAGGTGCTTGGCGACATACGGCTGGTTAAACCACGTGATGCGTATCGTCCCACTGCCATCATTGAGGACAGCCTCCGTAGCCGGTTTTGCCCCGCCAGAATAGCTGCGTTTGGCAACACTTTGTACGGTGCCGATCACCGTAACAACTTCTCCATAAGACACGCGGTTGATCGGCTTCATCCGCGAGTAATCGTCATACCGGCGCGGCAGATAATAAAGCATGTCGCGCAGGGTCTGGATGCCCAGACGCTCCAGCGCCACTGCATTTCTTGGACCGACATGCGGCAGCACGGTAACAGGCGCATCCAGGGCAGGCGGTTGTCCCTCCGTTTTGAAGGCTTCCGCATGCTGCCGCGAGCGCGATGAGTGGCGAGGATAGCCCTGATCCGCTGTGCTCGCCCGGTCGCGGCTGCCTCGGTAGTTCACGTCCCCGGCCTCGGCTGGGGTGGGGCGTGCTTCTTCTGCCGATTTGGGTGGGGGGAAGGTGAACTCCGGCGCTCCTCCGTCGGCAACCAGACGCCGGTGTAAGCCCTGTAGGATTTCACAGCGAGAGGTTTCGCTCAGACGGGGATAATCTCGCAAGCGCGACCTCACCAGCTGGATAAATTCTTCGGATAGGCCATCCAGGCGTGCCTCAGCCTCCCACCAGTCCAACAACCGGTTAAGTCCGCCGATGACGGCACGATTCTCATACCTGCCTTCCGCCTCTAACTTAAAAATACTATGAAGTTTCGCTACCGATGGTTTCATCGGGGACAATTGTACCATCCCCCTCCCTGGATATCCCTACCAGCATGCCTGGTTGGACTATCTCCGGTCAATGCAGCACCACAGAAAAGCCGATCCCATTCGGCCCTGCATGGGTGCCAATCACCGTCGTAACGTTGACGAGCAGTGGGTTTTCAGGCAGAGGAGCGGGCAGGCTGTCCAGAAAGCGGCGCGCCAGCTCTTCAGCATTGGTGTGCAAGATCGCGAGTTTGTCGATCGGCCCCAGGTTGAGCAGCATCTCCCTCAGCCGGGCAAGACCTTTTGATGTCGTACGCGCCTCTCCAAGGCTGATCAAAGTGCCGTCCTTGACTGCGATAAAGGGTTTGATGCGCAGCAGCTCGCCCATGCGCGCTTTAGCCCATGAGATTCGCCCGCTGCGCCGCACGTATTCGAGCGTGTCCAACATAGCCACCAGGCGAATCCGCCGGTTGATATCTTCCAGATATGGCAGGATCTTCTGCAAGGGCAGACCACTGGCTATGGCCTCTGCGGCTGCCAGCACCTGGAATCCCACTCCCATGCTGATTTGTTGGCTGTCGAATACTGTTACCCGCCCACTGAAGGATTGAGCTGCCACGCTGGCGGCATTATAGATACCGCTTAACATGCTTGAGGCATGGATGGACAGCACATGTCGAAATCCGCGCCGAAAAAGGGTATGGTAGATTTCTATATACTTCCCTGATGAGGCTGTCCCAGTTGAGACAGATTTCATATCCGGCAGGCGCTCGTAGAATTCCTCCCGGGTGATATCTCTCCCATCTACCAGGGATTGTCCATCGACCATGATCAAGTTAGGGATCACCGTGATCGCATGCTTTTCTACCAGCACGGCAGGGACATCTGCAGTGCTGTCGGTGACGATGGCGATCTCGGCTTGGGGATTTGGGGCTGGATTCATCGTCTATTCGATCGAGATAATAAACAGATAGTGTGGCTGACCACCTACTTTGATCTCGATGTCATGCCGGGGATAATTCATGCGGATAATGTCGCCGATGCGGTTGGCTTCCGATTTCGTGACCTCGGCGCCGTAAAACAGGGTGATCAGCTCGAAGTGGTCGGCATGTGCCTTCTCCAGTAAACCCAGGCAGGCATCCTCCAGGTTGTTCGCTGCCACCACCAGCTTGCCGTTCAGCAGCGCGATCACTTGCCCTTCCTGAGTGGCCACCCCATCGATCTCTACGCTGCGCGTGGCAATCGTAATCTCCCCCGTCTCTACTTCGTCCAAGGCGGCGATCATCTCTTGTGAGACCTCTTTCAAGTCACCCTGGGGCGCCAACCGCAGCATGGCAGCCAGACCCTGTGGGACATTCTTGCTGGGGATGACCGAGATTTTTTTGACTGTTAGCTCGGCAGCCGCATTGGCTGCCAGGATGATGTTCTTATTATTCGGCAGGATAATGATCTTGTCGGTCGGGAGGTGTTCGAATGCCTGGATAATCTCCTGGGTGCTGGGATTCATGGTTTGCCCACCTTCAACGATCGCAGCCGCTCCCAGGCTGGCGAAGATGCGTGATATGCCCATGCCCGGTGAAACCGCTACGACGGCTATCTGGTCGGGCTCGACAAGTGCCAGGGGTAATTTTGTGCCTTCACGTGTGGCTTCGAGATCCTCCATTTGTGCGATCAGGTTTTCGATGGTAATTTTGGTTACCTTCCCCAACGAACGCGTGTAATCGATGGGGTGGTACAGGTTCTCTGTAGGGACGTGGATGTGCAGACGGTAGAATCCATCGCCCTCGCCCACCTGGATCGATGTGCCCATTTCTTCCAACGTGGAGTAGAAACCCTGGACATCCAACGAATTATTCGGGCGGAAATCAACCACCACTTCAAAATCCTGTCCGGGCTCAATCGTTTCCAAACTCTCATCGATCTGCATGGCTGCCAGCGGTTGTACGGTGGTAACTGGCACCTCGAGCGATAATCCGTTAACGTACCGGAGCATACCCTCCAGAATGTAAAACAGACCTTTCCCGCCAGAATCCACCACGCCTGCTTCTTTCAAAACTGGCAGCAGATCGGGGGTACGCTGCACGGACTGGTCTGCAGCCGCAACCAACAGATCCAGGAGCGTATAAAGGTCATCTGTGCCCGAGATAGCTTGCTCGGCGGCGGCGGCTACATCCTTGGTCACGGTCAAGATCGTGCCTTCTACCGGACGAACCACACCTTTATAAGCGGTGTCGCGGGCTCCTGCAAAGGCCCGGACCAAGTTGGATGCATCCAGCAGCTCCTGATTATCGACTGCGCGAGCGAAACCGCGCCAAATCTGCGAGAGAATGACGCCAGAGTTGCCGCGGGCACCCATCAACGCGCCATGAGCTACGGAATGCATCATTTTCCCGAAATTCTTCTCGCCAGAATTGGCGATCTCGTCCATCGCCGATTGCATGGTCAGCACCATGTTGGTGCCGGTATCGCCATCTGGGACGGGGAAGACATTCAAAGAGTTTACGATGTGCTGGTTGGTGCGCAGCCAGATCAGGCCGGCTTCGATGAGATTCTTTAACGCCTGGCCATCGACCCGTCGATGTCTTAATGCCTTAATTAAATGTTGCCGGGAGGTTGTCCTCGGTTCTGTGGTCATCGTGAATTCAATCCAGTTCGCTCACCCGCAGGCCCTGGACATGCACGTTGACCTGGTTTAACGGTAATCCGAGCGCTCTTTCTACCTGATAACGAACGAGATTGCTTACGCTGGAAGCTACAGATGCTATTCGGGTCCCATACTCTATGATGATGTATATATCAATAATAATGTTCGATCCATCATAATGGACCTCGATGCCATGAGTTGGGTCTTTGACCAAGACATTACCTATCCCTGAAACGAGGTTTTTCGATGCCAAACCGACCACACCATATGAAGCACGGGCTGCCTGGTATGCGATGGTCGAAATTGCACGTGGTGACACGTGGATGCTGCCAAGGGATGTTTCTTCGCCGGTCATGATCTCCTCTGAAAATTCCTTCTAGTCGCAGCTTGCTTTGGGTAGGATTTTATGGTAACATTGTGCGGCTGTGCACCGGGAGAAAAATCCGCTTCAGGCGAAGTATTCCCGGTGGTAAGATCGATCAACTAAGGATGTGGAATTATGGCTAAATGTGCACATTGTGGTAAGAAAACAACCTTCGGTCGCAATCGTCCATGGTCGAATAAGGCCACTCAGCGTACCTTCAAACCCAATCTCCAGACCGTCAGCGTCTTTGAGAACGGCAAGATGGTTCGTAAAGTGCTTTGCGCCAAGTGCATTCGCACCATGGTGAAAACGGCTTAGTATACCAGTCTTCGACAGTAACTGGGAGGAGATCGCGGCGCAAGCCGTGATTTTTTCTTTAAACCAACCGCTCTCAGCCGACTGTGCAGCCTGGTTGATGTGAGGGACAGTCCGCAGCATGGGTATCACCTAGTGTTCCGTCCAACATGATTCTATCAATTGATATTGTCTTGGACGGAACACTTTAAGCTTTGTCCAGGCTCGCAGATGCTGAGTTGTCACTCTACTTTGAGCCTGGACAAAGCACTAGCGGTAGAGAAAGAAAACCCAAAGATAAAAAGGCAACAGCCCACCTACGGCAATCAATGCCAGCAGCCCCAGGCCGATGGTAATCCAATCGATTTCGAGCGGGTTTTCTTCAGGCGCCTGTTTGCTGACCGAGATGGGCTGGGGAGGCTGGTAAACGGGCTTTACTCCGGCGGGAGCATGAGTGGTTCTATCTTCGGTACGGGTCGAAGGCAGATTGCGTCCCTTTCCAGGTTCTTTTGCCAGCGGGTATTCGGGCATTACAACTGTGGTGGCAGCGCTTGACTGCTGACCGATTGTCCCCAGCACGCGACCAAGCTGATCTGCGGTTCGGTAGCGAGCCGAGGGTTCCTTAGACAGGACTTTAATCAGTATCTGTTCCAGAACAGGCGGTATGGCGGGGTTTATCTGGCTGGGGGATTGAGGAGGTAAATCGCGGTGCAGGCGGGCCAGCTCTTCGACAGAAGATGCTGCAAAGGGCAGCTGACCAGTGAGCATTTCATACATAACGACCCCCAGCGAATACACATCTGAAGCCGGAGATGGCGAGCCACCCGCAGCTTGCTCAGGTGCGAAGTACTGGGGTGACCCCCAAACGACATCTACCTTCTCTTCCGGCTGGATAGATGCCAACGCACGGGCGATGCCGAAATCTGCTACCTTCAGGCGCATATCGGGGGTGATAAGCATGTTATGGGGTTTGATGTCGCAGTGGACCAGACCCGCTCGGTGTGCATAACCAATTCCGGCGCATGCCTGGACAGAGAGCGAGAGCGCATCGTCAATGGACAGGCGGCCGCGTTTCTTTATTATATTTTTCAAATGATCGCCCGGCACATATTCCATGACGATGAATAGCCGCCCGCCATCGAGTCCAAAGTCGTGGATGGTGACGATATTTGGATGCGATAGGTTAGCTGCGGCTTTGGCTTCCTGGTGGAAACGGTCACGAAAAGCCGAGTCGCTGGAAAAACTCTCGCGTAGAATCTTTATCGCGACATCGCGCTCGAGCATGCGGTCGTGAGCGCGGTAGACGACTGCCATTCCGCCGCTCCCTAACAGCTCCAGCAGTTGATAGCGATTGTTCAGTAAAATGGGATCTGACATTCAGTGTTTCACCAATCTGGTTTCCCCGATTCTACCACGTGGCATTATCAGGTACAATCAGAGTGACCGAATGCTGCAGAACTTTCACAATAAGGGGTTTGATTGTGAAAACTCGGCCGAATGCTTATGAAGAAATGCTTTATCGCCTATAACCCTACTGCGGGAAGGTATCCCTCCCGCCTGCTGGTAGAGCGAGCTGCCAGGGTTTTAGAGCAGCACGATTGGAGCGTGCAGCTCGAGCAGACTTTTGATGGTGAGCATATTACCCGGTTAGCGCACCAGGCTGCTGATACAGGCTTTGATTATTTCATCATCGCTGGCGGAGATGGATCACTCAACCGGGCAGTCACCGGGCTGATCGGCTCTCACACAGCCCTGGGTGTTCTTCCCGCCGGAACCGCGAATGTCTGGGCGCAAGAGCTGGGCTTACCAGGTTTGTCCTGGACGCGCTGGACGTCGCTGGAAGAGAGCGCACGCCGTCTGGCTGACGCCCAGGTACGAACGGTAGATGCAGGCATTTGCAACGGAAGACCATTCCTGCTGTGGGCAGGTATCGGACTGGATGGTTTCATCGTCCACCACATCGAACCGCGCAAACGATGGGAAAAACATTTCGCTGTCGTTCAGTACGCAGCCTCCGTGGCCTGGCATGCCAGTTTCTGGCGTGGGATGAACCTGCTCGCTGTGGTGGATGGGCAGGAGATCAGCGGTCACTTTCTCCTGGCGCTGGTCAGTAATGTGCACCTGTACGCTGGTGGAGTGGCTCAAGTGTCTCCGCAAGCACGCTTGGATGACGGCAAAATGGATTTATGGCTGTTTGAGGGCGAAACGCTGGGGGACGTAGTCCAGCTGGCCTGGGAACTGTGGGCAGGCAACCACACCCATTCGGATAAGGTACGCCAGATAGTTTTTCAGGAGCTCCACATCGAATCGACTTCACCGCTCTTTGTGCAGCTGGATGGCGAGCCGGCTGAAGGAGATGGCAGAGTGACGATCTCGGTTCATCCTCATGCGCTGCGTGTTCTGGTGCCAGCTGGTACTCCCCAGCCTTTATTTTCCCTAGACTGATCTTATAGCTCTAAGCGATCCAGATCGATCCGCACGAATGGGCGGTGATATACTTGGAACTTATCCGGAAAGTTAATGGAACGAGTGTGCTGCCGATGCTACGCCGCTACGTGAATATTTGGGTAATCCTGGGGACGGTAGTTATCGCCCTGCTGCTGCTTTGTGTGATGGCGTCTGCCTTGTGGTTTATCCGTCCTGAGGCTGCTCCCAGCGAGCAGGCAACGGCTGTATTTAATGTGATTCCTTATCTCACCCCCACACCGCCGCCTGCCACACCCAGTCCAGTCCCCAGTGAGCAGATTGCCGGCGGAGAAATCCCTCCTGCTCCCCCGCCTGGGCAGATTGACAAAGGCGCCTTCGTCGAGGTCACCGGGACTGGTGGAGATGGGCTGCGTCTGCGCTCTGAGCCCGGCTTAGAGGGCGAGGTGCTTTTTCTGGGTTTGGAGGGCGAGATTTTCCGGGTAGATGATGGACCCGTCATGCTGGATAATTACACATGGTGGCTGCTATTAGCGCCGTACGATGAAAACGTAAAAGGCTGGGGAGTATCTAATTTTCTGAAAGCGGTGCAAAATCCATGAACAATTATTCCTGACAGTTGCGTAACAATCGATTCGGAAATAAGTTAATGATGTTAGGTAAATATTGCATATTGGTGTTAGCAAAGGGGTATACATCACGGTATGAATTCTTTTCGACCTAAGGGAATAACTGCAAACAAATACACCCGTAAATTGAGCCTCAGCTGGAATGATGATCACGAGAGCGTATATTCATTTTCCCTTCTGCGTTATGCCTGCCCGTGCGCAGAATGTCGCGGAGGGCACGATAAGATGGGATCAGAGCCTGACCCTGCGGTGTTTGCTCGTCCAGAAGTAGATTCGCCTGCTACTCGTCTGCGCGGAGTGGAGGGTGTTGGGACTTACGCACTGACGATCGAGTGGGAGGATGGTCATCACTATGGGATTTATAACTGGAATTATCTGCGCGCCTTGTGTCCGTGTCCTGAGTGCCGCGGAGGTGCGTCGTGATGCCGGATGATCCCTTGGATGTGGTTCTTGCCATGGTGGAGAAGGCGTTTATGCGTCTCCAAGCTGGCGATGTGGTTGTGGCTTGCCTGGAGCAGGGTAATCTGGCTCCGATGCACAAAATAGTTGAAGACCTTGTGCTCGCTGGACCCCAGAGCCTGGGCGTTTTACGGGAGATCCAGGCAGAGGTAGGCACCCGGCGTAGCCAGTTCCAGGATGATATCGCCGGTGAATTCTCGAAGCTCGAGCTAAGCCTTGCCAGGCATGGCATTGCATTATCTGGATTGCCAGACCGGCATTCTATGCGCGGCCTGGATGCCGCTGGCTTTCTCAGCTATCTTCACCAACAGGGAATCACCGATGAACACCGCCAGCGGGAGTGTATGCGGTTAATTCACGAAGCCAAGGAGACGATGAGTGCCCTGGCCCGGCAAACTTTGCTGCTGGAAGAGGTAGAGCTATATCTTGATGACTGGATAGGGGGGGTAATCTATCAGAGCGCGCGCCAGATGTCCTCTGGCAGCTTACTTCCTGGTCAAAAGACCAGATATTGGCAATAATTTATAAATAATCCCTCAGGTTATGTTCGACCGCATAAGCCGCAGCTTCCGCCCGGTTGCTTACACCCAGCTTGGAAAGGATGCTGCTAACATAATTTCGCACCGTCCCCTCGCCGAGGAAGAGCGCCTTGGCGATCTCGCGGTTGGTTTTACCCTCCGATACCAGCAGGAGCACATGCCGTTCTTGTTGCGTTAAGGCAGAAAAGGCCGAAGCTTCCTCCTCTTTCGCGGCTTTACGGACTTCTTGAAATATGCGTTGTGTGACAGCAGGGTCGAGCAAGGCCTCTCCTCGCCCTACTGCTTCGATTGCCTTCACCAGATCTTCCCCGCCAATTTGTTTTAGCACATAGCCAGATGCGCCGGCGCGGATTGCTGAGAACAGCATCTCGTCTTCCGCATAGGAGGTGAGCATGATTACTTTGGTACTGGGGTATTTTTCCGAGATCTCTTCACAGGCCTCGATACCGGAGCCGCCAGGAAGGCGAATATCCATCACAACGACATCTGGGGTGTGGCTGGCAACGCGCTCGACAGCTTCTCGGGCGGTGCTGGCTTCGGCGACTACTTCGAAATTGGGGTGGCGATCCAGGAGAGATTTTAAACCCAGGCGAACTACTTCGTGGTCATCGACGAGTAATATTCGCTGTTTTGTCATGAAATACACCTCCGACGGAGAGTATAGCCGATACTGCTTACGATGGCAAGTGGCATAACATAGATCAGGTGCTTGAGGGATCAAGACCCATTCATCTTCTGTCTTACCAGGGCTTCTCCCTGGATCTTAAGAATCTACCGGTGTGGATTATGGTGATTGGCGCCGGTAATCGACAAAGCGATATCCAACACCGCGCTCGGTAAGGATATACTTCGGGTTAGAGGGGTCTTTTTCTAGTTTTTTACGCAGATAATTGATGTACAGCCGCACGTAATGCGGCTCATCGCGGTATTCGTACCCCCATACCTTCGTGAGTACGTCATCATGGGTGAGCACCCAACCCGCGTTCTGGACCAGGTGATAGAGCAAGCGGTATTCTGTCGGTCTAAGCTGTACTAGCTCACCATCCACCCACACTTCACGGCGGTCGAAATCGATTTTCAACCGATCATCCACCTGGATCAATCCATGAGCCGTGCCGGAGGCCGACTCTGTCCGGCGTAATACAGCCCGCACGCGGCTGACCAATTCGCGTGGGCTGAATGGCTTGGTTATGTAATCATCTGCTCCCAACTCCAGCCCGTGCACACGGTCATCTTCTTCGCCTTTTGCGGTGAGCATGATTACTGGCACCGAGCTGACCTCGCGGATGATCCGCAGGACCTCGAATCCATCGATATCGGGCAGCATGACATCCAGCAGTACCAGATCAGGCAGCCCGCTGCGGATACGTTCAATCGCCTGCGTCCCGCGGAAGGCTTCTAAGACCTGGAAACCATCGTGCTCCAGGTTCAGACGAATGAAGCGCACCATGCGCTCTTCGTCATCTACCACCAGAATACGCCGGTCTCTAAGACGAGTTTCCACTTACGATCACTCCCTGACGAAGCCGATAATTTCTTCTTCTTCTTTACCCGCCATAATCTCGATGAAGTTCAAACGCTCCACCGGCCAGTACACTGTGACGACATTTTCCGACAGATAATGGATATCTTTCCCGTCCAACCGCCGCGGATTGTGAACCATCACCAGGGTATCATCAGGTGAGGGAAGATCGTCCACTTCGCCTACTACCGGGTCCGCATTTAATACGTGAAGGATAATTGTGTAAGGCACCCAAGCCTCCAGTTCAATGATTCTATTCCGATATTCTCCGCAGTCCAGTCAGCTCCATACATGGTTTTATATTATGGATGGATGATGATCTCGACTCGAAATTTACCCAGCGTGAGGACATCGCCATTATTTAGTGCCTGCGGAGAATGGGCGGGAACTTTCACTCCGTTGATCTGCGTCCCGTTCGCTGATCCCAGATCTGAGATAGTAACGCTCTCCGGAGCGATGTGCAGCGTAGCATGCAGCCGTGAAACACCGCCCTCGTAGGCCTGGTAGGGCGTCAGGTCAATATCTGGTAAGATCGGTTGAGTACCGCTTACCCGGCCGATCGTAAATTCCTCGCCCCCCTCCAGTGGAATGATCTGCCCGCTTGAGACGATTTTAAAAGCCACCTGCGTTGTGCCTGGGGCGGCAGCTTTACTTATCCGCGTTTCCGCGGCACTGTCGGCTGGCTGGTTTGGATTGGTGTATACAACAGTTTCGGTCGGACTTTTCGTCTGGTGTGTCAGCTGGGTGCCGCAAGCGATGCAGAACAATGCCCCCTCGAGTTCTTCATTGAAACAAGTGGGACATATGATCATATCTACCCTTCCCCAATATCAACTGAAGCAAGCGAGCTGTCAGTACCAGCGGGAAGCAGTAAACCACGGGTTCCAAATTTAATTTTCTTCTTGCCGGTCTCGCTCAAACTTAACCCGCGCTCCAGGTTCTCGGCTTCATCCAGGACAGTACGAGCCAGGTCTTTTTCACCCTGCGAGAATAGATGGGTGGCCAGGCTGTTCAGGTGTTGGGTTGCAAGGTCGAGATCGCCAGTTGCAAATGCCTGGTTGGCACGTTCCTGGATGCGGTATAGGGTTAGCTTGGAGAGAGCGTTCAGCAGCTTTGTTGGAGGCGGTTCTGGCGGAGCTTCTGCTTTAACCGGGCGCTGCAAGCGCAGGCGGGTCACTGATGTAGGTGTGGTATTCATCGGGATATCCAGGGATATCTGTCCGCTTGCCAGCGTAACCTGGGAGACATCATCCGACAGCGGGGGCACGACGAATTCCAATAAGGCGGTCAGGGTATTATCAACCGGGATGCTGCCCAGATTAATGGGTGGTAATGTCTCGAGGGGAGCGCTTTCTGGACCCAGCCGGAAGGCATACCGGACACCAACATCCTTACCGGTATGAAAATCGAAGCGCACATTCTCAGCATAGATCCGGCTGAGCCCGAGGAATTTTTCCTTTAGTATGCGCCGGATATCACTGGATTTGGCAATGTAAGCACAGCTGCCGCCAGTGCTCGATGACAGATTGTCCAGGAAGTGATCGTTCCACTCTTCGCCAATGCCCAGACAGCTAATTCCTATACCACGCCCGGATGCCTGGGAAGCCACGCGCTTGCAGTGCGGCTCATCACCATATGTGCGGCCATCTGTGAGCAGCACGATATGGTTTATGTGGCGCTTATTGTAGTTGGCTCGGATTTCCTGGTATCCGGCTTCCAACCCGCGGTAGATCTCAGTCGCTCCGCTGGAGTGGATCATCTGGATTTGAGTCTCGATCGCAGCGCGATCCAGCCGTCGACCGGCTGGGATAAGCACTTCTGCGCGGTCGCTGAAGGTCACGATCGAGAGAACATCCTCCCGGCGCAGCTGACGCACGATCTCAATGGCTGTTGTCTTCACCATATCCATCCGCTCGCCCTTCATGGATGTGGAGCGATCCAGCACCAGGCAGACATTCAGTGGGGCGCTATTCATGGTCGTTTCTGTGTGCGGCGGGGACAGGTTGATCATTGCATATACCAGCTGCGGCTCATCCAACAGGGGCAGCGCTGAACGGCTGTAGAGCAAGTTGATCTGGACCGGTGGCTGGGTGCTCTCCGGAGAGGGCAGTTGGCTGTCGTATTTACTTTTTAGTTCCGGATCTGAGAGGATTTCAAATGCACGCTGGATGTCAAGGAATAGCTCGGTATCGCCCATTTCTACATTGACGTCGGGGTGCAGCCGCAGGGCAGATTGGTGGAAGGCGTGGCGAATTTCCTCGGAGCTGGCATCCCGAGGCAATCCCAGTATGGCGTAGTAGTCAGGCTGACCTGGCATGGCGGAAATGTTATCCGGGCAGTTTTACCATAATCGCTGTGATATTATCTGGGCCTCCGGCTGCGTTGGCAGCGTCTACCAGCGCCTGGCATGCCAGTTCGGGGGTCGTGGCATTGGTAACCACTCTGGCGATTTCTTCCTCCGGGATGACGCCCCAAAGTCCGTCTGAGCAGATCAGCAAGATGCCGTTCTCGGGAAGACGGAGTGTTTTAATGTCCGGATCGAACGGTTCTCCCTGACCAAGGGCGCGATACAGCACGTTGCGCTGTGGGTGGTTTGCGGCTTCTTCTCGGCTGATTTGCCCCAGCTCTACCAGCCGCTTTACCAGAGAATGATCGCGGGTCATAGCTTCGATCTTCCCGTCGGAATCGATCATATAAGCCCGGCTGTCTCCAACATGTGCAATGGTGATCTGCTCACCCAGGATCAGTACTGCGGTCAACGTTGTCCCGCTTCCTGGCGCCTGGCTCGTTATCACACGATGTGCCTCCTGTACCCCGGCTTGCATGATTTCCTGGAGAGACACCTCCGGAGTAACCGGTTTGACGCTCAATAATGGGATAACCAACCTGCTGAGGAGATAGCCTGCCACGGAGCGGATAGCGATACCACTGGCAATTTCACCGTGCTGGTGCCCACCCATGCCATCTGCAACGATATACAGCCCGATGGGCAGGCTGTTATGGTCGCTGGTCAGGGTGGTCGTCAACATGAACAGGGCATCTTCATTATGCTCGCGCTGCATTCCGACTGATTGGGCACAGGCAGAGATCAACTGGGGTGGCTGCAGGGTGCTGACAGGTGGCGAATCATGCTCAACAACCACATCCTCGGGGCTTGAGGGAATAGATGCAGTTTCCTGGTTGTTTTTTTCGCGCCCAAAGATCTTTTCAATAAATCCCTTCACGGATGATAGCCTCCAGGTTGGTCGTCGATGGTTCAGGCAAGTAATGCATAGAGTCGATGGTCCGTCGATCCGACGTAAACCAGGTCGTCAACCGCAATTGGCGTGCCAGTTATCGGTCCCTTCGTTTTGTATTTCCAGCGCAAGCGACCGGTTCGAAATTCGAGACAGTAAATATATCCATCCACCGATCCGCAGTAAAGTGAGTCTTTATAAACGGTCGGTGATCCAGTTACCTGGTTTTCTGCGGTGAAGCTCCATACTTCTTTCGCTGAGCGGATGTCGATGCATTGAATCTGCCCGTCTATTGAACCCGTAAAAATAAAATCTCCAGAAATGCATGGCGTGGCAATGCTGGCCTTATCCAATCTGAAGCGCCAGATAACCCAGCCTGTCTTGGCATCTAAGGCGTAAAGCGTAGTGTCAACGGATCCGAAGTAGATAACCCCTTGCCAGAATACCGGTGAGGAAGTGATCGCTCGTTTTGCTTTATAGCGCCACTTAATTGTACTCCTGAAATCCATGCAGTAGAAGTCGCCGCTTTCAGTGCCCAGGTAGATGAGATCGTTCACCACCAGCGGTGTGGAGCGGACGGGTGCACCCACGTCAGCGCGCCAGGCGCGCCTTCCGCTGATGGTGTTCACCGCGTGCAGGTGACCGTCGTCCGAGCCAATGAACACGTGTCCTTCAGCAATGTGCGGTGATGATCGCACCGGACCCTCGGTGTAGTAAGTCCAATTTAACCTGCCAAAGCGGGCACTGATGACGTGCAGGCGCTTATCCTCCGAGCCAAAGAACAGGTTGTTCTCGAAGACTGCTGGTCTGGAAACGATGCCTCCATCTGTGGGGTACTTCCACAGGAATTCGCCGGTGGCGGCATTGAGCGCGTAAAGATTATTATCGTATGAACCGATATAGATATTGCCATCGAAAAATGTAGGCGTTCCGCGGATCTCGTCTTCGCATTTGAACTCCCAAACCGGCTTGATGGTCTCCCCCTCGGAGCGTGCCAATGCCTTCGTGAGAGCGATCCTGGTCAGCACTCCGGTGTCACGTGCGGCGCGGATCAGGGCTTCCTTCATCGTCTCTGCGCTTTCGTACCGGTCTTTGGGTTCATACAGCAGGGAGGTATTGATGACCTTTTCCACTTCCGGGGAAACCGCGGGATTGATCTGGCGGATCGGGCGCTCGGAAAAAGAGAATGGCGCTTCCAGCCGGGGATCACGCTTGGTCAGCAGATGGTGCATCGTCGCCCCAAGTGCGTAGATATCGGCCACACTGCCTGCCTCGCCGCGGTACTGCTCGGGCGGAGAGTAACCCTCGGTGCCGATCATTGTGCCTCGCTGTCCCGACTGGAAAGGCTTGGCGATGCCGAAATCGATCAGCACCACATGCCCGAACTGGTTAATCATCACGTTGGAGGGCTTCATATCTCGGAAGATAATCGGCTCCGGCTGGTGGTTGTGCAAGTAGCTGAGCACATCACACAGCTCGATCCCCCACTGTACGACTTTTTCTTCAGGCAGGAATCCTTCTGTTTCGCTGAGGATTGCCTCAAGATCTTTACCGTTAATAAATTCCAGGATCAGATAAGAGCGCTCGTTGTGGCTGAAGTAGTCGTAAATCTTGGGCATCGAGGGATGGTCCAGAGTTGCCAGCAAATTGGCTTCGCGTTCGAAGTTGCGCACGATGGTGCTGCGCACCAGTTCGTCGCGCGCCTGGTTGACCATCTCTTTTACCGCTATAACCTTGACCACATTGGGAAAGTGCAGATCGCGTGCGCGGTAAACCGCACCCATCCCACCGACTCCGATCACATTCTGGATCAGATAGCGATTTGTCAGGGTGGTCCCTGCATTGAGTTGTTGGGTTGTCCCCGCCGCAGAGCCGTTCTCCAATTTTTGGGTAATGCGGTGAGTTTCCAGGAATGTCCTCGCTTTCGTCGTGTAACGACCAATTTCAAACCATTATAGCCATCAATGCCCGGTTTGGCAATCGATACCCGTAAAACTAAGAGAATTGCAATGCAGCGCCCCGCTTTCCAGAGGCGGCCTGCCTGCTATAAGTGTTTCTATTCAGATTCGCTCTTCTATTCTACCATCCAACCAACAACCGCATACTTATCTTGACCCTATTTGTCAGAAGTTAATCAGGTGTACAATCCGCATTAACCTCTCTCCCTCGTGACCTTCTGTTCCGCATCTGGTGGAGGGGTGATATGATTGTAGGCGTAGCGGCTTCACTCTTCTCCAACCGGTCAA
>Ga0209592_1000112_pt1 | contig 19780 bp, 25 predicted proteins | sample PPLLak2March2015_2_FD_187251 | JGI IMG/M metagenome (GOLD analysis project Ga0209592, IMG submission 187251) | Freshwater sediment microbial communities from Prairie Pothole Lake near Jamestown, North Dakota, USA - PPLs Lake P8 Core (3) Depth... | ecosystem: Environmental > Aquatic > Freshwater... | reverse complement strand
GTGATGCCCTCCATGCGCCACCTGAAGCCGGGAACGACCATGGTGCGGCTTGGGCGCTATGACTGAGATCAGGCTCTTGCTTTTTCTCGTCGGCGGCCGCGTCGGCGAGATCGAGCGGGTGCGCAATCTAGGCGGGCACGCCGCTTGCAGCGCCACCGGAGTTCTTCAAAAGGAGATTCCGGCCATGGCGGACAAGCGCGAGGACAAGGGCAAGGGCAAGGGCAAGGACAAGGTCGAAGGCGAAGGCAGCTACAGCGGCACCAAGGATTACAACCAGCGCACCAAGAAATTCATCGACTCGGGCAAGGTCGAGGAGGCCGCGCGCGGCGCCGAGCCGGCCTCGGAGCAGGAGAAGCACGAGATGCAGAAGGCCGAGCGGCTCGGAAAAGAGCGCGCGAAGAAATAGCTACTGCTGCTTGCGCAGCGGGCCCCACAGGCTGTCGAGGCGCGCATAGCGCCCGCAGCCCGAGACGTAGAAGCGGTACTGCAGGGCGTTTTTCTTGTAGTAATCCTGGTGGTACTCCTCGGCCTTCCAGAACTCGCCTTTCGGCGTGATCGGCGTGAGGAGCGACTGGCGGAACGGCTTCTGCGTGCTCCACTTCGCCTTGGAGGCCTCGGCGAGTCGCTTCTGCTCGTCGGTGTAGGTGAAGATCTCCGGGCGGTACTGCGAGCCCACGTCGCAGAACTGGCGGTCGTCGAACGTCGGGTCGTGGTTCACCCAGAAGACGTCGAGCAGCTTCTCGTAGCTCACCTTGGCGGGGTCGAAGGTGACCTCGACCACCTCGGTGTGGCCGGTCCGCCCGGTCGATACCTGCTGGTAGGTCGGGTTCTTCACGTTGCCGCCCATGTAGCCCGAGACGGCCGACACCACCCCCGGCACCTTCTCGAACGCCTCCTCGGTGCACCAGAAGCAGCCGCCGGCGAAGCCCGCCTTCTCGAGGTTTTGCTGTCCGTAGGCGGGGAACATCGTGCCGGCGACCAGAAACCACAGAACGAGAACCTTCTTCACTTGGACATCTCCTTCAGGACGGCGTCGATGACCGGTTGGTCGCGCAAGCATAGCCGAACCTTACCGAGGGGCGAGGCGCGCGCCGCCTTCAGGTAGGCGCGGGCGCAGATCTCGAGCGGCACGGCGAAGATGCCGCTGGAAACAGCCGGAAACGACACGCTATTCCAGCCCCGCTGCTTTGCTTCGTGGAAAGCAGCCATGAGCGCATTGACGAGCTTGTTCTCTTCGTCGCCCTCGCCGTAGCGCGGGCCCACGGCGTGGATCACGCCCTTGAAGGGGAGCTTGCCCGCGGTCGTCACCACGGCGGAGCCCGTCGGGAAAGGACCATGCTTCCTGACTAAAGCATTGGATTCGTCTTGAAACCCCGGGCCCGCCGCGCGCGAGATGATGCCGGCCACACCGCCGCCATGGGCGAGGCGGCCGTTCGCCGCGTTGACGATCGCGTCGACCGGCTCCTCCAGAAGGTTGCCGCGAACCACCTGGAAGCGCCGGCCGGGCGCTACTTCTTCTTCCCGGAGGATTTCTTCCTGCGTCTGGGCACCTTCGCGCCGGCGCGGCGCGCCTCGGACAGGCCGATCGCGATCGCCTGCTTGCGGCTGGTGACTTTCTTGCCCGAGCGACCCATGCGGAGCTTGCCGCGCTTGCGCTCGCGCATCACCTGTCTGACCTTGCTTTGCGCCTCCTTTCCGTATTTCCTGGCCATGAAACCTCCGGTTATTCAATCTTTGCTTTGGCCCTAAGCCCCCGGATGAGCTCTTCGACCTTGTTCTGCACCAGCTGCTGCTGGATGCGCTGCTTTACGTCCGCGAGCGCCGGAAACTTGGTCTCGCGGACGTCGTCGAGCCTGATGACGTGGAAGCCGAAGCGCGTGCGCACCGGCGTCTCCGTGTACTTGCCCTTCTCGAGCTTGACCATGGCGTCGGAGAACTGCCTGTCGAACGAGCCGGGCACGTTCCAGTCGAGGTCGCCGCCGCGCTCCTTGCTGCCCGGGTCCTTGGAGCTCTTGCTCGCCAGGTCCTCGAACTTGTCGCCCTTCTTCAGCGCCGCGATCACGCCCTTCGCCTCGTCCTCGCTCTCGAGCAGGATGTGGCGCGCCTTGTATTCCTTGGCGCCGGTCTGCGACTTGGCGCGCTCGTACTCCTTCTGCACGTCGGCGTCGCTGATCGGGTTCTTGCGCACGAACTCGCGCAGGTAGGCGTTGACGATGATCTGCTGGCGCGCGAGGTCGAGCTCCGCCTGCACCTCGGGCTTCTTGGCGAGGCCGGTGCGGCCCGCTTCCTGGGCGATGACCTCGCGGTTCACCAGCTCCTGGCGCACCATGGCGCGCATCTGGTCGTTGTCCTGCGCGCCGCGCTGCTTCTGCTGCTCCATCATGTAGTCCATGCGCGCGCGCGGCACGGTGACGCCGTTCACCTTGGCGACCGGCCCGGTCGCGGCCGGGGCGGGCTTCGCGGCCGGGGCGGGCTTGGGCTTCACCGCGTCCTTGGCCGGGTCCTGCGCGGCCGCGAGGGTGGGGAGGAGCGCGACGGCAAGCGCGGCGATGAGGATTTTCATGGGCTTCCTTTCGTTTCTTCTGGGCTGCGCGCGCTGATGGCGAGCGCGTGGATGGGATGCTGCATGAGCTCGCCGAGCGCCTGGTAGACCATGCGGTGGCGTGCGACGGTGGGCTTGCCGGAAAAGCGCGGCGAGACGATGGACAGGCGCCAGTGGGTGTTGCCGCCTTCGCGGTAGCCGGCGTGGCCGCGGTGCGACTCGCTCTCGTCGACCAGGTCGAGCGACAGCGGCTCGAGCGCCGCCAGCCGGCTGCGGATCTCTGCGCCGACGTTCAGCTTCCCGCTCATGTCTTCTCTTCGGCGGCGTACTTGCCCAGCACCAGCGCCTGCGCGAACACGAACAGCAGCATGAGGCCCATGCCGCCGAACAGCTTGAAGTTGACCCAGAGGTCGGTCGAGTAGTTGTATGCCACGTAGAGGTTGAGCACGCCCATGAGGGCGAAAAAGCCGATCCACGCGAGATTGAGGCGCGACCACACCGGCTCGGGCAGCTGCATGTGCTGGGACAGCATGGTGCGGATCAGGTTCCGGCGCGCCGCCGCCGCGCCGCCGAGCACCGCGGCGAAGAGCCAGTAGAGCACCGTCGGCTTCCACTTGATGAAGGTTTCGTCCTGCAGGAAGAGGGTGGCGCCGCCGAACACGACGATGATGGCGAGGCTCGCCCACAGCATGGGGTCGACTTTTCTCTTCCTCAATTTCAGCCATGCCACCTGCGCGAACGTGGCGGCGATCGCCACCGCGGTGGCGATGTAGATGCCGGCGATCTTGAAGGCGACGAAGAAGAGGACGACCGGGAAAAGGTCGAAAAGAAACTTCACGCAGGGCCGATTCTACCAGCGCGCGAGCGGCGCGGCCGAGACGACGCGGATCTTCCCGATCAGGCCGACCAGCGGCATCAGGTCCGCCGCCGCCTCGCCCTCGATCAGCTTGAGGTGCGTCGCGTCCGCGTGGGGCTGGCCGAAGGTGGCGTCGACCGGGCGCCAGCCCTGGCCGGCGATCCAGAGCTCGTTCCAGGTGTGGTAGAGGAAGCCGCGGTGCGCCTCGGAATAGGCGATGCCGTTGACGATGCGCGCCGCGATGCCGAGCGAGCGCGCGAACGCCGCGAGCAGGTACGCGTGCCCCTGGCATTCGGCGCGCCGCTCGCGCAGCACGTCGACGGCGGTGAACGAATCGATCGCCTCCTTGGCGATGTTGGCATCCATCCACCGCAGCAGCAGGGCGACGGACTGATCCGGAGATCTGGAGCTCTTCGTAATTCGCTTCGCCAGGTCCCTGATCTGCCCCAGATTGCTCGGCGCCGCCAGCGTCGCCGCGAGGTAGGCCTTCGGCTCGCCCTGGGCGAGGGCGGCGGAGCGGTCGATTCGGCATTCGAGCCGCCCGCCCGCGCGGCGGCACGACTGGCCGCCTTCGCTCGGCACGGCGAAGGCCTCGGGCAGGTCGTCGATGACGATCTCCAGCCCTGCGAGGCGCCGCGGCGCCTCCAGCGGCCCCGCCGGGATCAGGCTGAAGTCGACCAGCGCGTCGCGCTTGGCGAGGCTCGCCTCCAGCAGGTAGCTCTTGGCCGTCGCCTCGCTTTCCAGGGCGGAAATCATCACGCCGTTCAGGCCTCGCTCCAGGAGCGGCCGCCCGTCGGCGGCGATCCAGGTCAGGGTCTCGAGCCCCATCATGCGGGTCACCGTGCGGTAGGCGGTGCCCACGAAGAGCCCGCTCGTCTCGTAGGCCTGGATCTCCTGCTCGGCGGCGGCGATCGTCTGCGTCTCGCCGTTGAACACCGAGTAGCGCGCCTTCGCCCCCACCGCCAGGCCGTGCATCACCGGCAGCATGGTGAGCACGCTGGCGGGATACAGCGGCTCTTCCGCAACCAGTGTTTTCTGCGTTTCACTTCCACTTGCCTTCAAGGTAAACCGCAAATTCTTGCCCTCCAAACCACCCACAACCTCGAGCGGGCTGCCGTCGATGTCGTGCGAGTAGCGGAAGGACTCGAGCGTCAGGTCGTCGCGCACGCGCTCGAGCGAGCGCAGGCTGACGCGCTTGTCGAAGCCGAGGAACTGCAGGCGGATGGCGGCCTCGGACTCGATCTCGTAGCGCCCGGGGGCGCCGGGCGCGGGACGCACCTCGCGCCGCGTGAAGCCGACCTTCTGGCCGTTGAAGACGATGCCGGTCCACAGCTCGCGGTGCGGCCACGACTCGAGCGCGGACGCGGCAGCGGGGTGCCCGGCATCCTTGAAGAACTCCGAGGTCGACGCGCAGCCGCCCGCGAGCGCGACCAGCGCCGCGAGGAGGAAGAGCCTAGCGCCAGTTGCCAATGGCTTTGCGCGCGGCATCGTTGGTGGGGCGAACGACCAGCCCCGAATTGGAAACGGTGACCTGGTAGCCGGCATTCTCCGCCAGCGGGACGAACGCGGCGCTGCCGTAGAGGGCATCGGCGAAGGGCAGCCAGTCGTGGTAGCGGCGGATCGCCGGCCAGACGTCGAAGCCTTCCTCCTGCGCGAGCGCATACACCGTGCGCGGCCCGTTCTTCTCGCGCGGCAGGTCGGCGTAGCGTCCCGACAGGCGCTCGAGGCGGTAGACGGTGTCGAAGCCGGCGAGCGTGCCCATGCCGCGCCATTTGAGCACGCGCGCGTCGATCTGCCACTCGTCGCCGCGCAGCTCGAAGTGGCGCGGCGGCGCCGCGGGCACCTCCAGCGTGAGGGCGAAATGGCGCTCGCCGAGCTGGCGCACCGAGACGTTGGCGGCGAGCTGCTCGTGGGTGAGGCGCCGGTAGCCGTGCAGGGAGGCGGCGACGAGGCCCGCAGCCACGCCCACGAGGACGACGAACGCGCCGAGCAGGAGGTAGATCGTGCCGCTCATCACGCGCAGGCGGCGCAGGCGCCCGAGCGCGGCCAGCTCGAGGGGCAGCGCGACCAGGATGCCGAGCACCGCGAAGGCGACGAGCAGGACCTGCGGGTCAACGCGCGCGAGCCAGTCGATCACGTTGCTAATATAGCCGCAACCGAAGGAGGCCCCCCGTGTCGCTGGTCACACTCATCGAATACGCCGACGCGAGCCCGCCGGTGAAGGCGGTCTACGACGACATCATGAAGACGCGCAACATCGACTGGATCAACAACTTCTGGAAGGCGCTCGCCAACGACCCGGCCGAGCTGCGGCGCGTGTGGGAGCAGGTGAAGCAGGTGATGGCCCCGGGCGCGCTGGACCCGCTGGTGAAGGAGATGGTCTACGTCGCGGTGAGCGCGACCAACGGCTGCGAGTACTGCACGTATTCGCACACCGCCGCGGCGCGCAAGAGGGGGATGACCGACGCCATGCTCATGGAGCTTCTCGCCGTGGTGGGCCTCGCGAACCAGACCAACCGCCTCGCCAACGGGCTGCGCATGCCCGTGGACCGGCAATTCATTCCTTGAGCTTTCCCTCGGGGGAGACGAAGAACTTCTTCAGGATGTGCTCGCCCAGCCGCACTTCGACCGTCCAGTAGCAGCGCCCGTCCGCCCACAGCGGCTCGTCGAGCAGCAGCGCGTACTGCACCGCCTCGCCCTTGTCGCGCATGTCGCGCGCCCAGCCTTCGATGTCCGGGTGCAGCCTGACCTGCGTCACCGCGCGCCGCAGCGGCAGCACGCCCTCGTCGGGGTAGGCGCAGGGCGAAGCGAGCGCCGCAATCAGGACTCCCGCGAGCGGTCCCACAGGTTCGGCAGGATGGCGTTGTGGTAGCCGGAGACGAACTCGCGCGGCTGGCCGCTCGCCGGGTCGAAGGTGTGGCGGCGCACCGCGCCGATGTTGGCGCCGTAGACGTGGATGCTGACCGCGGTCTGCGTGCCGGCGTTCGACACGACGTGGATGTCGCCGATGCGCGGCGAGACCCGATCCACTTCGCCGGGGTTTACCAGATGAAAATTTTTCGTTTCAGTGGGTGAAGCGTATTCGTCACACCTTTCCTGGCCGCGCATGACGCCGACCAGGCCCCACACCGTGTGGTCGTGGATCGGCGTCTTCTGCCCGGGCATCCAGACGAAGCTCACCACCGAGAAGCGCTCGAGCGGGTCGCAGTGCAGGAGGTACTGGCGGTAGGACTCGCGCGAGGGCTCGGCGAACTGCGCCGGCAGCCAGTCGTCGCTACCGACCAGCGCGCGTAGCAGCGCCTCGCCTTCGTCGAGCATGCGCGGCTCGTCGGCGCCGTGGCGTTCGACCAGGCGAGTCATGTCCTGCACGAAGCGGCGGAACTTGCTAACGTCGGCCATGGACGCGAAATTACCACCGCGCGCGGGCATCGTCATCCTTCTCGTGATCGCCACCACGTTCGGCGCGAACCACGTCGCCGCGCGCCTCGCCTTCGACCATGGCGCGAGCGTGGCGGCGGCGGTCAGCGCACGCTCCGCCTTTACGGCGCTGTTTCTCCTTCTTTACCTGAAGTTCCAGAAGATTTCCCTTTCGATGCCGCCGTCCACGTTGTGGCGCGCGCTCCTCGTCGGCGCCCTGGTGGCGACGCAAAGCTTCTGCCTCTACTCCGCGGTGGCGCGCATCCCGGTGGCGCTGGCGCTGCTCGTCTTCCAGACCTGCCCGATGCTGTTCGTGCTCCTCTCCTGGGCGATGGGCAAGGAGACGCCACGCGCGAGCGCGCTCCTGCCGATGCCGCTCGCGCTGGTGGGCCTGGCGCTGGCGCTCGACGTGCGCCTCGGCGATCTTTCCGGCTTTGCCGAGCTCGCCTCGGGCGTGGCCTTCGCGCTCGGCGCCGCCGTCGCGTTCACGCTGGTGCTGTATTTCAACGCGCACTGGCTGAAGGCCCTGGACGGCCGCGTGCGCACCTTCCTGATGATGGCGGTGACCGCGGCGCTGGTGCTGGCCGGCGGCGCGTCCGCCGGCGCGCTGACGTCGCCCGCCGATGCCACCGGCTGGCTCGGCATCGCGCTCCTCACGCTGCTCTACGGGATCGCCATCACCTCGCTCTTCGTCGTGCTGCCGCGCCTGGGCGGCGCGTCGAGCACCGTGGCGCTCAACTTCGAGCCGATCGCGGTGCTGGTGATCGCCTGGCTCGTCCTCGGGCAGGCGGTGTCGGCGCTGCAGGTGGTCGGAGCCTTCCTGGTGGTCGGCTCAATCGCCTGGCTGGGCGTCTCTAAGAAATGACCTTCTCTTTCGAAGCGTAAAGCTTCTCGACCAGGTCCTTGCGCCGCTCGAGCACGGCGCGCTGGTTCATGTAGCCCTTGTCGGTGATCTCGTTCGCGTCGATCGAGGGCGGCTCGCCCATCACCATCAGGCGCGCCGGCCGGGACGAGCTTGCTTCGCCGGAGAAGGTTTTCAAGGTTTCCGCTAATCGAGATTTCAGCTGATCGGATGAGAGATCCTTTGCAGCAGGGCTCAAGAACACCAGCGCGCCGATCTCGTCGCGGTCGTGGCCGGTGATCACGGCGTCCTGGATGAGCGGGTCGCCGGCGGCGATGAGCTTCACGCGGATGGCGCCCACGTGCACCCAGGTGCCGGTGGAGAGCTTGAAGTCCTCGGCGACGCGGCCGTCGAAGACGATGCCCTTCGCCGGGTCCGCGGCATCGGCGAACTTCACCGCGTCGCCGATGCGGTAGAAGCCTTCGTCGTCGAAGGCCGCGGTGGTGAGATCGCGCCTGCGGAAGTAGCCCGGCGTCACGTTCTCGCCGCGCACCCGCACCTCGAGCTTCCCGGCGGCCGGGACGAGCTTCAGCTCGCAGCCGGCGACCGGCAGGCCGATGACGCCGGGCCGGTCCATGGGGAAGTGCACCGAGGTGGCGAGCGGCGAGGTCTCGGTCGAGCCCCAGGCGGAAAGCATCGCCGGGTTGCGATTCTCTCTTTGCGAAAGATTCTTCAGGCGATCCCAGAGATTCTGCGGCAGCGCCGCGGCGGCATAGAAGACCATGTCGAGGCGGCTGAAGAAGTTGTGCCGCAGCCGCTCGTCCTTCTCGAGGAAGGGCAGCAGCAGGTCGAAGCCGCGCGGCACGTTGAAGTACATCGTCGGCGCCACCTCGGTCAGGTTGCGCACCGTGGTCTCCACCAGGCCCGGCACCGGCTTGCCGCCGTCGATCACCATCGTGCCGCCGTTGCGCAGCACCAGGTTGAAGTTGTGGTTGCCGCCGAAGGTGTGGTTCCACGGCAGCCAGTCCACCACCACCGGCGGCTTGTCCTCCACGAACGGCCACGCCTGCGCCAGCATCTGCTGGTTCGCGCAGAGCATGCGGTGCGTGTTGATGACGCCCTTCGGCACGCCGGTCGAGCCGGAGGTGAAGAGGATCTTCGCGGTGCTTTCGGGTCGTATCGCCGCAAACTCTCTTTCCAGCGTCGATCCCGGGTTGGTCTTCAGGAGATCCTGAATGGAAATCGACTTCGCCCCCACCGCCTCCAGCGCCGGAGCGAACTTCGCCGGATCGGCGGTCCACACCAGCCCGGGCCTGAGCAGCTCGAAGATCATCTTCAGCTTGGCGAAGTCCTTCGACATGAGCGAGTACGCGGGCGAGATCGGCGCCACCGGCACGCCCACGTGCATCGCGCCCAGCGCGAGCAGCGCATGGTCGATGCCGTTGTCGGAGAGGATCGCCACGGGCTTGTCCGCCCCCAGGCCCAGGTCGAGCAGCGCCTGCGCGATGCGGCGCACCTCCCCGTAGGTCTGGCGGTAGGAGAGCTTCCGCCAGCCTTCGGCTTGCTTTTCCTGCAGGAAAATGGCCTCGGGAGTTCGATCGGACCACTTGACCAGCCACTCGGTGAGGCAGCGCGGGTAGGCCCCGAGCTTCTGCGGCGAGCGCAGCAGCATCGAGCCGTCCGCGCGTTTTTCCAGCTCGACTTTTGCCGGGGCGAGCTTCATATCAGGCGGGATCGCGGAATTTGACCTGCCAGTGCGAGCCGTCGCAGAAGGGCTTGTTCTTCGAAGCCCCGCAGCGGCACAGCGTGTAATGCTCGCGCGAGGCATCCTGCCCGAACGCCACGCCGAGGAGCTCCACGCCACCGGTGACGGCATAAGGCCCGTGGTCGGTGACGGTGACCGCGGCCTCGCGCTCCTGGTCGCGGTGCTCGACGCCGTCGGTGCTGTAGCTGAGAGCGCCCGAGGGGCATTTGCGGATCGTCGCGACGATCTCCTGCACCGCCGCGCCGTCGGGATCGATCCACGGCTCCTTGCCCATGCGGAACACCGACGCCAGCCGGTCGGTGCAGAAGCCGGCGTGCGAGCAGAGCTGGCGGTTGTCGTGGATGGTGATGCGCCTGCCGGCGTAGCTTTCGCGGCGATCGAGGCTGCCGTCGGCGAGCCGGCGGTCGCTGAAGCCGATCGTGCCGTGCGTGCCGTCGCAGAAGGGCTTGTTCTTCGAGCCGCCGCAGCGGCACAGCGCCACGCCGCGCACCGTCGCGCACGGCTCGCCGTTGGCGCGGCGCAGGTTCGGCACCGGCGCCGCCGTCATGTCGTTCAGCAGGTAGTAGGGGCCGTTCGCCAGGCAGGCGATCTTCGGCTTCATCCAGGCTTCTTCGCGATCGCCTCGCAGGCCGCGATGCTGCGGCGATGGCGCTCGCGCATGCCCTGGATGAGGTAGCGCACGTCCTCGCGGCCGATGCGCGGCAGCGCCTTCTCGAACTCCTTCACCGCCCAGCCCAGGCCGCGGATCAGGAACTCGATGCGCTTGCGCGGGCCCTCGACGGCGATCGCCTTGTCGTAGAAGGCGCCGGTGGCGTGGCTGTAGGGCGTGCCGGTGCGCTTGAGCATCTCGCCGATCATCGAGCAGTTGTGCGCCTCGTCGGCCTGCACCTTGCGCAGCGCGGCCCACTCTTCGCCGTGCCGCGGCCAGTCGTCCATGAACGACACCAGCGCCTTGGCGCCGGCGCGCTCGGCCTCGAGCATGGCGTTCAGGAACTCGGAGAGTTCCTTCTCAGTGAAGCTTGACGTACTCGTATTCCACCGGGAGGTTGTTGATGCCGCGCTCGGGCGGCGCGACCCAGGAGGCCATTTTGCCCGGCTCGATCACTTTGTGCATCAGCGATCGCACGAACGCCTTGTCCGCTTCCGACGGAATCCAGGATGCGAGTTGATTTTCAAAGACGTTTTTGTCGATCAACTTTCCGGTCGGGTCGACGGGCAGGCCGGTCCAGGCGCCGATCGAGCGGCGGAACTGCGGTGCCGGCAGGGTGAGGCGGAAGCTCGAGCCGGCGCGCTCGATGGCGCGGTTCCAGCGCTTCAGGCCGATCTCGCAGTCCTTGAGGTAGGACTCGCGCATGATCTCGTTCAGGGCGTTCAGCATGGGGACGTCCTGATCGCCTTCAGGCATCCGCAGGTGGAAAGAAGCGTTTCTTAGGACATGGTCTTCGTACTGGCTCTCGTCGGGCCGGCCCTTGAGGCCGTGGGCGAAGTTGGCCGCCGAGTTCGAGGAGATCTCCGAGCCGAAGAGGTCGAGGGAGCTCGAGCACCAGAAGTTGAGGTACTTCTGCAGGAGCGGCAGGTCGACCGCGCCTTGGGCGCGGATCTTCGCCGGGTCGTCGGTGCCGAGCTCCTTCATCACTTCCAGCGTGCGCTTCACCACGCGGCCGATGCCGGTCTCGCCCACGAACATGTGGTGCGCCTCCTCGGTGAGCATGAAGCGGCAGGTGCGCGAGAGCGGGTCGAACGCCGATTCCGCGAGGCTCTTCAACTGGTACTTGCCGTCGCGGTCGGTGAAGTAGGTGAAGCAGAAGAACGACAGCCAGTCGGTCACCGGCTCGTTGAAGGTGGTGAGGATGCGCGGCTTGTCGGCGTCGCCGGAGTGGCGCGCGAGCAGCTCCTCGGCTTCCTCGCGCCCGTCGCGGCCGAAGTACGCGTGCAGCAGGTAGACCATCGCCCAGAGGTGCCGGCCTTCCTCGACGTTCACCTGGAAGAGGTTTCTCAGGTCGTAGAGGGAAGGGCAGGTGTGCCCGAGCAGGCGCTGCTGCTCGACCGAGGCGGGCTCGGTGTCGCCCTGGGTGACGATCAGGCGGCGCAGCGTCGAGCGGTACTCGCCCGGGATCTGCTGCCACACCGGCTGGCCCATCTGGTCGCCGAAGCCGATTTTCCGGTCCGGCACCTGGTCGGCGAGGAAGATGCCCCAGCGGTAGTCGGGCATCTTCACCGCGCCGTACTGCGCCCAGCCCTGCGCGTCGACCGAGACCGCGGTGCGCAGATACACGTCCGAGGCCTCGAAGTCGCTCGGCCCCATCTCGTGCCACCACTGCAGGAAGTGCGGCTGCCAGTGCTCGAGCGCGCGCTGCAGCGTGCGGTCGCTCACCAGGTTGACGTTGTTGGGGATCTTGTCGGAGTAGTTAATACCGCTCATTCCGTTCTCCAGTTATGGGGTCAGAGCAAATTGATGGATGCGGACGTAATTGCTCTGACCCCGCTAAACGCGTTCCCAGTTGAACTTGGCCTTGGCGCCCGTTCCGTACACCTTCAGCGCGCCCTGCTCGCCGACCGCGTTGGGCCGGTTGAAGATCCAGTTCTGCCACGCCGTCAGCCGTCCGAAGACGCGCGTCGACATGGTCTCGGGGCCCGCGAAGCGCAGGCTCGCCTCCATGCCGGTGAGCGCGTCGGGGCTCATGCTGGCGCGCTCCTCGATGGCGATGCGCACCTCGTCCTCCCAGTCGATGTCGTCGGGCGTAGAGGTGACGAGGCCCAGCTGCATCGCTTTCTCAGAACCCATCAATTCGTTCTTCGGTAGTTCTGGTAGTTCGCCGCCGTAGTGGGTCTCGAGGCGCGACAGGCCGTTGGCCATCGGGTAGGCGCCGAAGTTGAGCGCGGAGAGCGCGATCTTCGGGCCGTCCTCGACGTCGAGCATGTAGCTGCGGTCGGCGGTGAGCGCGAGCTCCATGAAGGTTCCGGCGAAGCAAGATCCGGTCTCGATCACCGCGAACATCGAGCGCGAGGAGACGTCGAACCGCGAGAACACGCGGCGCAGGTAGCCCATGGTCTCCCGCACCAGCCAGTCCTTCTGGTTCTTTTCGAGAAGATCATCCATCTCGAGAACCTTCTGCGCATCGCCTTTGGTCTTGAGGATCCACAGGCCGATCTCGAGCTGATTGTGGCGCAGGTCGAGGACGGCGCGGTCGAGCTCGCGCGCGAGGCGCAGAGGATACCAGTCGGCGCTGCGCTCGAGCTTCACGTCTTCGGGGCCTTTGACCGTCAGTGTCGCGGTGCGCATGCCGCTGTCGATCTGCACATCGATCAACTGATTGGAACCGAGTTCCTTCAACAAGACCCCTTCTCCGCCCGGCCGGTCCGACAGCTTCGCCAGCTCCAGCGCGCGCGCTTTGACCATCTCGACGAACTGCTGGGGCTTGGCGACGTGGTCGATGAGCTTCCATTGCTTCGCGCGGTCGGCGCGCACGCCTTCGGCGGTGGTGCAGAAGACATCGGCGAGGTCCCGCCTGACTTTTCTCTTGTCGACCAATCTCGTCAATCCGCCTGTGCCGGGCAGGACGCCCAGCAGGGGGACTTCCGGTAATGAAACGGTGGAAGACCGGTCGTCGATCATCGCGATCTCGTCGCAGGCGAGGGCGAGCTCGTAGCCGCCGCCGGCGGTGGTGCCGTTCAGCGCGGCGATGAACTTCAGCCCCGAGTGCAGGCTCGAGTCCTCGATGCCGTTGCGCGTCTCGTTGGTGAACTTGCAGAAGTTGACCTTGGAAGCGTGGCTCGAGTGGCCGAGCATGTAGATGTTGGCGCCGGAGCAGAACATGCGGCTCTTGCCGCTGGTGATCACCACCGCCTTCACCTCGGGATGCTCGAAGCGGATGCGGTTCAGCGCGTCGGCGAGCTCGATGTCGACGCCCAGGTCGTAGCTGTTCAGCTTGAGCTTGTAGCCCGGGCCGATCGCCTTGTCCTCGGCGACGTCGAGCGCGAGGGTCGCGACCGGGCCGTCGAAGGAGAGCTTCCAGTGGTGGTAGCGGTCGGGCTGGGTGTCGAAGGAGATCATGGGGTGACCAGTGAGCGGAGCTCGGCGAGGCAGGTTCGCGGGGACTTGTCGGAAGTGCTGAGCGTGAAGTCGGACTTGCTGTAGAGCTCGTTGCGCTCGGCGAGGAGCTTGCGGATCTCCTCGAGCGCCGCAGACCTTCCCTTGAAGGGGCGCATGTCGCCCTGCGCGATGACGCGCGCCATGTGCTCCTCGGGCGAGGCCTTCAGCCACACGCACAGGCAGCGCTCGCGCAGCAGCCGGAAATTGTCGGGGTCGGTGACGAGGCTGCCGCCGGTGGCGATCACGGTGCGGCCCTCCTGCGCGAGCACGCGCTCGAGCGCGCGGCGCTCGAAGCGGCGGTACGCGTCCTGGCCGTACATGGCGAACACCTCGCCGAGCTTCGCGCCGGCTTCCTTCTCGACTTCGCGGTCGAGCTCGATGAAGGGCATCTTCAGTGCTTCAGCAAGTTTCGCCCCCAGCGTGGACTTGCCTGCCCCGCGCAGCCCCACCAGCGCGATCGGCTTCTCCTGCGCCTGCTCCTCGCGCACCAGGCTCTCCACCGTCACGCCCATGGCGCGCGCCACCTTGCGCAGCAGCAGCACCGAGATGTTGCCTTCACCCGCCTCGAGCTGCGCGAGGTAGCGCTCGGAGACGCCGGAGGCCGCGGAGAGCTGCTTGCGCGTCGTGCCGTGGCTCGTGCGCCAGGCGCGCACGCGGTCGCCCAGGCGGGCGAGGTAGGCGCTTTCCTGCTGCTCGGCGGAGAGGGGAGCGTTCATGAAGTATAGTGCTTGACCGAGGATTCTAATGTGCAATATAGTTTCGGGTCAATGGCGATCAAGGTCACCATCCTCGTCGGCACGATGACCGGCACGGCGCAGCTGTGCGCGCAGGAAATGGAGCTCGCGCTCGACGACGGCGAGACCACGGTCGAGACGATCCTGATGGAGAAGGCGGACGCCTCGATATTTTTGGGAGAACGCGCGCGCTCAGGCGTTTTCCTCGTGTGCACATCGACTTACGGCCAGGGCGACGTCCCCGACAACGCGCGCGCGCTCTACGAGCAGCTGAAAAAGGAGCGGCCGAGCCTGTCGCAGGTGCGCTACGGGGTGTTCGGCCTGGGCGACCGCACCTACGCCGAGACCTTCAACTTCGGCGGCAAGCGCTTCGACGAGATCCTCGCCGAGCTCGGTGCCGAGCGCATCGGCGAGCGCCACATGCACGACGCCTCGAGCGGCATCCTTCCCGAGGAAACCGCGCTCGAGTGGTGCCAGGACTGGCTGAACAAGGTAAAACAGTCGCTGCCGGCCTGAGCCGGCGGACCTTCAAGGGAGGAGGGAACATGAACAACGAGAAAGCTCCGGCCGGGGGCCGCAGGCCCTTTATCGCCCGCACGCTCGGGCTGCTGTCGACGCTGCCGCTGCTGTCCGCCTGTACCGGCGCGATGCGCGGGGAAGCGCGCGCCGCGCCCGCGGGCGGCGGCGGCTTCGACTTCGGCGTCGTCGGCGACATCCCCTACACCCGCGCGCAGGAGGCCGAGTACGCGCGCGTAATGAGCCACATGAACGCGCGCGAGCTCGAGTTCGTGACGCATATCGGCGACATGATGTTCGACCCGCGGCCCTACGAGCGCAACCCGTCGCTCGCGCGCATGCCCGGCAGCGACGAGAACTACGCCTACGTGCTCGGCACGTTCCAGTCCTGCCGCCACCCGCTGGTGCTCACCCCCGGCGACAACGACTGGTCGGACGTCGTCCAGTACAAGAAGGTGAAGATGGACCCGCTCGAGCGCCTGCAGAAGCTGCGCGCCATGTTCTATCCGAAGGGCCGCTCGCTCGGCCAGCGCACCATGCCGCTCGAAAGCCAGGCGCAGGACCCGGCCTTCGCGAAATACGTGGAGAACCAGGCCTGGGCCATCCACGGCGTGCGCTTCGCCACCCTGCACATCGTCGGCAGCGACGACAACTCGAAGACCTCGATGGAGGAGCACAAGGAGCGGCAGGCGGCGAACATCGCCTGGCTGAAGAAGACCTTCGCTGCCGCGAAAGCGCAGGCGAGCGCCGGCATCGTGCTGATTACCCATGCCAATCCGGAGTTCGAGAACCGCTGGACGCGCTCGTACGCCTCGCGCTATGCGCGCAGCGTGCGCGGCGCCGACGCGCCAAAGGCGCCGCCGCCGGCGCCCTACGACGGCTTCCTCGACGCGCTGATCGCGGAAATGCAGGGGTACGGCAAGCCGGTGCTGTACGTGCACGGCGACACCCACATCTTCCGCATCGGCAAGCCGCTGCTCAATCCGAAGACGCAGCGCTTCTTCGAGAACCTGACGCGGATCGAGACGTTCGGCTGGCCGGACTCGGCGTGGGTGCGGGTCAGGGTCAATCCTGCCAACCCGCATCTTTTCGAGATCCATCCCGAGCTGGTGCCGGGCAACTCGGCGAACTACGCGGCGTAAGCACAGGCACGCCTTTTGCTGAGCGCAGCATGTGCGCGCGCTCAAATGGATCGGTGGCGTAGTCCTTCTGGTCTTCGTCGCGCTGGTGCTGTTTGTCATGTTCGGCCTGCACCTGCTGCGCGGGCCGATCGAGCGGGCGGTGACCGAGGCGACCGGGCGCGAGCTGCGCATCGAAGGCGAGCTCAGGCCCATCTGGGACTGGGTGCATCCGCGCTTCCGCGCCGGGAACGTGAGCTTCGCCAACCCGGAGTGGGCCTCGCAGCGCCATCTTTTCCGCGCCCGCGCGATGGAGGCGAGCGTGAGCGTGCTGCCGCTCCTCGCCGGGCGGGTGGTGGTGCCCAAGCTGCACCTCGAGCAGCCGGAGATCTTCCTCGAGCTCGCCCCTGACGGGCGCAAGAGCTGGCTGCTCGACCGCGACCAGAAGGACGAAGGCGGCTCGCGCGTGCACATCCGCGGCCTGACGCTCGACCAGGCCGAGCTCGAATACCTCGAGCCGGGACGCAGGATCGCCATCGCCGCCGAGCTCACCAGCGAGCCCGAAGGCGTGGTCTTCATCGCCGAGGGCGAGTACAAGGGCCTGCCGATGCTGGCTTCCGGCGTCGGCGGCCAGGTGCTCGCGCTGCGCGACGCCGATTCGCCGTACCCGCTCAAGGGCCAGGCGAAGTTCGGCGCCACCACCATCGACTTCGACGGCCGCGTCACGAACATCGTCGGCCTCGAAGCGCTCGACGCGAAGATCCGCGTGCGCGGCCAGAGCATGGTGCAGCTCTACGACATCTTCAACATCGCCTTCCCGGACACCAGCCCCTACGACACCGCCGGGCGCCTGGTGCGCACCGACCACACCTGGCGCTACGAGGACTTCTCCGGCAAGGTCGGCAAGAGCGATCTCGCCGGCACCTTCGAGGTCCGCCGCGTCGCGCCGCGGCCGCTCATGAAGGCGGAGCTGAAGTCGGGCCTGCTCAACTTCGCCGACCTCGGGCCGCTGGTGGGCACCACCGGGCCCTCCAAGTCGGGCGTGCTGCCCGAGCGGCCGTTCGACACGGCGCGCTGGGGCAGCGTCGACGCCGACGTGACGCTGCGCGCCGGCAAGATCGAGCGGCCGGCGCAGCTCCCGCTCGAGAACCTCTCGGCGCGCATCCGGATGCAGGAGAAGGTGCTGACGCTGCAGCCGCTCGAGTTCGGCATCGCCGGCGGCAAGCTCGCCGGCACCATCCGTCTGGACGGCGCCAAGGACCCGATCCGCGCCGCGATCAACATGCGCGTGCAGAACCTCAAGCTCGCGCAGCTCTTTCCCACCATCGAGCAGGCCAAGGGGTCGCTCGGCGACGTCGACGGCATCATCGAGCTCGCCGGCACCGGCAACTCGGTGGCGGGGATGCTCGGCAGCTCGAACGGCAAGGTGGGCCTCTACATCGACGACGGACAGATCAGCAAGTTCATGATGGAGCTCGCGGCGCTCGACCTGTGGGACGTGGCGCGGCTCAAGCTGAAGGGCGACGAGCCGGTGAAGATCCGCTGCGCCATCGCCGACTTCGGCGTGAAGGGCGGCCTGATGCAGGCGAACGCGCTGGTCTTCGACACCGCGGTGGTCAACGTCGGCGGCAACGGCACCATCAACCTGAAGAACGAGCAGATGGACCTGACGCTGAAGCCCGAGCCCAAGGACCGCAGCATCGCCTCGCTGAAGAGCCCGCTCTACCTGCGGGGCACCTTCTCCAAGCCCGAGGTCGGGCCCGACATGGGCAGGCTCGTCACGCGCGGGGCCGGCGCGATCCTGATGGGCGTCCTCAACCCGCTGCTGGCCATCATCCCGCTCCTCGAGGAGGGCAAGGGCAAGGATTCCAACTGCGGCAAGCTGATCGCGGAGGCGAGCGCATCGGCCCGGTCCGCAGCGACGGGCGGCACGCGCAAGAAGTAATATAGCGGCGCCATGCCGCTATCTCACATCGAGCACTTCCTCGTCGCCGCCGACGACATCGACGCCACCCGCGACTGGTACGCGCGCGTGCTCGGCATGCGCTCCGGCCCGCATCCCGAGTTCAGCTTCCCGGTGCACTGGATGTACCTCGGCGACGTTGACGTGGTGCACATCGGCCCGAGCGCGAAGAACGCGAGCGAGAACCAGAAGAAGTACCTCGGCCGCACCTCGCAGGGTACCGCTGCCGGCACCGGCGCCGTCGACCACATCGCCTTCCGCGCCACCGGCCTGCGCCAGATGATTGAACATCTCAGAAACGAAAAAATACAATTTCAGCAGCGCCGGGCGAACGGCCAGGCGCTCTACCAGCTGTTCTTCCTCGACCCCAACGGCATCAAGATCGAGCTCAACTTCGACGGCGCCGAGGCCGAGGGCATCGCGCCGGAGCTGATGGCCTCCGACCTCATCGCCAGCAAGTGAGGATCTGGCCGCTCTTCGCGGCGGGTCTGCTTGTCGCCGCCCCGGCCGCGGCCCAGTCCCCGCCCGGGGCGAAGCTTCCCCGCGTCGGCTACGTGACGACAGGCTCGCCTGTGCAGCCCGCGAACGATCCGTTCCGCCAGGGGCTGCGCGAAGCCGGATACATCGAGGGCAGCAACGTCCTGGTCGAGGCGCGTTACGCGAAGGGACGCCCGGACCGCGTTGCCGAGCTCGTCGCCGACGTCCTGCAGCGGGACCTCGATGTGCTGGTCGTCGTCTCGACCCAGACTGCCCTCGCGGCAAAGAAGGCGACGACGAGCGTTCCGACCGTGTTCGCCAGCGTGTTCGACCCGGTCGGCGCCGGCATCGTCGCCAGCCTCGCCCGTCCGGGGGGCAACATCACCGGCATCGCCATGGGCATGGGCGGCGGCTTCGGCGGCAAGTGGGTCGAGCTGCTCAAGGAAGCCGTCCCGGGCGTCGGGCACGCTGCCGTGCTCTGGAACCCCGCCAACGAGTCCAGCGCAAAGTCCACCGAGGAGATACGGGCGGCCGCGCGGACCCTGAACGTGAAACTCGACCTGTTCGATGCCAGGAACGCCGCAGGCCTCGACAAGGCCTTCGGCGCCATCGCCGCAAGCCGCGCGCAGGGGCTCATCGTCGCCCCGGACCCGTCCTTCAACGCCAATCGCGCCAAGCTCGTGCAGTTTGCAGCGAAGCATCGGCTGCCCGCGGTGTACTTCTTCAAATCGTTCGCCGAGGCCGGCGGCCTCATGGCGTACGGCGCGAACAATGCGGCGTCGATCCGGGCCGCTGCACTGTATGTCGACAAGATCCTGAAGGGCGCCAAGCCCGGCGACCTTCCCGTGGAGCAGCCGACGCGCTTCGACCTCGTGATCAATCTCAAGACCGCCACCGCGCTCGGGCTGAAGATTCCGCCGTCCTTGCTGGTGCGGGCCGACGAGGTGATCCGCTGATGCCGGCGAGCGAGTTCTCTTCGAGCGAGGCGGCAAAGACGGTCCTGCAGGTCTTCGCAATCGCGCTCGGCTGCCTGATCCTGTCGGTCATCGCGCACAAGTTCTACGTCGACATCTCGCTGCTTGCGCAGCAGCACTCCGGCGAGAAGTTCTGGTGGGCCCTCATGCGCTACCTCATCAAGAACCTCGCCGGCGGTGCTTCGCCCGACGCCTGACGTAGCCCGCGCAGGAATGATCCGCAGCACGTGGCAGATCGGGTTGGCGGCTGCGCTGGCGTACGCCGTTCCCTAGGTCCGGCAAGCCCCTGCCGCCAGCGCGGTTGACAGGCGGCGGGCGGCGGCGCTAGAGTTTGAACGACTGGTTAAACCAGGCGGACAAGCGGGCATGGAAGAGCTGGCGCTGTTCGCCGAGGGTGACCTCGGCGAGACCAAGGCGAAGATCCTCGACGCGGCGTTCCGGCGCCTCGCGAACGAGGGCTACGCGGCGCTCAGCATGCGCGAGA
>Ga0209592_1000111_pt1 | contig 19798 bp, 15 predicted proteins | sample PPLLak2March2015_2_FD_187251 | JGI IMG/M metagenome (GOLD analysis project Ga0209592, IMG submission 187251) | Freshwater sediment microbial communities from Prairie Pothole Lake near Jamestown, North Dakota, USA - PPLs Lake P8 Core (3) Depth... | ecosystem: Environmental > Aquatic > Freshwater... | reverse complement strand
TCATACTACCGTATTCAATCCATGGATTCGCCGGACCAAAGACTCTATTATCATCATTACAGCTGAAAAATAAGAGAGAGGTCGCAGCCAGTACGTAAAGCCATATCCTGTTTTTTATTATCATGACGATCAATTTGAAGTTCGCCTCCTGATTAATTTGCTTCCTTCCTGTTATAGTATAATTTTTCTGTTAACAAATCAAAGTTAAGTCCTGTTTAAAGAAAAGTCAAAAAATTATATCAGATACCTGTAATCGGATGCCGGAGCGATAGGGGATCAGGACACTAAGCAGGTCATATTAGCAAAGAAACAGATTTAAAGTACTGCTTAAATGATACATGTTCCGAAGATATATAATGTTCTGAATTCATTTAATCCAATTGGATTGGAAGAGATGGATAATGTGCGGCTAATGGACAGGATTGACACCAAATATTTACTGCCGGTCAACAGGATTCCGGAACTCCTGATAAAGATGGATGGCGGATACAGGATTCTGGAGATCAATGGGCTCAGATTTTTTCCCTACCTGACCACCTATCTTGACACTGATGATTATATGTTTTTCAATCAGCATGTCATCGGGAAACCTGAAAGAAATAAGGTTCGATACCGCAAATACGAAGCTTCGGGCATATCCTACCTGGAAGTCAAAAGGAAAACAAAAAAGAACAGGACAATAAAATGGCGTATTGAGAATAATCTTACTTCCGACAAAAAATGTGATGACAAGGCATCTGATTTTATAAAGAATTTTATCCCGCAAAAAGCCCTGGTGCTGAAACCTGTTCTTATCAACTATTTTAAAAGAGTCACCTTTGTGGGATTGGAATTTGATGAACGGATTACAATTGATTACGATATAGCTTTTTCGGATTTGGACGGGAACTGTATCAATTTCCCGTTTATTGCCATTATTGAACTGAAAAGAGAGGGCTTCGGCAGCAGGTCTCCCATAGTAAGCATCCTGAAGGAATACCCGGTTCATCCAACCGGTTTCAGCAAGTACTGCGTCGGCACAGCTTTATTCAATGACCTTCGCAGGAAAAACGCGGTTAAAGCAAAGCTCCTGTTGATTAAAAAGATTGAAAATGAGTATTACAGATGTCTTAATGCCTGACAACTCAGGAATTGCAGGAATTGAAATTATTGATATTCCGGATTTTCTGGAATTGGTACTGAGATTCGCACTGAATGCAGTAGTTATTGTGATCCTTGTCAGATGGCTATATTATCCGGCTACAAAAAGGAAGGATTACCTGTTTACATACATCCTGATATCCAGCGTGGTTTTTCTGTTGTGTTTCCTCCTTGAGAGTGTTAAACTTCAGCTTGGATTTGCACTGGGACTATTCGCAATTTTCGGGATCATCAGGTACCGGACAAACGCCATTCCAATTAAGGAAATGACATATCTGTTTCTGATTATCGGGATTTCTGTCATCAATGCTCTTGCAGGTTCAAAAACAAGTCTGGCAGAACTTTTCTTTACCAACCTGGTGCTCGTTTTTATAACATTTGGACTTGAAAAACTCTGGCTCCTTAAGCATGAGTCATCAAAAATAATTATATATGAAAGGATAGATCTTATTAAACCTGAAAATTATGAAGAGCTGCTCAGCGACCTACGTGAAAGAACAGGCATATTAAAGATAAACCGTGTTGAAACCGGCAAAATTGATTTTATGAAGGATATTTGCACCCTCATTATTTATTATGACACAAAGGGAACAGGAAATACGTCACACGAAGAGCATCAAAATAACAATGATGACGATGACGATTAAAACAATTAGTTTTGACATCAGAAATATTATAAACAAACTACCCGGAATATCCAAAATTCAGGGATAACTTTTTGTTGTGAAATTGTAAAATGGTCTATAAACTGCCAAATACCAGGAATATATCTCCGATTGAGCCCCGATGCAGGAAGAAAATATATAATTCTGCGGAGGAGGCCCGGGAAATGATCACGTACATAAGGGATAACCGCAGAGTAAGGGAAATGCGTGCATACAAATGCAATGTTTGCGGTTTCTGGCATCTGACCAGCAAAACTGAATAGAAGGATAACGGACCGGGAGGAGGGGAGTCCAATTCTATATCAGGGGTTATGAGGTGCCCCGGGCAATGGTTACTGACTGAGAGATGGCAACCGTGTAAAGTGGAAATCTTTAATCCTTTAAGCAACGGACTGAAAAGCCGGTTGTATTATGAGGTTTAAGAATCACCGATACTGAACCTGAAAGGGAGCTCATCACAACTGCAGAATAAGAAGAATGAGAATCTGAACCTAAACTCCACCAGTAGCCATAATAACCCATTTCAGACCATTCTCCCAATCCATAGTCCCAGTCGTTACCATAGGATCGTGATCCTCCTGGAAGTGCTGTAAAGCCTGATTCATTAGTTGCCTCTTCAATCCCGGAACTCCAGTGAGTGGTCCCGTTCTCTTTTAGCCTGATCCCGGCAACTGATGCCCCGCCATTGAAATTAATAAGTTCGGTCCATTCAGTGTTAGTTGGCAAATGCCAACCTTCAGGGCACAACATGCTGTTGTTTGCAGCGTACCAGTTGTATAATGCCCCGTAGTTTGATTTTACGTAGCCGGAAACATCATTGTCATACCAGCAGTAGGCCTCGGAGGTAAGTGAAGACCAATCATCTGTGACTGTCACTCGGGGTATTGGCTTTCCATCCCTGTACCTGGTTGTTTTCAGGTTTTCAGCAAACCATACCTGAGTGCCTAACTGTGTGGTTTTGTATTCATTGCCGTCAATATCTTCGACGGTTTCATACGTCAATTCTGATTTAAAAACAGGACCATCCCTTTCAAGAGTTATAAAGCTTAACTCATTTCCGTATGAAGTGCCGGCATTGCTGACGGCGTATGCCCTGACGTAGTACATGGTATTTGCAGTCAGACCGCCAATGTTGCTGATGAAATTCCCCGTTAACAATTTACCGGATGTTTTATTGTCGCTTTCGGTTGGCAGGGGATCCGTGTTCCAGCATACACCATAGGAACTGATCGAGCCACCCCCGTTATCGAGTATCGTACCACTTATTACTGCTGTAGAACTTGAAATGAAATAGACAATGTTGGTTGAAAGGTTAGCAAGAGAAACCTCATGTGTAGTAAATGAAACCTCATCCCCATATCCGGTCCCTTCTTGGTTTTCAGCATAGGCACGGACATAATAAGTTGTATTGTCGGCTAAACCGGATATTAATGATGTAAAAGATCCGCCTCCTGCGCCATCAATTGTTTTGTTTGAAGCCGTTGTAGGCATACGGTGAATGTCCCAGCAGACACCACGGACTATAATCTCGTCTCCTCCGTCATCGATGACAGTACCTCCCGATATCGCTTTTGTCGTACTTATACCTGAAGTATTAAAAGTGTTTACAACAGGTATCTGGACCTTCTCCCTGCACGATTGGAGAACCGCAACCTGACCCAGGCAAAGAAATGCAGCCAGTGTGATCTTCATATTGCGTTTCATGACTATTTTTTTTTAAGATTATCAAAGAGCAAAACGTACCCACCTACAAACAATCAGGATCAACTTATGTTCTGGTCCCATGGCACTTTTTTTAATACGCCTGAACCGCTGATTATAAGCGGTATAAGGAAAAAACCTGCCATTAGTATTTTTAAAGCATATACCGGATTTGAACAATTGCCTCAGTCAGTTGTAAACTAACTATTATAAACTCTTAAAATTCAAAGACGATGAAAAAAAATCTTTCTGATTTAATGCGGTTAGTATCATTGGCAGTTGTATTTATGATTGTTGCACCTGCAATGATAAGCGCCCAGGATAAAAAAGTCGATTTTGCAGGGACCTGGGCTTTGAATTCTATGAAGAGCAGTCCATCGGCAGCCAACAGCGGAAGCATTACCGTTAAACATGAAGGTAATTTTCTGATCACCACCACTTCAGGGATGGACGGAATGACGCAGGTTAACAAATACAGTCTCGATGGGAAGGAGAGTATTACCAGATCCGAGGGGGTCGAAAGAAAATCCACGGCAAAATATTCCAGCGACGGGAAGACTCTGACGATCATATCGAAGTCACTTGTTGATGGCAGGGAACATCTCGACAAAGATGTGTGGACCCTTATTGATCCGAAAACCCTCTCGATCGAATGTACTGTATCAGGAACAAGCGGGGATGAAGTTACGCAGTATGTTTATGACAAAAGGTGATTTTCAAAACAAGCTAAGCGACAAAAAGCTCCGTAAGGAGCTTTTTGCTTTTATTCGTATACAGAGTAAATTTTTTCAGTTGCGTGGTTATAAACAACCATTTTCTGCAGAGAGGTCATCAAATAATAATCAGTAGCTGCAGTAAGCTCTGTTTTTCCGGGGAGGGTTGTGGTGCCGGTAATTTTGAAGACAAACAGCAGCCTAAGGTCATTCCTGTTTTTTTCTATCTCCGAAGCAAGGTCTTTATCTGTTATTTCAAACAGGATGGTCTCCGCAATCATGTCGACACAGGCATAGTTTATGTTCTTTTTTCTCACTTTAATGCCGTCGGGGCATCTAAATAAAAACTGGTCAATCTGTAAGTATTGGGGATCATCAAAAAACAAATCGTGGTAAACCTCATTTGATATTGGGAATATCTTGTCATTCCGATCATATTTAATTGCCATGCTTCTTTCGCCGTTATAGTCGGGCTTAAAGTCGAGGCAGTATGTTGTGGAAAGCATAGCGTTTTTAAGTTCATCCTGGTTAAGGATACTAATAAATTCTTTGAACTGCGTCCTGTCCTGCTGGTAAACGGTATTGCTTATACTGCCTCTGACCAGGGTGGAGTTTACTTTTATTTCACTGATTGTTTCCTGTTGGTCCGGAAGCACGGAAAGCACTGATAATATTGCAACTACAAGTGTTTTCATAATAAACTGAATAATGGTTAATTTTTGAAATCCCTGCCAAAGCAAAATTACGATTTTCCCGGAATTATACGGTTGGGATAAATTCTAGGTCCATTCAGGGTTTATAAACAGGTTTTATGTCAAATCCCGTAATTTTGGAGAGGAATCCTGGCTGATCAGTTTTTTGGATAATAAAAGAGTAATACCTGAAAATCTTGCCTGCGGGGAAAGAGGAGCGGGAGAGTTAATAAAACCCTACTCAACTCTCATCTTTGAAGTTGAACTCCTTGAAATAGTAAAATAGTCTATAATTCCCTGATCTTTGGCCTGAAATACCTGTCAAATTTCTCAAGGTTCTCTTTAAACCAGGCAAACTGGTTCGGCCAGTCATTTCTCTCCATAAAGTCGGCGTAGGTTTTTAATGTAACCCCGCATCTTATGTTTGCCGCCATCCTGTCCCAGATAAGGTTCTGATTAATTTCGGTGAGGGAGTCCCTGTAAGCAACTTCATACAACCTGTCGAAGTCTTCCTTTGCCTTTGATCCGATTATGGTCAATCCGATGTTTATGCTGTTATCGCGCGAATTGACAGCCACCGACAGAAAATAATTCGTCCGGCCGAGTGATATATTGAACCAGCTGTTGGGGGGCGGATTTGGGAGTTTAACAAAACTGTTGTTCACCTCCATAATAGTTTTCAGTCCCTGCCAGTATTCCTGGTACAGTAGCCTGACATCCGATACCTTTTGGGCCGAGGTTGATTTTTTTACCTGTTTTGTCCAGTCATTCGGCTTGGCAGCAATAACGAAATTAGTGGCAGGCAGGCTGTCTCCGATTTTATAAGCTTCAATTTCGATCCCGAAGAAGTTAACTGATTCATCGGTTATATGGTTTAGCCAGTCGAGTGCAGCCAGATGTTCTTCAGAGAATGACTTTGCGATCCAGATTATTGTTACGGCCTCCAAACCCGCGGCATATGAGATCAATTGGCCGAGATGGGTGTGGTCAGTCCGATCGAGCTGATTTTCAATAACAACAAAACGATCGGTCAGGATATCCTTGCAGAGTATGTCTGCCTGAAACAGGCCTGGTTTTTTTTCCTGTTCCTGCACCTCCAGTTCCAGGCCAATTGACATTCCAAGATCATTAATGTTCTCTTCCTGCGACAACCAGGGTGTAAAATCCGATTCTTCCCCTTTCCAAAGATCATGAAGCTCTATTTTTTCAAGCTTACCGAATTTCCTGTTCATTTGACCGTACGATTTTTGCGTGATAAGATTCAACGAAACATCCGCACAAATATTTTGTGCAAATAAAAGTAATAAATTATCTTAACACAGGGTTCGTTTTTTTCAGATATCGGAATTAAAATTCCAATAATACAGGATTGTTTCAGGAAGTTCGTTTAATGCTGTTGCTGAACCAGCGATAATGGTCTTATAGGTAGTATTTACCGGATCGTACATTATATTCTGGCTCTCCTGTTTACCTTTGCCACGGCCGGCTAAGATCAGGATAAAAATTCCCACCTTGACCAGCAATCCTACCGCCAGAGAAACATAGATCCATATTCTGTTCTTTTTCTTCATTTTATACTGATATAACTATATTTAACAATTTCACGAACTTTTTGTTTAAATCACTTTGTTGCTGAAAGGATTTTTCCCCTTTGATCGCCTTCGCATTATTTTATAGCTGGTAAAGTCAAATAACGTGCCAGGTAACACAAAGGTTTTCTAAAATGAACTCAAATGATCTTTTCCGCTAATCTTTTTTGTTCAAATACCTGACGAAAGAGCTGTCACAGAAACGTAAATGTCAATAATTATATTGTGGATGAGATTGTATTTGCCAACTTTCAGGTTTCAGTTTAGTTCTGAAAATTACTGCTTATTACTTTTTTCGCTTTTACCCTTTCCCTGATAATTGGAATAAGGTCTTCGCCTGATGTACGGAAGGATTCTGCATTTTCCGGCGGGGCAATATAAACGGATGTTGAAGGTTCGAGTCCCTGTTCTACAATCACGTTTTCCTCATTAGCTTCACCCAGCACAACAATCTGCCTGGTCTTATTCTTTCCAAGAACGTAGGGTATGCTGTCAGCTCCGGTCTGCACGCATTCCGTCGGAATGTAAACCACATTGTCAAAAGTTTTAATTATAATCTTGTTCCCTGTTGTCATTGACGGCCTCAGGACAGGATCGGAACCTTCGACCCTTATCATAACCTCGAACATTTTGGCATCGGAATTTGGTAATTGTTCCCCGATATTTGCCACGCTTATGACTTCCCCCGTCAGGGCTTTATCCGGTAGTGCATCTACATTTATATTTACTTTCTGCCCGGTGGCGACCTTGCTCACCTCGATCTCGCCTACAAATATTTTGGAGATCATTGATGAAAGATCGGGAAGGGTAACGACAACCCTGTCAAACGGATTGATCGACGAACCTGCTTTCCGTTTATTTCCGCTCCAATCTTTTTTGTATATGACCATCCCTTCGGTTGGAGCTGTAATTGTGAATTTTGAGAGAAACTCCTGCAGGTCATTGACAAGTTGCTGCCCCTGGTTCAGGTGCATCTTTTCATGCCTGATATCCGTAAGAGACTGGGCGACTCTCAGGTCGTAACTCTTGATCAGCTGCTCCAGCCCGCGCTGTGCTTTATCGAGGTTCATTTCGGCCTGCCTTATCGTTGCCGGGGGTTCAAACTTCGACTGGGCAAGGGTTATCTCAGCTTCCTCAACAATAAATCTCTGATTCTTGATGTCATCCCTCAGAGCGGTAAGTGTCATTGTGGTATCCAGGATTTTCATCTGAACGGCTGTCTGGAGGGTCGTCAGATTTTCAAGTGCATCCTTCAGGGTATTATCGTATGATGTCTTGTCAAGCTGGGCTATATAATCGCCTTTATTGACAACCGTACCTTCAGGAACAATATCGAGGATCTTAAAATCCATCACCCGGATTCCGCCACCCCTTCCCTGCTGACCTGGGCCCCCGCCGCCACGGTTGGTACTTAGCCCGATCGCAGGTGCAAAAACCTCGAGCGAGTTTTCGGCTATCAGCTCACCTGCGGCAGTTATTGATATTTCAAATGTCCCTTTTTTAGCCTCTTCAAAGAGATTTGTGCTATCGTTATCTGAAGCCAGCCTGTTGAAAAGTATCATGATAATAATTGCAACACCTACAACTATTCCAGTAATGATGAATGTCCGTTTCATAATTGACCTGTTATTAAATATTCCGGGTGATACTGCTGGAAATTCCTTGATGTACCGTTCTCTTTACCTTTGATACCTAGTCCCTGGGGTTTGTAGTTAAAGAATTATTCTTTTACTGCCTGTTCCGAATTCCCGGGAAAAGGTCAACACCAGGATACAAAAAGGACTTTTTTAGATGGTCCAGAATTATCACCAACAATTAGACACTTGTCATCGAGGATTTATTCCGCTGAAGGTTCAGTCTTTATATGATATGTCGATTTCGGCAACCTTTTCCTTAAAGTCTATTTTCCGTATCCTGATCCTTATGACCTCTTTACCTGTCAGGGCTGAAATCTCCTTCAGGACCTTTTGCTTTTTGGCTGATTTGAGCAATTCGAGATCTTCGTATATGATTGTGTGCGTAACCGTACTGTTTTTACGGGCAAACTCTTCAAGGAGAATGGCTGACAATACAATTAGTATATTGAAGATCATAACTCCCAGTACCGGAAACCCGACAAGCTTTAAGGAATTGATGACCGAAATTCCGATTGTTGTAAAAATATAAGCCATGTCCTTCAGGCCGAAATTCCTCGTCCTGAAACGCAGTATAGCGAAAATTGCAAATAAGCCTACAGCCATGCCGAATTCAATGAAGACCGACTTAAGCATGGAGGTAATAAAAAAGACCGTGATTCCCATCAGGAAAAAGGTAAACAGGAACTTTTCCTTTTTTGAGTACCGGAAGTAAACACCTCTGATAAGGATCACAAGGAATATTGTATTTATCGTGAACCGCAACAAAATACCCCAGAAATCGGGGTGATTCAGGTTGAAAAAATTATCAGGCATTTTCCAGGTTATTTTTGTTGTAAGGAGAAAAGGTTACCTATGCTGAAAATTGAAGCATTATTTCAAAACTTCCAAAGGAAGTCCTTCTTATTTTCCGTGCAATTTATCAAAATTACAACATGTTTCGACCTAAATCAAATATAAATTGCAAAGAAATTCGGGTTGTCAGGGTGTGGGGCTGATTGCCTGTTAAAAGGCGACAGGGTTGGAATTGCGCATTGTGCCGGGTATGTAGTCACCCGGATAGGACATTAGAGCGTTTGGTCAGGAACTTACACCTGATCTATGCTTTATCGGGAATTGTAAAATAGAATATTGAACCTTTGCCCGGCTTGGATTCCACCCAGATCTTCCCACCATGCCGTTCGACTATGATCTTGCATATCGCAAGTCCGATCCCGGTCCCTTCAACCTCATTTTTTGGTACCAGTCTCTGGAATATTTTAAATATTCTATCAAAATATTGAGGTTCAATGCCTATTCCATTATCCGATACGGAAAAAATATGAAAGCCGGGCTCATCCTTGCAAGAAATATGGACCTCAGGCAGCCGCCTGCCGAACTTTACTGCATTTGAAACAAGATTCTGCAAAAGCTGTACCATCTGGTTTTCATCTGCCAGCAGCCCTGGCAACCGGTCGAAAGTAACGGAAGCATCACGGTTTTTTATCTGGACCGACAGGTTCTTCATCACAAGGTTTATTATAAGGTTCATATCCACAAACCTGAATTCTTTCCCGTGCGTCTGAACCTTTGAATAAGCAAGGAGCGCGTTGATCATATCATACATGCGTTCGGCTCCGTCGACTGAATATTGTATGTATTCCTGTGCAGTATCATCCAGAACATTATTGTATTTTTTGGAGAGCAACTGGGTAAAGCATGAGACAGTGCGTAGGGGTTCCTGCAGGTCGTGCGAGGCTACATAAGCAAATTGCTCGAGGGCTTTATTTGACCTTAGCAGCTCTTCATTCATCTTAAACATTACCTGTTCGGCTCCCTTCTTCATTTCAGTGATATCGAATGAAATACCTGTGAGCTTTACAAGTCCGCCTGAATCGTCATATTCAACAATTGCCTTGGCGTTGATATGTTTTTCTTCATTATTATTTATCTTTATTCTGAAGATAGTCTCAAAAGGTGAAAGTTCATTCAGGGCATGGCAAATTGTATTTCTGAATTGAGTGATATCTTCTTCACTCAAAAGACTTTCAAAATCATGGAAGGTGCCGTTAAATTTTCCGGGGTCAAGCCCGAGCATTTTTTCCATGCGCGGATCAAGGTACATTTCGTCGGTATGGAGATTCCATTCCCAGATACCGATATTCCCGATTTCAAGGGCGATGCACAGTTTTTCCTTTGACTCCTTAAGTTCCTTCTCCGCCTTTTTGTTGTCCGTAATATCGTGGACCATTCCAATCGACCTGATGATTTCTCCCGATTCATTCCTGAAATGTTCGCATTTTTCAAGGACAATACGTATTTCGCCGCTTTTCTTCCGTACTATGCGATGTTCGATCTCATATCCGTTCTGATTATTCTTTACAGAACTCCAGTACGTATCATTCACCGCAGCCCTGTCGTCAGGATGCACTGCCTCGAGGAATGCCTCATAATTGGCTGTGAATTGCCCGGGCAGCAATCCGAAGATCCTGTATACTTCATCTGACCAGGTGAGTTTGTTAGTTTTTAGATCAAGTTCCCAGCTTCCGAGATGTGCAATTTCCTGTGAACGCTCAAGGTGAGTTTTGCTTTCCTCAAGCAGTTTTTCAGCCTTCTTACGGTCGATGATGTCACGATGAAGCGATTCGGTCAGTTTTCTGTTTTCTTCGGCTGCCCTGGCGAGCTTGAAATTGCTATAGCTTAACTGTGAAAGTGAATCAGCAAGCTTGACGAAAAAAGCCTTTGCATTCTCAATATCCTTCTTATCAAGTTGAGGCACTCTTTTAAGTGATTCAATATATGCTTCACTGTTAAAGTTATATCTGATTGCCTGTGCCCTGAAATGGTCGAAATCAATTGTCTCATCCCTGAAAAAAAACTGACCCATAAAAAGGTTTCCTATCCTGTGATCGCCAATGAAGATCGGAGTTGCCAGATCCCACATCCCGTTCCTGCATTTATAGAGCCTGGATTCTCCCTTTGGGATATCGGCCGTAAGCTTAATATCACTTTCAATACAATTTTTTGAAGTTTCCGGATGTACCCGGTGATACTTTGTACAAATTTCCTGAAATCCCACACCAACAAGGATCTTGCCTTTCAGATCAAGCAAGGCCATAGGGATATGGGCAATCCTGAAGAAATTTTCCATCATGCATTGAATGTCTGCGACATTAATGAGTTCAGGAAGTTCAAAATTCCCTATGTCCCCTTCAGGGGGAATAATGGTCCTTAATTCCATAATTTCCAATGTCAGTTTTCTACCAAAACAGGAAACCGCGAATCACCGGTTATTACAGGCTCGAGTTCCGGGCAAAAAATGATCCTTAAAATTATGTTTTGATTGAATGGGACAGATTAGGATTGGATAAAGATTACATTAAGATTAGATTAAAATGCCATTATATCCAAAAAGAAACCCCTGCAGTTTGATTGGGATAATCTCCTGCAGGGGGTGTGAAATTCCGGAAATTACGGGGAAATTGGGGAATAATATTTCCGGAATTGGAATTATGTCTGAATCTGAACTGAATTTAACAAGATCATTTATACCGCTTTTCTCTCCGGAAAAAGGTGATCAGCCAACCCGGTCGATGCGAAAATAGTCACATTTTTTTGTTTTTTCTAAGCTTATACTATGGTCTGTATAAAGCTAATCCGGCACTGTGTAAACCGTACATATTAATGTATGAAGATATGTTTCTGGATCAGGTAAACTTCTTCTTAAGAAGTGTAAGTAATATAAACAATGGCGGGAAATGGGAATTTACTGGAGTTTCATCTTATCTATAAGCTCTTTAACCCTGTCGCGTGAAATCTCGATCTTGAATTCCCTGTCATTTTTAACAAGCACACATTGCAACAGTCTGGTGTTTATTTTTTTAAGATACCTGGTGTTTATGATGCCCGATCTGCTTACTCTGAAAAAGCTGTCGTCGGGCAATTGTTTTTCAACCCTGTGAAGGAGAGATGTGACCGTCTCAGTCTTACACTCGCTGAAATGGAACACAGAATAATTTCCATCAGCCTGAATATAAATTACCTCTGCCGGATCGACTATCAGAACACCGGATACATTTCGAAAAAAGAGTTTCTTATAAGAATCCAGCAGCCGGGCTGTTCCCTGCCTGGTTCCTGACTGTTTGTTCTCTATGCACCGCAGCAGAGTTTCATTCAGTCTTTTAGGCTCTACAGGTTTAAGAAGATAGTCAAATGCCGCGTAATCAAATGCCTTAATTGCATATTCATCAAACGCGGTTGTAAATACAACATATGGCGGAGTGGTCTTTATCCTGAGCAGGTCGTCAAGGATTTCAAAGCCATTCTTCCCGGGCATCCTGATATCGAGAAACATAATATCAGGATTGGAAGTACAGATCAGGTTAACTGCCTTCGAAGGGTCGGAGGTAGATCCCGTTACTCTTGCAAGGCCGTTTTCATTGATCAGCTTCTGAAGGAGTTCGAGGGAATCAAATTCATCTTCAACTATTACGGCCTCAAGGATTCTGTTCATTTGTCCTGATTAACCTATGATTTTATCTGTGCACTCATTTCAAAATTAAAATCATGAGGAATTATGATTTTTACATCAGTGCCTTTCGCCCGGTTGTTAACGTCGATCAGATCGGTTATTTCAATACTTGCTTTTGCCCTGTTAACCCGGTTCATAAACTCAAATATAGCATTTATTGTTTTTAATCCATAGCCGCTCCCATTTGTATTCATGGACCCGGCTGCTTCCCGGCCCACACCATTGTCGGACACTATAATCTCCAGACTATCATTGATTTCACTTATCCTTACAGTCACTTCGCCCCCCTCCATCCTGTTCTCGATACCATGTTTTATGGAATTCTCAACGAATGTCTGAATTGTCATTTTTGGGATCAGACGATAGAAATTAATGTTCTCATCGATAAAGAATTTGCAGGCTAGTCTTTCTTTAAACCTCATCTTCTGGAGTTCGCAGTATTTTTTAACAAAGTCGATCTCTGACCCGAGCGGCCTCACCATTATTGTTCCGTCAGAAAGCATGGCTCTCAGCAAGCCTGAAAGCTTTACAATGTAATCATAGGCAGTTTCTTTTTTACCCCTCATGATAAGGGACCCGGCTGAGGCAATCAGGTTAAAGGTGAAGTGAGGATCGAATTGCCTTATAACTGAATTCATCTGCAGCCAGCTCAATTCATTCCTTAACTGTTCCTTTTCATTTTTCTTTTTAATATAGTTTTTCGCCACCCGCCAGGTAAGGAGAACGATGATCAGGATAGCGGAAAGTGCGGCAACCAGGCGGAATGTCACTGTTTGCCAGAAAGCAGGGACAATGCTGAATTTTAATACGTAGGGTAACTGAGTTTCAATACCGTCGGCATTGAAAGCCTTCAGCTGGAATTCATAGTTTCCCGGAGGAAGATCCTGAAAAACGGCTTCCCTTACGTAAGTCTTTCTTGACCATACACCTTCACGCCCGATAAGGCGGTACTGATACATAACTTTCAGAGGATTTGTGGTAGATATACCTGTAAACCTGAAACGGATGTCATTTTGCCTGTGATTTATCCTGATATTATTGTGCTTGTTATAAAACAGTTCGGGAATACGAAATGACTCCCATGTGAGACTGTCGGTTTGAAATTCTATATCAGTAAGATTGATTTTAGGTGGTACTTTGTTTGGTACAAGTTTTTTTGGGTCCAGGATGGTAACCTTACCCGAACTCATTATCCAGAAATTTCCGTTTTTGGCCTTAATAATTCCGTGATCGAGGCAATCACTGCCTGTAAAGCCAAAGGAGCTATCATATATTTTGAAATAATCAGGGTCGTTATTATAGAACTTTGTAATGTCAATAATACAGACATCAGTCATTCTGCCTACAAGTATTCTGGAGGAATCGATGGCAATTATTGAATTGGCCGATGTGTTAAGTTCTTCGGGCAGGCCGTATCTAAGGCCGGTTGAAGAACTGCCTTTGAAAAATAAGCCTTCGTCGGCTGTTATCCACAGGCCTCCACGGTTGTCTTTTGTCATTGTGAAAGTATAACCTGCAGGCATGATTGAATCGGTCAAAGGAACACTATTCCTGCCGTCGAAATGTACAATACCTTTTTCGCCCGAAAGCCAGTACCCGCCATTGTCGTCGCTTTCTATACCTTCAATTACTCCAAGGCCGTCATGTGTAAATTCCCTGAAGTTTACCGTTTTTCCGTTTTTCAGGACGAACAATCCACGATCGGTCCCGATTAAGACCGATCTGTCAACAGGGTCTTCAAAAATGACGCAAACCTGTGTTTTGTCCGGTATAGAGGAAAGCCTTGAAAAGGAAGTGCCATCCCACACAAGTACCCCCACGTTAAGTGAAAAATAAATATTTCCGTCAGCCCTCCTGATACTGCCTTTGTAAAAAACAGGTTCCGGGCCGAATAATTTTTTATACTCATTCATTGGAATGAATTTATCTCCGTCAAATAACAAGAGATCGCCAGTAAGAGTCCCAAACCAGATCTTCCCGTTTTTGTCCTCGGCTATTGCCCATGTGTTTCTGGGAAGTCCGTTCGATTCATCAAAGCAGGAAAATGCGGTGGAAACCAGCCTGTAGAGGTTCACCTCGGTGCCAAACCAGATATTTGATTCATCGTCAATAATAGTCGAGGAATAATACGGGTCCCTGATTTTTGTAACCATACCATCCCTGTAAAAATTTATGAAATCACTCTCTTCATCAGGATCCCTGTAAATTTCAGCCCTTGCAGGGTCACTGATCAATCTTCTTGGTATTATTTCGCCACCTGAAATTTCATAGCTCTCCCCATAACCCTCGAGAAGGATTTTACCCCTGTCCTCCTTTATATTTGTTATTTTTACTTCAGGCACCCTGATTAACGTATCTGCCCGCCATTTCCACAGATTATCATTCAGGTCGGTAAACCAGAAGCAGCCTGAAGATTCCTCCGAAACCGAGGTCCCGATAATCAGAGTATCAAGTATCTGAAATTCTTTATGATATTTGTTATACTTACCATCCATGAAATAGAAAATCGTACTTGCTCCGGATTCGTGATTCCGGAGCAGCATGAACATCGTATCCTTCACTTCGCGGGTTTCTATAAACGTCCCGGTCCACCGTTTTTCAGTGTAAGGGAAAAACTCAAAATTGTATCCGTTATAGCGTGCTAATCCAAACTGGGAAACTGCCCAGATATAACCTTTGCTGTCTTCAAGGATCTGGCTTACAATATTGGCCGGAAGGCCATCTTTACGGAAGAAATTTTTGAATTCGATCCCGTCAAACCGTGAAATCCCGTTCCTTGTTATAATCCACAGAAATCCACGGCTGTCCTGAAATAATGTACGGGTCTGGGTCTGGGGCAATCCATTCAGAACCGTGTACTCCTGTAATGGATAGTTTTGTGGATATCCGGGAACTGTAATAGTGAGCAGGAACGATATAAGACAAATTGCAGGCTGAAGGCCTGGCCAGGGCAAAATATTCTTTATTAACCTCGTTGCCAATGTAGTAAAAGCTTTAAGGACATATTTCCCGATAGTGTAAAATTAATTAAAATTCCTTTAAGGATTTTTAATAATTAAGGCAGAGGATATGACGGATAAATATTTACATTTGATACAGGGTTGAATTAAGCCTGTTTGTTCGATCACCTGATAATCAATGTACGTCCATAATCAGATAACTCCGTCAGCTGCCGCCAGAATGAACCCTGACCTAACCGCGGGTGACTGATTTAGAATATACTGTAAATCAATTAATCATTAAAGAAAGGAGCGATCAATGAGTAAAAATGACCATGAGAACAAAAAGACCTCAAAGAGTTTTTCGAGAAGGAAGTTTTTGGGTACCGTTGGCGCTGCAACAGCAGGCATTACAATTATTCCAAGGCATGTAATGCCGGGGAAAGGGTATCAGCAGCCAAGTGACACGGTAAATATTGCCGGGATCGGGATCGGCGCCAGGGGAGCCAGCAACCTCAGGGGCCTGTGCGATCCGGATGTGCCGATAGTAAACCCGCAGCGTACAAGTACGGGCCAGCCTCTCAGCAAGGAGGAAATTGCCGCAAGGGAAGCCAGGATGGCAAACCGACCTCAGGGCGCACCGCAGCAGCAAAGGCCCCAGGAAGCCAGGGAGCCTGTCAGATTGGCCAATATTTACGCACTATGTGATGTAGACACCGGTTTTGCTGCACATATTTTCAAGGGTTATCCGAAGGCAAAGGTCTATACAGACTGGCGCAGGCTGCTTGATAAGGAAAAATCGATAGATGCGGTAATGATCGGTACCCCCGATCACAACCATGCACCAATCGCGGCCGCATTCATGAGGCAGAAGAAGCATGTCTATGTTGAAAAGCCCATGTGTAAGACAATCTTTGAATGCCGTAAGCTTGCCGAGATCGCAAAGGAATATAATGTAGTGACCCAGATGGGTAACCAGGGTCATGCAAGCGAGGGAGCCAGGCAGATTAACGAATGGATCCAGAGCGGGGCCATCGGACTCGTCCGTGAAGTTCAGCTTTCTACAAACAGGCCTATCTGGCCCCAGGGAAATATCCAGAGGCCGGCTGCCGTGCCAATTCCAAAAACTCTCGACTGGGATGTCTGGCTCGGGCCGGCACCAAAGAAAGACTACCATCCCGATATCTGCCATTTCAACTGGAGGGGTCTCCGCGATTACGGCACCGGGGCCCTGGGAGATATGGGAGCGCATATATACGATCACGCATTTTGGTCACTTAACCTTGGGATACCTACCCGGATCCAGGCAAGCTCATCAGTGTATAATGATGAGTTCTGGCCACTGGCCGAGATGATAACATATGAGTTCCCGGCACGCGGTTTTATGCCGCCGGTTACAATAACATGGGTTGACGGTGGACTGCGTGCAAAACGACCATTTGAAATGGATCCCGGCACCAGGGTCAGCTCGGCACTCTACCTCGGAGATAAGGGGATACTGATGCATGGAGACTATGGAAGTAATCCGCAGCTCCTGCCCAAGAAAGCAATGGATGAATTCGTACCTCCGAAACCATGGCTGCCGAGATCACCGGGCATCTATGCCGAATGGATCGACGCAATAAAAAACAACACGAAATCGTCAACCGATTTTTCATATGCAAGCAAGCTCGTCGAGACAATGATGCTTGGGAATATTGCAGTGCTCATGTCAAACAGAAATGTGACGCTGGAATATAATCCCGATAAGATGGAATTTACCAATCTCCCCGAAGCGAATGCCTTCCTTAAATATGAATACAGGGAAGGCTGGACCCTATAATCTGATCAAAGACCCCAACCGGGTCTGACCTGTTTCTAAAGCCAACTACCAGGCTCTCCATGAAAAGGTCGGGAAATGGCTCGAAAGAAATACGTATTATAATACGTATTAAAAAACGTATTATAATACGTATTTTATTCTCATGGTTGCCCGGCCGCGTCAGGGCATTTTCTATCGAAAACCTACGATGCAGCCGGCAGTTAACATCCGGATATGCCGGTTTATGTTCACCTAAACAAAAATGTCGGGCATTTGTTATTTATTTTGAGCCGGTACCGGTTCTGAAACCTAATATCATCCTCATAATGAAAGAAAACAGAAACAGTAACATCGATGAATATATTGCAGGATTTCCCGCCGATGTCAGGAAAATGCTCGAAAAGGTCAGGGGTGTAATAAGGGAGGCAGCACCGCAGGCCACAGAGACCATCAATTACGGCATCCCCACGTTTCAGCTTAACGGGAACCTGGTCCATTTTGCAGCTTTTAAGCATCATGTCGGATTTTATCCCACACCCTCAGGCATAGATAAATTCAGGGAGCAGCTATCAAAATATGAGAATGCCAGGGGGTCGGTGAAATTTCCGGTCGACAGGGAGATACCTTATGCCCTCATTGACGAGATTGTCCGGTTCAGGGTGAAGGAAAACCTGGCGAAGGTGAAGAAGAAAAAGTAGTTTCAATCTCATGCATTTTTTTACAGGCGGCCAACCAACGGGCAGGTCGTTTGTTTAATCATTAGTAAAGCCAAATACCATACAATATGAAAAATACCCTGATCATCGCCGGAATTTTAACTGTTTCGCTCACATCGTGCATTAAAAGCTTACAATGCATAGATGGCAACGGATCGGTTGATACTCAATTTCGTGAAACCCAGCCTTTCAATGCAGTGGAAAATACAACAATGGTCGATGTTGTATATAAGAAGGGTGATACGACTGCTATATCGGTTAAAGCCGAAACAAACCTGTTCAGCCATATAATCACCGAAACTTTCAACGGTAAGCTTGAGATCAAGACAGATCCGCGGAATTCATGTTTTGATTACAGCCAGACCCCGGTAGTAACAATAACATCGCCTGACCTCGACAATATCGTTCTTACCGGTTCAGGTGACTTTACGGCAGATATTCTCGCGGGAAACTCAGTGGAAATTAAATTAACAGGATCAGGCGATATTCTTGCAGGCATAATATCATGCAACGATCTTTCAATTACAATTACCGGATCAGGCAATACAGACATAGATGAGGCTACATGCCAGGAGGCAGATCTTACACTGACCGGTTCAGGTGATGTGACCTTAAACGGGAGCAGTGATGAAGGAATCTTCAGGATTACGGGAAGCGGGGATATCAACTCCGGCGATTTTGTTTTGATGAGCGCAACTGAAACGATCTCGGGTTCGGGAGACATTTATACAAATGTTGAGAACACTCTGAACGCGACCATATCAGGAAGCGGCAATATCTACCTCAGGGGAGATCCCGTAGTGACCCAGTCTATATCGGGATCAGGAAGAATAATAAAATACTGACTTTATACCGGATTCCTGTCACAGATATCTAAGCCAACCCTTTTCCCTGTGGGTGAACTTGTAATTCCCGTACCATTTGCAGAATGGATAGAGGAGTGCTACAACTCCCAGCCACACCAGGAAGACCAGCCATAATTCTATTCCTGACTCCGTCTGCGGCCTTCCAAAACGAAAAGGTGCAAATGAGAGGTCGCTCAGGTGAAATCCCTGCAGGAACATAATTACAAGCGTCAGCGAATGGATAAGGTAAAGGTGGACCAGGTAGTAAAAAAACGGGACCTTCCCAAATACACTTAAAATTCCGGTGACTTTATTCCTTACCCCTTCGGTGAAGGAAAGCAACAGGAACATTATCCCAAGGGTCATCAGGGTAAATAGCAGCGAAGGGGGATATTTCGAGGTATTGACAAACGACAGCAGGGTATAAAGGTGATTTTTCTGAACAGACCACAAGGATGGGTCGCCATAGTAGTTTGTAAACCGGATAACAACAAACAGTACAAGGGTTGTTAATCCGATCCTGAGAAAAAGCCTCTTCCGTTCATCGGCCTGACGTTCAAAAAGGCGGCCTGCGGCAAATCCGGCAAGCATTATGCCAAACCACGGGAGCAATGGATAGCCAATTATAAAAATGAAATCAGGGGTTACCTGGTAAGTCGTAAAATTAACCATTGGAGAGAGCACCGGCTTCAGCAGGAAATCACCTCCGGCCATTGCCTGCGACAGGAGATTATGGCCGAAGATAATCACCAGGGCAATCGCCCCCAGTATCCTTACCGGGAGTTTCATTATCAGCGCAATTATTATGAATCCAAATCCGATTGCCGCGATGACCTGGAAAAGGAGTATCCTG
>Ga0209592_1000108_pt1 | contig 20157 bp, 15 predicted proteins | sample PPLLak2March2015_2_FD_187251 | JGI IMG/M metagenome (GOLD analysis project Ga0209592, IMG submission 187251) | Freshwater sediment microbial communities from Prairie Pothole Lake near Jamestown, North Dakota, USA - PPLs Lake P8 Core (3) Depth... | ecosystem: Environmental > Aquatic > Freshwater... | reverse complement strand
CCTTTCAGCAGCCTTCCCGTTTCGAGTTTGTCGAGAGACAGTGGCTACCAATTTGCTGAAAGGGTTCCCTTTTAGAAAAGGGAGGGATTACAGCGGCGGGTCCGTCCCCGACTCTCCCCACAGACGCAGGGATCACGGGGTTCCCTCTATCTGGATACCACCGATCTGAAACCGATTTAACAAATCGAAGATGGTATGTCAAGTTTTTTGTTTGAGATTTTTGTTTGAGATCTCTGGAAAACGAAGCATTTGTCACTCTGATTGTCTTAGGAATTTCTGAACTTCGTCCAGAGTAGGGATTCCTTCTCTTCCACCGAGGTCCTGGCATTTGAGGGCGGCCACAGCATTAGCGAATCTCAAGATTTCCTTTATCTCCCAATTCTCAAGAAGACCGTAAATAAATCCTGCATGAAAAACATCCCCTGCCCCCGTTGTGTCCACCGCCCTTACTTCAAATCCTTTTACGTAAACAAGTTCTCCCTTAACGAACGCCACCGAACCTTCATGACCCAACGTCGCACAGAGAAATCCAGGAGTATGTTTCTGAAGCTCCATCAGAGCTTTTTCTCGATCCGAAATTCCGGTGAACAGCCTCGGGAACCTGGCCGAGGTGACGACGAAATCGATTTCTTTAATCAACTCGGAAGTGAGAGGCTCCACTTTATCGAGATCGATCACCGTAGGGATTCCTTCTTCTTTTGCCCATCGGGCACACTGGATGGCCCCTTTGATGTCATGTCCATCTAAATGGAGAAGCCTTCCAGAACAAACTTCCTGTTTCCTAAGCTCCCCCTCGCGGAACATCAACCGCTCATCCCGATCCCAGAGAATCGTTCGTTCTCCAGAGGGGCCATCCACAAGGATCACAGCAAACTGGTTGGGCGCATTGGGTTCAATGGTTACAGAAGAGACATCGACTCCTTCCTCACGGATAGAGTTGAGAGAGAATTGTCCCAGTTCATCTCCCCCAACTCTCCCGATATATTTCGTTTTTACACCCCATCGGCTCAGAGCCACCATGGCTGTGGCTACCTGGCCTCCCCCCTGTTTGGAAAACTTTAGGATTCTCATTTTCGAATTTTGCGCAGGAAATTCCGGAACGACACAGAGGAAGTCCACAGAGTTAAGCCCCATCCCCACGACGTCAAAAGGCTTGTATTTTGGGAAGGGGCAGTTAAATCGCATGTCATCTTTTTACAAACTTTTGAAGTATTTTTCAAGATCTTCTAACTAACTACCGTGGTCAGTAGACTACCCACAAAACATGAAAACTGATAATCCCCCATTACCCCCCTTTAGAAAAGGGGGGTCGGGGGATTTGAAAGTTGTTTTCAATGTATTTTTGTTGACTTTTTCATTGCAGATTACTATAGTCCAAACAAAACAGAGGCCATCCGTCAACATCTTCCAACCCTTTAACCGTTGGGCTGTAGATATCCGTAACCAATGCCAGAGGATGAAGGTGCCATTCTTTTTTAAGCAGTGGGGTGGTCCAAACAGGAAGAAAACCGGGCGAAAGCTCGAAGGCAGAACATGGGATGAAATCCCGTCGGCTGCTAATAATATGACAAGGGCTGTAGGTAATTATTAAGAGGACTAGGAGATGCCACAAACCTCCGAAATTCATCCGCCTACGCAGGAGACCACAGCCTAGGCCGTAGAGGAATGCGTAACTCTGGAGAGGAGCACTTCCAGCGATAGATCTACCATGCTTCGGCGGATGGGCCACCGAAGCCTTGCCGTAGGTGGCTATGGTTCTTGGGGACCACGGCCTTGCCCGTGGGGCTCCATTTTAGAAATGGAGAAAAGTATAGAACAGGGGCGGGCACCTAAAGAATACATTCTCCGAACATATATGAGGAGACTGCCCGCAACGGCAGATAACATCGGCACAAATGCAAAGCTCACGAACTCATGATTTCGTCTGTGCCGAGCCGTTATCTGCTCATTCTTGGCGGAGACGCAAAAGAAATGACTGCAAATAAAAAGCGAAAATCTACCATCAACTAGAATTTATACGCACCCGATCTTTTTCCCCTCCCCTTCCTCCCCTCCCACAAGTCGTTGCGACTCGAAACCGAGGAGAGGGGAATATTTTGTAGTGGGTTGACGAAAAAGCATTAAACGTAGTATAAAATAGGAAGTTTCTCTCAAAAAGGATTGGAGCTTGGAAAGCATTATAACGGTCATACTTGCTGCCGGGAAAGGGACTCGGATGAAGTCGGACCTCGTGAAGGTGCTCCATCCCCTCCTGGGAGTTCCCATGCTTTCCTATCCTGTTGAACTTTCCCTCAATGACATCAAAGCCGAAAAGACGATCCTTGTCGTCGGCCATCAGGCCGATAAAATCAAGGAGAAATTTAAGGACCCACGAATCCATTTCGTCCTTCAGGAAGAACAATTGGGCACAGGCCATGCGGTCTTGCAGGCCCTCCCTTTTCTCCAGTCCTTCAACGGTACGGTTTTGATCCTCTGCGGAGATGTCCCCTTGGTGAAAATGGAGACCCTTCGCTCTTTTATCGATACCTTCTGGAGGAATGAATCCAACCTCTCTGCGTTGACTGCCGTGGTAGAGAATCCCTCTGGCTATGGTCGGATCATTCGAGGCCCGACAGGATGGCTCGAAAGGATCGTGGAGGAGAAAGATGGCTCCGAGGATGAAAAGTTGATCCGGGAGATCAACACAGGAATCTTCTCCATCAAGGCTCCCTTTTTAATTGACGGTCTCAAAGAGATTGGGCAGGAGAACGCCCAGGGAGAGTACTATCTGACCGACCTCGTTGAAATCGGAAGAAAGAGAGGAATGAGATGTTCGGCCCATATGGTGGCTGATCCAACGGAAGTGATGGGAATTAATACGCGTGCCGATCTTGCTGTTGCAAATGAAGTGCTCAGGCAGGAGAAGGTGATGGATCTAATGCTGTCTGGGGTGACGATTATCGATCCAAGAACTGCCTATGTGGATAAAACGGTTGAAATTGGAAAGGACACGATTGTCCATCCGAATTGTATGCTTCAGGGAAAAACGAAGATTGGAGAACGATGTGTCATTGAATCGAATGCGAGGATTGTTGACTCCGTCATCGGTAACGAAGTTTTGGTACGCACGAACTCTGTGATCACAGAGAGCAAGATTGATGACGGCGCTTCCATTGGGCCCTTTGCTCATCTCAGGCCTTTGACGGAAATCAAGACCAAAGCAAAGATCGGGAACTTTGTGGAGGTGAAGAAGTCCGTTATCGGTAGAGGAACAAAAGCCAACCACCTCACGTATATCGGAGACTCCCTCGTTGGGGAAGAGGCGAATATCGGCGCTGGCACCATCGTCTGCAACTACGATGGGTTTGAGAAGCATCAGACGATCATCGGAGATCGGGTCTTTGTGGGATCGAATGTGGAACTGGTGGCTCCGGTCAAGGTGGGGAGTCGTTCCTCGATCGGTGCAGGGACGACCGTCACGAAGGATGTTCCGGAAGGCGCGCTCGCCATCAGCCGTGTGAGGCAGAAGAATATCAAGGGGTGGAGCAAGAAGTTGGACCTTCGTCACAAGAAGAATAAGAAGAATAAGAAGAAAACTTGATAATTAGAAATGCAAATTGTAAATTGAAAATTACAAGGTTAGCGTTCTTAGAACTCTAAAAACATTTGCATTGATCATTTTCTAATTTGCATTTTGCAATGAGGAGTGAGAGATGTGTGGCATCGTCGGATATATTGGTCCAAGAGAAACAGCTAAGGTTCTGATGGATGGGCTGAAGCGGCTCGAATACCGCGGATATGACTCTGCGGGTATTGCCGTCTTTCATAAGGGTAAGATCGAAATCCGCCGGAAAGTGGGGAAATTAGCAAAGCTTGAGGAACTCATTGAAAAGGAGACCTTTGACGGAAGGGTAGGGATCGGCCACACCCGCTGGGCGACCCATGGTAGGCCGTCGGACGAAAACGCCCACCCCCATAAGGCAGGCAAGGTAACGGTTGTCCACAACGGCATCATTGAAAATTATCTTCCCCTCAAAGAATTTCTCAAGAAGAAAGGCCATGTCTTCAGTTCTGAGACGGATACAGAAATTGTCGCCCACCTCGTCGATGAATTCATCCAGGAGGGACATTCCTTTCTGGATGCCGTAAGAATCACAATGGATAAGATCAAAGGGTCTTATGCTTTGGGAATCCTCTACGAAGGGGATGAAACGTGTTTGATCGGTGCAAGAAATGAGGCCCCCCTTGTCATTGGCCTGGGCGAAAATGAATATTTCATTGCTTCTGATGTTCCGCCGATTCTCTCTTATACAAGAAACTTCATTTTTATGGAAGATGGGGAAGTCGCTCTCATTTCTTCCAAGGGAGTGAAGGTCTACGGAGCCAAAGGGAATGAGCTTTCCAAGGAACCGAAACGGGTGGACTGGAATCCCCTCATGGCCGAAAAGGGCGGCTACAAACATTTCATGCTGAAGGAGATCTTCGAGCAGCCGAGGGCTGTGACCGACACGATTCGGGGCCGGCTGTCGAAGGAGCATGGCGATGGGATCCTCGAGGAGATTCATCTCGACCCATCGGTTTTGAAAGAGATTCAACGGATCTGCTTGATCGCCTGCGGCACCTCCTACCACGCAGCCCTGGTGGGCAAGTTCCTGATCGAAGGGTTCTGTCGGGTTCCAGTGGAAGCGGACATTGGCTCCGAATTTCGATATCGAAACCCAATTGTCAGAAAGGATGACCTGCTCATTGCGATCTCCCAGTCTGGAGAAACAGCCGATACCTTGGCGGCATTAAGAGAGGGGAAGCGGAAAGGAGCAAGCACTTTAGCCATCTGCAATGTGGTGGAATCGAGTCTGGCAAGGGATTCGGATTATGTGATTTATACCCATGCAGGACCTGAGATCGGTGTGGCTTCCACCAAGACCTTTGTCACCCAGCTCGTCATCCTCTTTCTTCTTTCCATCCGGATCGGAAGAGAATTGGGCCGCCTCTCAGCCAAAGAGGCAAAGTCCTTGACGGAGGAGGTAGTTAAAATTCCCCACCTGATGGAGGAGATGCTCAAATCCTCGGACCAAGTGGCTCAAATCGCCAGGAAATACCTTTATGCAAGGGACTTCCTCTATCTGGGAAGGGGAATTAACTATCCTATTGCCTTAGAAGGTGCTTTGAAGTTGAAAGAGATCTCATACGTCCATGCCGAGGGCTATCCAGCCGGCGAGATGAAACATGGGCCGATTGCTTTGATTGATCGGGAGATGCCAGTCGTCACACTTGCCACCAAGAACGAGGTCTATGACAAGGTGCTCTCCAATATCGAAGAGGTGAAGGCGAGGGAGGGAAAGGTGATCGCCCTTGCCTCTCAATCAGATCGAGAGATCGTGAAAAAGGTGGACGATGTCATCTTCATTCCGGAAACCCATCCTTCCCTGACCCCTATCCTCCTCACCATTCCTCTTCAACTCCTGGCCTACTATATGGCGGATTTTAAAGGCACGGATGTGGATCAGCCGAGAAACCTCGCGAAGAGTGTTACTGTCGAATAGATTCTTGCATCATTCCTCTGCAAAATGGTAAGTATTAATCAAGAAAGCCCGTAGTTTAGTCTCAGATGAAATTCGAAGCACGAAATTCGAAATACGAAACAAATCCGAATGACCAAAATCCGAATGTCCGAAACTACCCCTCACCCTTTCCCTCTCCCCACTGGGGAGAGGATGGAGGTGAGGGGGATTTTGGATTTTGAATTTGGAAATTGTTTCGGATTTCGATATTCGAATTTCGGATTTACGAAATTCCGATGTCTTTGCTCGATGATCTCAATCCTGTTCAACAGAAGGCCGTTCTTGAGACCGAAGGACCCCTCCTGGTCTTTGCCGGTGCAGGAAGTGGGAAGACCCGTGTCTTGACCTACCGAATCGCCCACCTCATTCAAGAAAAAGGGATTGCCCCCTGGAATATCCTTGCCGTCACTTTCACCAACAAGGCGGCCGATGAAATGAAAGAGAGAGTGGAACGTCTTCTTGGAAAGTCGGCCAAAGGGGCGTGGGTTTCCACGTTCCATTCAGCCTGCGCCCGCATCCTGAGGCGCCATATCGAGCCCTTGGGCTTTCAGAGAAATTTTGTCATTTATGATGAGCAGGATCAGGAACGGCACCTCAAGACTGTGATGAAGGAATTGGACGTGGACTTCCGGATGTTCAACCCCAGAGCGATCCAATCCTCTATCGACCAACTGAAGAACGAAGGCATCACACCGGATCAATACCACCCTTCTCAATTCAATATTTTTCAAAAAAGACTGGCTCTGGTTTACGAGCGATATCAGGAAGATCTGCGGCGGAACAATGCCCTCGATTTTGGGGATCTCCTCACTTTTGTTGCCATTCTTTTCAGACGTAATCCGGAGATCTTGAAATCCTACCAGGAGCTTTGCCGTTACGTCATGGTCGATGAGTTTCAGGATACGAACCTGATCCAATATCACCTCATCAGGCAGATCGTCGACGCGCATCGGAACATCTGCGTGGTCGGAGATGATGACCAGTCCATCTATCGCTGGAGAGGAGCCCAGGTAGGAAATATTCTCAATTTTGGGAAAGACTTTCCCGAAACAAGAATTATCACTTTGGAACAGAACTATCGTTCCACTCAGAACATCCTCCAGGCGGCCAACCTTATGGTCGGCAACAATCGTTCGAGAAAGAAGAAGGTCCTCTGGACAGAGAACCCTGAGGGAGAAATCCTAACGCACTATGTAGGAGAGGATGAAACCGATGAGGCCCGTTTCGTCATCCAGAAGATCAGGGAGTTAACGCATCCTTCTTCCGAATCGGTCAGACCCTACCGCGAAATTGCCGTCTTCTACCGGATCAATGCCCAGTCCCGTGCCATCGAGGATGAACTGGTCAAACAACAGATCCCTTATACGATTGTGGGTGGTTTGAAGTTCTATGAGCGGAAAGAGATCAAGGATATCCTTGCCTATTTGAAACTGATCGCCAATCCTCCGGACGGTCTCAGCCTGAAGAGGATCATTAATGTTCCCCCAAGGGGAATCGGGGAGAAGACGATCGAAAAGATAGAGACCTTTTCAAGAGAGAAGGGCCTTCCCCTTTACGAAGGGATGAAACAGGCTGTGAAAGAAGACTGGTTAAGTGTTGCCACGAGAGGGAGGGTAGAGGAGTTCATCCGACTGATCGAGGAGTTCCGAGAAGAGGCGAAACGTCTCTCCCTCAGCCAACTGACCATGGCCCTTCTGAGAGAATCAGAATATCTCCAGAAATTTAAAGAGGAAGGGACGGACGAGGCCATTTCGAGGATGGAGAACATCGATGAACTGGTCAACGTCATGATGGAATTGGAACGGGGAGGAGAAGCGGTTTCGCTGGAAACCTTCTTGGACAAGATTTCTCTGGTATCCGATGTCGACCTTTATGAGGATAAGGGAAATCGAGTCTCCTTGATGACACTCCATTGTGCCAAAGGTTTGGAGTTTCCTTTGGTCTTCATCGTCGGGATGGAAGAAGGAATTCTTCCTCACCACCGGAGGGGAGATGAGATTGCGGATCTTGAGGAAGAGAGGAGGCTCTTCTATGTGGGGATGACCCGTGCAAAGGAGAGGCTCTTTCTCTCACGGGCGGAGAAACGCCACACGTTTGGTGTGGGACGGGCCAATCTGGCCTCCCGTTTTCTTGACGAAATTCCCATGGAGTTGATTCAACTGGAAGAGAGAGAGGAAAGCCCTGATGACCGAGAGCGCCCAACTACTGGTTTGTTCACGGACTGGGATACCTATTTCGATAAGTCTAATGGGTTAACTGACCAGAGCACCGAAGAAAACCTTTCACCATCAAGGGAGGAAATTGTCCTGAGCCCTGAAGGATTCTTTCCCCTCAAAATGGGGATGAGAGTGAGACACCCCAAGTTTGGTGAAGGAAGGGTCAAATCCGTAGAAGGGATGGATGAGGATCAGAAAGCCACCATTATCTTTCAATCCGTGGGAAGTAAGAGGCTGAAAGTCAAAAATGCAAATCTTGAAATACTTGAATAAGGAAATCCGAAATTCGAATATCGAAACTCGAAACAATTTCAAATGAACCAATTTCCCAAACAATATTAAAAGAGACCTAAGTTTTGAACATTAGAACATTTGGATTTCAAATTTGTTTCGGATTTCGTGCTTCGTATTTCGAATTTGGTGGTCAAGGGAGGTTTCCATGAAGACTTACTTTATTCTTTCAGCGATTGGCAAAGATCGACCGGGGATTGTGGCCGATGTTTCTGAGGTGCTCTATGAGTGCGGAGGAAATATTGAAGATTCAAGCATGAGCCTTCTCCGGAACAACTTCGCGCTCCTTCTCCTCTTTTCTACGGAAAGGGAGGAGGTCAATCAGAAACTCTCCGCAGGCCTGAAGCGACTCGAATGGGAAAAGAAATTAACGGTCTTCTTTTCCCCGATACCCTTCGAAGAGGCTCATCCCAAAGCAAAGGAACCTACGGATCGTTTTGAAATCACCACTTCAGGGATCGACCATGCCGGGATCGTTTATAAGGTCTGCAGGCTTTTGGCTGATCGCGGGGTAAGTATTGTTGATATGGAAACGCATCGGGTGGCTTCCGCGGAAAGCGGGACCCCCCTCTTCGAGATGGATATCCATATCGATGTTCCCCGATCGATGTCAGAACAGGGTCTGAGGGAGGACCTCCACCATCTGGCCAATGAATTGGTAATCGATCTCGTCCTGAAAAAGAAATAGTTTCTCCACCAGGCGCCTTGACCGGCAAGTGCCCCGCAAGCCCCGCCTTGTAGGCGGGGTTAAGGGGCACAATCAGAATGAAATTTCATTGGCTCACATTCTGTTCGCCACTGCGTGCCCGGGAAGCCCCGCCCTGTGGGCGGGGAGCTTCAATACCATCCTTTAGCCCCCTATAAGAGGATGAAGCGATCCACCAAGGAAGGGAGGGATGTGATGCGCGAGACGTTGGCTCGCCTCATTGACCAAACAGCTCTTCGAATGGATGGAAAAGATGGCATCCTTTTCTTGAGAAGAGGAAGATTGGAAAGTAGGATCACTTACTCCTCGCTTAGACAAGCCTCAGATCGAGTGGCTGGGGGTCTTGTGGAAATGGGCCTGAAAAAGGGGGAACGGGCAGTTCTGCTTATGCCAAAAAGCCTGGAGCAAGCAGTAATCCATCTCGGCGTCCAGAAGGTTGGGGCGATATCCGTCATACTTAACCCTGGGTTTAAGAGAGATGAGATAGAATACTTCATCAAGGACAGCGATGCCTGTCTCGTCATCGTTGGAACGAAAGAGGAGGCATTGATTCGCTCCATCGACGAGAAGCGACTCATCCTTCCGATCGCCACGGGCGCCCCTTTTGTTGAGGAAAAATTATTCCCTGGGATTTTTCCTTTCATCCCCGATCCTGATGGAAATCCCGATGACCCAGCAGTCCTGATTTATACTTCTGGTACGACAGGTCAACCGAAAGGTGCCATCCTCACACAACAGAACCTGATTCAGGATGCGAGGAATATCATCCAGATCTGGCAGATTGCTGGAGAGGATGTCTTTTGCCATGCGCTACCGCTTTTCCACGTCCATGGCCTCTGCTTTGCGCTCCATACTGCACTCATCGCGGGATCGAAAATCGTGATGTGTGATGAGTTTTCTTCCGACACCGTCATCGATATTTTGTCCTGTCAGGAAGGAGAACTCGCCTGCACATTGTTTATGGGTGTCCCCACGATGTATCTAAGGATGATCGAGAAATTGGAAGGAGTGCAGCGGGATTTTGGCCATATCCGATTGTTTACCTCTGGATCCGCCCCACTGCTTCCAAAAGACTTTGAAAGGATCCAAAAGATCTTTGGCAAAGAGCCGGTGGAAAGGGAAGGTATGTCTGAGACAGGAATGAATTTTTCGAATCCCATTCATGGAATGAAAAAACCTGGTTCCATCGGCATTCCTCTTCCTCATGTGGAAGTCAGAATTATCCATCCGGAAACCTATAAGGATGTGGAAATGGGGCAAGTTGGAGAGATTTGGTTAAAGGGACCCAATGTGACCCCAGGTTATTGGAGAAAGCCACGGGAGACAGAGGCTGCCTTTATCGATGGTTGGTTTCGGACCGGCGATTTAGGCAGGATGGATGGAGATGGCTATTATTACATCACAGATCGTTTAAAGGATATCATCATCTCGGGAGGAGAAAATGTCTCTCCCAAAGAAATCGAATTCGTGATCAACCATCATGAAAAAGTATTGGAATCCTGCGTGGTAGGAATTCCGGATGAGAGATGGGGGGAAAAGGTGGCAGCCGCTGTGATCACAAAACCCGGAGCCACCCTCACTGAAAAGGAGATGAAAGATCATTGCAAGGCGCATCTTATGGACTGGAAATGCCCAAAAGAAATCCTGTTTCTGAAAGAGCTTCCCCGAAACAAGATGGGAAAGGTTCTGAAGGAGGAAGTCATAAAGCTCTTTATCATCGCTTAAAGGGGGCCTGAGGGATAACCTCCACCCTCTGGCCAATGAATGAGTCATCGATCCCACCCTTTAAAAAAGGATGATCTCTAGATGGGACACTGAGAAATTTTCCTTCCTTCTCTGAATTCTATATCTGTCAAATCTTAAGAGTCATCTGTGCAGTCAAAGGTTTCCGATATAGGTTTATAACCTGTGACAAACCTCTAAAAAACACTTGACTTTTTATCCTTCCCATAGGTTAATAGCCTCCAGATCATAGACGAAATTGTTGAGGGGGGCACTATGATCTTCAAGGTTCTAAAACATGTCTTCGCTATAACAAAAGGATAGAAGGCGCGAATCTTAAAGTCTCTTCTGTCCTTTTCTTTTATCTTTTCTTTACCATCCACAAAAGATGCTACTCTTAATTCAATTTCTTTGTAGGAACTTAGTCCGCAGTCCCCCAGAGCGTGCTGACATACTAAAACGTACTCATCAACCCAAGAGAAAGGAGGAAGAAAGAAGATGGATTGGAAGCAAATTGCAAATGAGCCGTGGATATGGATATCTGGAGCCATCTTATCAGCGATCGCACTCTACCAATGTACCTACTTCATGATCCGTGCTTTGAACATCATGAAGCGCTGTGGTCTGCAGAGGAGAGATATCATCTCCATCATTCGGGGGTCCGTCATCACGTCCTTCGGGCCGGTGATGTCAGAGATCTTCATCATGATCGCCTTGGTCATGGCATTGAGTGCAGGTTTCGCCTGGCAGCGTGAAGGAGCGGCCGTGGGGTCGGTCTTCACGGAGCTCGTCCAGGCGTCGAATGCGGCGGTCGGCGCCGGGCAGGAGTTCGGCGGCAAGAACTTCGATATGAAAGGCTTCGCCAATGTCGTTTTTGTCATGAATGTATCATGCATCGGCTGGCTGATTGCAGCAGGTTTTTTCACACGGTATCTGGGTGCTGCCCGCAATAAGATTGCAGGAGGCGATATCCGTTGGCTCTCCATCCTCACCGTCTGCGCGACTCTCGGTGTCTTTGGCTACTGGGCTTCCAGCAGCCTGGTGAGAGGCGGTGGCATCACGGTGGCTGTCATTGCCGGAGGAATCTTGTCTATGTTTTTCTTCTTGCTTGCTGACTGGATCAAAAAGCCCGGACTGAAAGAGTGGGCCTTAGGACTGGCGATGTTCGGCGGCATGATCATCGGCAAATTGTATGCCGGTTAAGGAGGGAGAACGATGGAAGCAGCTAAAAAATTTGCAGCGATCGATCCTCAGGTTTATGAAAACGAATTCTCAAAACCTATTCACAAGGTTGGCATGATCACATGCGGTTTGGCCATCATCGGGATGTTTCTCCCGCCCGTATGGCTCTATCTTCAATATGGTGTCTTTCCACCGATCTCGGCGATTATGGTTGGCATGGGATTGGCGCTCACGTATGCCGTTCCGTTCTTCATCATCGAGCCGATCAGTTACTACCCAACCCTGGGAGATGCGGGGACGTATATGTCCTTTCTGGCTGGCAACATCTCGAACATGAGGCTTCCTTGCGCAGCCGTTGCTCAGTCTGTAGCAGGAGTGGAAGAAGGAACGAAGGAAGGTGAATTAATCGCCACGGTGGGAATTGCCATCTCCATCTGGCTGAGCATCATTGCTGTCTTCATCGGGGCGGTAGCGACCGGATTTTTTGTGCAGTTCTTCCCTGCCTGGCTCCAGGATGCCTTTAAAAAATTCTTGCTCCCGGCCGTCTTCGGCGCCGTGTTCGGCCAGTTCGCACTGCGTGGAATGAAGTATGCACCGATCGCCCTGGTCCTGGCGCTGGTTCCTCTCTTTCTGAAATGGAAGGCCTACGTGGTTATCCCTATCGCGGTCTTTGGCACCATTATTATTGGCCGGTTTATCTACCAGGCAACGAAGAAGAGTGCTTAGAACGTTGGAAGATTTCGCCCCAAAGACACAGAGATCGCAGAGGGAAATGATCTCCTACTCTCCGATCTCTGTGCTCTTCCTGCCTGCCGGCAGGCAGGGGCCTCTCTGAGGCGAGAATTCTATTTTTAGCAAGAGTTCTGGAGGCAGCATCTTATGGAAAAAGAAAAATTGCTCAGCTTTGTTAAAGAGGCGGATTGTGTGAAGCTCTGCCAGGAACTGATCCGGATCAAGAGTGTGAATCCACCCGGGGACGAACTTCAAGCCGCAGAGTACGTCGTCTCGGCCTTGAAAAAGATCGGAATGGAAGTGGAGTTGATCAAGCATAGCCCCACACGGGCCAGTGTGCTCGCCCGCTTGAAGAGTTCCCGGAAGAAACCTGCTCTTCTGTTTAATGGCCACCTGGACACCGTACCCGTAGGTGCGGAGAAGTGGATCCATGAGCCCTTTCAAGGTGACCAATCGGAAGGGAAAATCTGGGGCCGTGGATCGGCAGATATGAAAGGCGGGTTAGCTGTCCTGATGGTGGCAGCTAAGGCACTTGTTGATGCCCGGGTGCCTCTTCAAGGAGATCTCATCCTTACTGCTACAGCAGGCGAAGAGGTTGATTCCCTTGGCGCGATAGCGGTTGCGGGTCGGCGGGATCTTGGCCCTATCCAGGCAGTTGTGATACCGGAGCCAAGTTATAATGATGTTTTCGTAGCCGAGAAAGGGGCTTTCTGGTTGGAGCTCACCACTCAGGGTAAGACGGCCCATGGCTCTATGCCGGAGCAGGGTCGAAACGCCATCACGATGATGGTCGCCCTCCTCAATGAATTGGAGAAGCTCACTTTTCCCTACAAGGAACATCCTTTGCTGGGTGGTTTCAGCAAGAGCATTAACACGATTTCGGGCGGCGTGAAGACCAATGTTGTTCCTGACAGCTGCGTCGTTACGGTTGACATGCGGACTGTACCGGGACAGGATCACCGTGCCATTTTAAAGCAGGTCGAAGACCTGATCGCAGACCTGAGCCGACGGATGGCGGATTTCAAGGCCTCGGCCAAAGTGGCAAATGATCGGGCTCCAGTGGAGACATCTCCCAATGATCCGATCGTTCAGAATTTCTACGATGTCGTCGCTGAGGTGGCTGGAGAGAGACCCGTTCCCAAGGGAGTGCGGTATTATACGGATGCCGTGGCCTTTGTTCCGGTGTTAAGAATTCCCATGATCATCTGTGGCCCGGGAGATGCGAAGCTGGCTCATCAACCGAATGAACATGTAGAGATTTCGAAACTGGTTCAGGCGGCCAAGATTTACACACTGGCTGCGGCCAAATTGTTGCAGTGAACGAATTTCGAAGTGACGTAAAGGGCATGTGGAATTTAGAATGAACATGCCCTTTTTCTTTCTTGTAATTCCATTGATAGAGTTCGATTTCTAGAAAGGGGACATTCAGGGTGGGAAGATATGACGCCATTCTCAAAAAGGCTGAGGGATTGAAACAGAAATTGATTGATCTTCGTCGTGACTTTCACCAATATCCTGAGCTAGGCCTCCAGGAGTTTAACACAGCCAGGAAAGTGGAGGGGGTTCTAAAGGAACTCGGTCTCGAGACGAGAATGTTTGTCAATGGAACGGGAGTTTGTGGATTTTTGAAAGGTTCCGAGCCGGGGGAGACCATTGCCCTCAGAGCAGATATGGACGCTCTGCCTGTCCAGGAGGAAACGGATTTGCCCTATCAATCTCAAAACAAAGGGGTAATGCATGCCTGCGGTCACGATGCCCATACTGCTATGCTGCTTGGAGCAGCGACGATCCTTTCAGAAATGAGGAAAGAGTTGAAAGGGAATGTAGCCTTCATCTTCCAGCCTGCAGAGGAGATCGGAGCGGGAGCAAAGGCCATGGTCGAGGAGGGCGCTTTGGAGGGAGCGAATAGAATTTTCGGTTTGCATGTTTATTCCATCCTTCCCTTTGGAACCCTCGGTTATCGACCCGGCCCACTTATGGCAGCAGGTGATTTCTTCGATGTCAAAATTACAGGAAAGGGAGGACACGGAGGTTTACCACATCTCACCGTCGATCCGATTGTGATAGCGGCGAATGCCATCAGTACCTTACAAACGATTGTGAGCCGGGAAGTTGATCCCGTGGAGAGCGCCGTCATCAGCATTTGTAAAATGAACGGGGGCGAAGCCTACAATGTAATTCCTGAGACGGCGACTTTCGGAGGAACGATCCGTTCCCATAATCCGGAATTGAGGGAGGGTCTTCCCAGAAGGATTAAGGAGATTTTGGATGGATTGGTCTCAGGGATGCGAGGAAGTTACGAATTCACCCTGATGAGCAAATTTCCGGCAACAATCAACGACGAGGAGATGACGGCCTTTGTCGTAAAGGTGGCCAAGGAGATTTTGGGAGAGGATAAGCTTTCCCTCTTGAGACCTCTGATGGGCTCAGAAGACTTCTCTTTCTATCTTCAGAAGATTCCAGGCACCTTTGCTTTTCTGGGAGTCGAAAATAAAGAGAAAGGGATCATCTATCCTCATCACCATCCTAAGTTTAATATTGACGAGGACATCCTTCCGATAGGGACCGCCCTCCATGTTTCAGTGGCTCTGGAGTACCTGAAGGGAGAATGAGAAGATAAATTCCTCTTGACATCCCTTTTTGTTTGAGACAGAATTTCGGGACATTACAGGAGGGACTCCGAGCCGGGAGGCGAGGGGGTAATCTCTCGGGTCTATAGAAAGGAGGAAGGTAAGATGGATCCAATCGCTTTTCCTCCTTTTTATTTTGGATTCAGTTCAAAGCGTTAAGGATGGAAGAAAAAAAGAATTTGCCGTACCAGATTTTAGGCGGTAAATGGCAAATATCAGCGCCGGCGACAGTCCTCAAAAGACCGGTAGAAGCACTGGGAGCAGATCCATGGGGAAAATCATAGACTTGAGAAGTGACACGGTAACGAAGCCGACCCCCGAGATGAGGGAGGCGATGAAGGATGCTGCCGTTGGAGATGACATCTTAAGAGATGATCCAACTGTAATTGAACTCGAAGAGCTTGCTGCTGAAATTTTTGGGAAGGAAGCTGCTCTCTTTACTGTTTCAGGAACAATGAGCAATGAAATTGCTGTCATGGTCTACACAAGACCTGGTGATGAAATCATCGTTTTCTCTGACTCCCACATCTATAACCTTGAGACGGGGGGGCTTTCGGCCATTTCGGGAGTTCAGCCAAGGCCGGTGAAGACTGAAACAGGGACTTACGATCCAGAGCTACTGGGGCAAGCCATTATGCCTCAAGGGGTCCAAAGAGCGAGGACTCGCCTAATTTGTCTGGAAAACAGTTTTCATCTTGATAGAGGATTGGCGGTCAGAAAAGAGGATTATAAGGAGACCATAAGAATTGCCAAAGAGAAAGGCATTCCTTTATTTATGGATGGAGCCCGTATCTTTAATTCTGCGGTTGCCCTCCATACGAATGTCAAGGAGTTAGCTGGTTTTTGTGATGCGGTCGATGTGAGCCTCAGCAAAGGGTTAGCTGCTCCTATTGGGTCTATGCTGATGGGGAGTAAAGATTTCATCGAAGAAGCCAGAAGGGTCAAACAGCGTCTCGGGGGCGGAATGAGACAGGCCGGTGTCATTGCTGCCCCCGGGATCATTGCCTTGAGAAAGATGGTCAGCAGGTTGCACGAAGATCACGAAAACGCGGAAAAGATGAGATTGGGTCTTGAAGGATTAGGCATTAAGGTTGACCGAAGGGGAATATCAACGAATATAATCAATTTAGATGTTTCGCCCGTAGGTTGGGAAGCCTCGTCCTTTGCAAAAAAGTTGAATCAATTTGATATTAAGGTCAAGGTCTGTTCAAAAAGTATCTTACGTATGGTTACCCATAATGATATTAAATTAGAGGATGTAACTTTTGTACTCGAAAAAGTCAAAAGGATGATTCAATGATTTAGAAAATATCAAGGGCGAAGTAGTAAACCATTAACCAATACAAAAAACGGTGAAAGGAGGAAATATCAATGAGGCTGCTTGTAAAGATCGTCATCGGTATCGTGGTCGGAATCCTTCTCGGTTTTTATTCACCCATGCCTCTCATTCAAATCCTATCAAGCATCGGATTTGTGCTGGGGCAGTATATCAAATTCATTATCCCTTTACTGCTCTTGGCGTTTATTACAAAGGGTATTATGGATTTTGGCAAGCAGGCTGGAAAGATTTTATTGCTCGGCCTTGTATTGGCCTATGTCTCAACGATATGTGCTGAATTGCTTGGATTCTCTGTCGCTTCTTCTTTCTTGGGTTGGTTGGGTGTCGTTCCCGGGTCAGTCGCCAAGGGCGTAAAAATCGTGCCCTATCTGAAGATTGAAATCCCAGCTATCATGTCGATTATGGGTGCCCTTGTCTTAGCAATCATCATTGGCTTGGGTATAAACATAATGAAGAGTCAAAGACTCAGCGAAATCGTTGTTGAGTTTCATGCCATCATCTCAAATGTGATCAGGAAAGGCCTGTTACCCGTGTTCCCTTATTTTGTCGCAACAGTGTTCATGGAGATCACAGCAAAAGGACAATTAATTCCCACGGCCAAGGCGTTCTTCAAAATCCTTGTGCTCGTTCTTCCGACGCAGTGGCTCTGGCTGGCGATTCTTTACACGATTGCGAGTATTTATACAAAAAGGAACGGGGCATCCGTATTTAAAACAATGCTACCCGCCTACTTTACTGCCATGGGGACAATGTCAAGCGCCGCGACATTGCCCGTTGCGCTTGATTGTGCTCAAAAGGTACCCTTTCTGAAGAAGGAGTCTGTGAATTTCGGGATACCGCTATTCAACATTGCCCATTTATCTGGTGCTGCAATAGCCATAACCATGTCAGCCATAACCGTATATATCATGACGAAAGGTGAAACGCCTTCTTTAGCAGGGTTCTTACCATTTATTATTCTATTAGGATTCATAGAAGTAGCAGCTGTGGGGGTACCAGGAGGTTCTGTTACCGCTGCGCTGGGGATACTCGAAAGTGCTTTAGGTTTTGATTCAACCGGGTTAGGGCTCATGGTGGCCTTATTTATGATACAAGATTCTTTTGGCACAGCTGCAAATGTCACCGGTGATGGAGCACTGACGATGATTATAGACAAAGCCGTGAACAAAGGATAGGTGATAAAAGGGATGCAGGGCGTCGATATTTTTTACGTTTGATTACAGGATTCTGAGTCACAGGAAAGATGCCAAACCGAAAGGGATACGCAGCCTTTCAGTTGGGTTCTTGGTAAGCTTGACAGTGTGACAAATTCTTCTTGACATCGTTTCTTAATTGGGACAGAATTTTTGTTAGTTACAGGAGAGACCCCTGAGCAAAAAAGAGGGGCGCCGAAGGGGCAATTCCGGGATACCGGAAGAAACTCTCAGGCAAAAGGACTGTAACTCATTTAAATCCTGGAAAGATTTCGCCCTGAGCAAAGGCGAAGGGCGGGACACCGAAGGGGACAAATCCTGAATTCTTAAGGGATAATCTCTCAGGTCAAAAGACAGGAGGAGGGGCAATGAACTTTCGATTGTCCTTCCTCCTTTTTTTTGGGAAAAGGGAAAAGATATCATGAGGCCAAAGGTTCTGATCACCCGTAAGATCTTCGATGAAGCCATCGCCATTATCAAGAAGCATTTTGATATGGAGGATAATCAGAAAGATGTTGCTTTTTCCCCGGAAGAGTTGATCCGAAGGCTTCGAGGCAAGGCAGGTACGATCATCCTGCTCACGGATCGGATTGATGAGGCCGTCCTTTCCCAATGCCCAGACCTCAAGATTGTCTCTAATATAGCCGTTGGATACAACAACATTGATGTTCCGGCATGCACCCGTCACAAAGTTATGGTGACGAATACGCCAGGAGTTCTGGACGATACAACAGCCGATTTCACCTGGACCCTGCTGCTTGCAACAGCAAGGCGTCTTATTGAGGCAGACCAACACCTTCGTTCTTCCCAATGGAACGGGTGGAAATTGATGGAATTCCTGGGCTCCGATGTTCACCACAAAACCCTCGGCATCTGTGGCTTAGGTCGGATTGGACAGGGAGTGGCAAGGCGAGCCAAAGGGTTCGACATGCAGATATTGTACACCGATTTGTTTCGGGCTACCCAATCTGTTGAAAAGGAATTAGGGGCGAGTTTTGTAGATAAGGAGACATTGTTGGCTCAGTCAGATTTTGTAACGCTTCATGTCCCGTTGGGACCTCAGACGACCTATTATATCTCGGCGGCTGAGTTGGCTCTCATGAAACCCACCGCAATTTTGATTAATGCCTCCCGAGGCCCGGTGGTTGAAGAGAAGGCACTCGTTCAGGCTTTGAAGGAGGGAAAAATTGCTGGAGCCGGCCTGGATGTCTATGAAAGAGAGCCCGAAGTGGAACCTGCTCTCCTCTCGATGAAGAATGTTATTCTGGCACCCCATATTGCGAGTGCTTCGTATGAAACACGACTTCGAATGGCTATGATGGCAGCAGAAAATCTGATCGCCGGGCTTACTGGAAAACGGCCTCCGAACTTGGTGAACGAAGAGGTTCTGTCTTCATGAAACCTAAGAAACGAAAATCGAAAAAGGATGAGGTTGTTTTTTTTGAGATCGAAGAGTTAAAAGAGCACGAAGAGATCAGACCTGATTATCTCGAGGCATTGAAGAATGAAATCCTGGCGGACGGCATTCTGAAAATGCCCATCTGCATCGATGAGAAGACTTGCATCATCCTGGATGGACATCATCGACTGCAGGCGCTGAAAAGGTTAGGATGTAAAAAGATCCCTTGCGTACTGGTGGACTATCAATCGGAAAACATCAGTGTGATTCCCTGGAGGGAAGGAGAGACGATTACCAAAGAGACAATCATCGATATGGCCTTGTCCGGTCGGAAAATGTCATCCAAGACTTCTAAACATATGATTATTCTTGATGGTGAATGGACACATATCTCAGCGATCGAAATGATCATAGATATTCCGCTGGAGAAATTAAAATAAAGAATTATTCACCCCCACCCTCACCCTCCCCCCTCGAGGGGGAGGGATGGGAGGGGGCAAAGGGGGATCGATGAAATTTCCAAAGGATTTGCTTTATTCAGAGAGCCATGAATGGTTACGAGATGAAGGGGGCCGGGCCACGATTGGCCTGACCGATTATGCCCAGAGCCAACTGAAAGACATCGTCTATGTTGAACTTCCTGAGATCGGATCGGAATTTAAGAAAGGGGAGAGTATGGGAATGGTCGAGTCAGTAAAGACGGTGGCCGATGTCTTCTCTCCCATTACCGGGAAGGTCGTGGAGACGAACCACACCCTAAAGGATTCGCCTCAATTCGTCAATGAAGATCCTTATGGAAAAGGATGGATTATCAAGATGGAGATGAAGGACAAGGGGGAATTAAAAGAACTTCTCTCATTCAAGGCCTACCAGGATTTTGTTCCAAAGGAAGAAGAGTAAATGGGAAATTTTGCGCGTTACATTCCTCATACCCCTGAGGATATTCGAAGGATGCTTGAGACCATTGGTGTCAAGAGGGTGGAAGATCTCTTCGAAACCATTCCAACGAAATACAGGCCTTCAAAATCCATGAACCTCCCTGAGCCATTGGGAGAACTCGATCTTCTCCGCCATCTCCAGGGACTCCAATCTCCTCTTCGTACCTCTTTCTTGGGTGGAGGGGCTTATCATCATTTCATTCCAGCTGTTGTCCCTTACCTGATCTCCCGTTCAGAATTTTACACGGCCTACACCCCCTACCAACCTG
>Ga0209592_1000106_pt1 | contig 20550 bp, 14 predicted proteins | sample PPLLak2March2015_2_FD_187251 | JGI IMG/M metagenome (GOLD analysis project Ga0209592, IMG submission 187251) | Freshwater sediment microbial communities from Prairie Pothole Lake near Jamestown, North Dakota, USA - PPLs Lake P8 Core (3) Depth... | ecosystem: Environmental > Aquatic > Freshwater... | reverse complement strand
CTTGGTCAGCGGCTCTTCAGGACCCACGATGGTGAGATCGATGTTCTCTCGGGAGGCAAAATTCAGAAGGCCGTTTAGATCGTTTGCCTTGATGGGCACGAGGGTGGCCTGCTCGGAAATTCCCGCATTTCCTGGAGCACAGTAGATGTTCGATACCTTTGGACTCTGAGCGATCTTCCAGATCAGCGCATGCTCTCTGCCACCACCACCCACCACCAACACCTTCATATCCTCTCCTATAGAGATCCAAGACGTAGTCTGAAAAATCCGAAATCCGAATATCGAAATCCGAAACAAATTCCAATTTTCAAATGACCAAAACTTTCTAATACAAACGAAATATTGATTTTGACAATCGGCTCGGCCACCCCTCACCTTTCCCCTCTCCCCGCTGGGGAGAGGGATGGGATGAAGGGGTTTTGAATTTTGGTCATTCGAAATTGTTTCGAAATTCGAATTTCGTGCTTCGGATTTCTTGCGGCACTATTAGTGCCGGAAGTGTCTCATTCCTGTAAACACCATGGCGATGTTATATTCATCCGCCGCGGCAATCACCTCATCGTCTCGAATTGAGCCACCAGGCTGGATGATGGCCGTCGCGCCAGACTCCGCTCCGGTGTCGACTCCATCCCTGAAGGGAAACATCGCATCAGAGGCTAATACCGTCCCCTTGGTCGGGGATTGAGCCTTCATCACGGCCAGGCGTGTCGAGTCAACACGGCTCATCTGGCCTGCTCCAATTCCGATGGTCCGGTCCTCTCTGACAAGGACGATGGCATTCGATTTGACGTGTTTGGCCACCTTCCAGCCAAAGGCCATGGCCCTTTTTTCTTCCTCCGTCGGTTTTCTCTTCGTCACCACCTTCCACTGATCCATCGGCACTTTGCCGAGATCACGGCCCTGGACCAGAAGGCCACCCACCACTTTTCTCAGATCGAACCCTCCTTGCGTGAAGGAAGCCGTTAATGGTGGAGTCTGGAGAAGACGAAGATCTTTCTTGGCCTTCAGTATCTCTAGCGCTTCAGGATCAAAGCCGGGGGCAATGACGACCTCGAGGAAGATCTCCGCCATCTCTTTTGCTGTCTCTCTATCCACTTTCCGGTTAAATCCTACGACTCCACCAAAGGCAGAGACCGGATCACACTCCTTCGCCTTTCGGTAGGCATCTGCCAAGTTCTTGGATGAGATGGCTGCGCCGCAGGGGTTATTATGTTTGATGATGACCGTGGCAGTCTCCTCGAACTCTTTCACCGTCTCAAATGCTGAATCCACATCTAATATATTATTGTATGATAACTCCTTGCCCTGGAGCTGCACGGCATTCGAAACCGAGGGCTCTGATACTAAATACTCTCGGTAAAATGCCGCCTTTTGGTGGGGGTTTTCTCCGTAACGTAACCCCTGAACTTTTTTCACCTGGAAGGTAAAGGTCTCTGGAAATTCATGGACTTTCTTCCCACCTTCGATCTGGCCGAGGTAGTTGGAGATGGCGCCGTCATAACGGGCGGTGTGCTGGAAGACTTTCCTAGCTAATCTGAAATTAGTTTCGGTAGAGACCTCTCCCCGCTCCTTCAACTCAGAAAGAACCAGATCATAATCTTTCGGGTCCACCACAACCGTCACGTCCGGGTAGTTTTTCGCTGACGAACGAAGCATGGTGGGTCCACCGATATCAATATTCTCGATCGCCTCTTCGAGGGTGCATCCTTCCTTTGCCACCGTTGCCTCAAAGGGATAGAGATTAACCGCCACGAGATCAATGGGAAGGATCCCGTGCTCGTTCATCTTCTTGACATGTTCCGGTTTCGACCTTTGTCCTAAGAGACCTCCGTGGACTTTGGGGTGAAGGGTTTTCACTCTCCCATCGAGCATCTCCGGAAATCCGGTATATTCTGAGATGTCTTTTACGGAAATTCCATTCTCCCTCAAGGTCTTTGCCGTCCCTCCGGTTGAAAGGATCTCCACCCCCATTTGAGCTAAAGCTTTAGCAAACGTTGCCACCCCAGACTTATCCGTAACGCTAATGATCGCCCTCCTGATTTTCCCCATGTTTCCTCCCTCAAATTTCGAAATTCGAATATCGAAATCCGAAACAAATACAAATTTTCAAATTTCTAACGATCTAAACCTGTTTATTCCATCGCTTCGAATTTTGGTCATTCGATATTGTTTCGAATTTCGGATTTCGTGCTTCGTATTTCAAAAACCTAATTCTTCACCCACCAGTATGACCAGGATATCCGTCAAGGAGGGTCTTCGTTCATGAATCACAACGACCCTGCAGATCCGGTTGGGTGAGTTGCAGTCCACACACTTCCCCAATTTGGCGCATGGGACATCAATATTCAGGCGTTTCGCATTAATGGGCGCAGCGATATCCTTTATCCTTTTGATCGCCTCCTGGACATCCTCCACAATTTTATTATAGCCGGCCACGAGGATCACTTTTCCAGGACCGAAAATAGTGGAGTTCACCCGGTTCCCAACCCCATCAATGTTCACCAGTTCCCCATTCATGGTCACGGCATTGACACTACCGAGGAAAACGTCAGAGGTCATCTGGGACTTACGGATTTCAAGGACGTTCTCTTTCGGAACACCGGGTTTCCAATGGTCATACAGGGTATGACCCCGGGCTTCCAGTTGTCCCAAAATTCCAAGTTCCCTAATGGTCACTGAACCTCCGGCTCCCACCCTGTGTTTCGGGGTGATGTGCTTCCAGATCTCTTCTACTGCCTCCTGCCTGCTTTTGACATAGAGGCCCTTAAAATCATGAGCTACCAGTTTTTCAATAGTCTTCTTTGCCCTTTCTTCAATCCACCACATTTTGTTTGGATCCATCTCATCTCCTTTGCTTTGATCCCTCTCCGTCCCCCTTTTAAGGGAGAATACATTTATACCCCCTTTTTGCTTAAAGCGAGACAGAGAGGAAGATTACAAGATCGAAAAATACTGCTGCAATTCGTAATCCGTCACCTGGGCTTGGTAACGGTCCCATTCAATCTTCTTGTTATCAATAAATTTATGAAACAGATCCTCTCCCAAAGCCTGCTTCACGAGCTGGCTCTCTTCTGTCACTTGAATGGCTTCGTACAGATTCCCGGGAAGGGAATCGATCTTATTCTCTTTTCTCTCTTCCTGGGTCATCTCATAGACATTTCGTTCTATGGGATCTCTCAGAGGATACTTTCTCACAATTCCTTCCAAACCAGCCGCCAACATCACGGCAAAGGCCAAATAGGGATTACAGGCAGGATCAGGAGATCGATATTCGACTCGTGTCTCTTTCTCTTTTCCGGGTTTATACAACGGAATGCGGATAAGATCGGAACGATTCCTTTGTGCCCAAGAGATATAAACCGGTGCTTCGTATCCCGGGACCAGCCGTTTATAAGAATTGACCCATTGATTCGTAACCAACGTGAGCTCTCTCGCATGCTTCAATAACCCGGCAATATAATGTTTAGCAATATCTGAAAGATGATATTTGTCTTTTAGGTCGAAAAAGACATTCTTATTCCCTTTAAAAAGGGATTGGTGGGTATGCATCCCGCTCCCGTTGACGCCATAAACCGGTTTCGGCATAAACGTAGCGTAGACATTATTCTTCAGAGCAACCTCTTTGACCACTAATCGATAAAGCATGGTGCTATCCGCCATGATCAGCGCATCCGTATATTTGAGATCAATCTCATGCTGACTTGGCGCCACTTCGTGATGAGAATACTCTACCGGAATTCCGAGGTCTTCTAAAACCGTCACTGTCTGTTTTCGAAGTTCGCTCGCAACATCCAGGGGAGTGAGATCGAAATAACCCCCGGTATCAAGTGTTTCCGGTTTGCCCGTTGAACGTTGAAAATAGAAGTACTCCAGCTCAGGTCCCACATTGAAGACGTACCCCATGTCAGCAGCCCGTTTCAGATTCTTCTTCAAGACCCATCGAGGATCTCCCTGATAAGGGCTCCCCTCTGGCTCCAAGATATCGCAGAACATAGAAGCGACAACAGCCTCATTCGCCTTCCAAGGAAGAATTCTAAAGGTGGAGGGGTCAGGCTTGGCCACCATATCACTCTCATCGATCCGGACAAAGCCAACGATGGAGGACCCATCAAATCCTCTCCCATCCTCCAAGGCTCCTTCCAGTTCACGGATCGTAATGGCAAAGCTCTTCAAAAAACCAAGGATATCCGTAAACCAGAGGCGCACGAATTTTACCTTCTTCTCCTTGGCCATCCGGAGCACATCCTTCTTATCCAACCTGGCCATTTCTCCTTCCCCATTCACAAAAAATCAACCCTTCGACTATACCCGGTCTAAAGCCCGGGATTTGCTCAGGGTTGATACTGAGGGGCGCTTTTAACCCCGTCCTAAAGGCCGGGGTTTGGCGCCGTCGAAGTATCAAAATATTTTTAACATTTACCATAATCCCCTCCCCCGGTCAACCCCAGGGGAAGTAATGTAAGCATCTCTTTTTTCGTCATGAAAACCGGGACAGAAATGAGCGGTACCAGTTGATCGGGCCGAAGGAGACGGGCCAGCGGAGAAAGAAATTGGAGATGCTTCCGGAAATAATTGACAAATCAAGGCCTTTTGTGTAAATTAACCCCGTAGTTGATTTAATAAATGGTTCAGTTTAAGTGTTAAGCTTGATCATATGAGCTATAGAAAAGCTGAATCTTTTAGGAAGGAAGTTTTTTCAACGACGGGGTAAACCCCCACTCTTAGAAACGGATAGTTTCGTTGTTAACGAAAAAGGCATCAAAAATATCCTATGAAAAGCAGATCAAAGCCCTCTCCGAGATCAGCCAGGCCATCTCTTCGGATCAGTACCTAGACGACATCCTGAAATTGATTGTGACAGTGACGGCCAATGTCATGGACTCAAAGATCTGTTCTCTCTGGATATTGGATGAGAAAGAGAAGGTTCTTAAAATCCGTGCCACCCAAGCGATCAGCGAGGCATATCTCAAAGAACGGAGTTTGAAGGTGGGGGAAGGCATCGTGGGATATGTGGCTGAGCAGAAGAAACCGCTCGCCATTTTGGACGTCCTCAAGGAGCCTCGCTACAAGGAGAAGGAACTGGCTCGTAAAGAAGGGTTGATATCCATGCTCAGCGTCCCCATGGCTGTCAAAGACAAAGTCATCGGGGTGATCAATATTTACACCTCCTATCCCCATGAATTCACTGAGACCGAACGGGCCCTGCTTACAACGGTCGCCAATCAGGCGGCGATCTGTATTGAAAACACAGAGTTGATGGTCAAGACGAAGGTGATCCAGGAAGAATTGGAAACCCGGAAATTAGTAGAAAGAGCCAAGGGGATATTGATGAAACGGCATGAATTGGATGAAGAGGAGGCATTCAAAAGGATCCGCAAGGCAAGCATGGACAGCCGCAAGACCATGCGTCAGGTGGCGGAAGCCATCCTTTTAGCGGACAAAATGGGTAGCTAAATAGAGAGAGCCCTAAAAAAATACTTCACGCTCGCAGGTCTTGGGACCTCATAAAAATTTCTTGACAAAAATATTTTTTCATATTAAAGATTTGGGTGTCAATACGAAGAGGTATTGAAGACGAAGGCGTCAAAGAAATTTGGCGCCTTTTTTGTTGAAGCTCCCCACCCATCCCGTTAGGGCGGGACAGGCACGGTGGGGGCTTCCCGGCAAGGTAATCTCGTTTCATATTGTGCCCCTTGACCACGCCTGCAAGGCGGGGCCTGCGGGGCACGTTCCGGCCAATACAATACAACGAGGTAGTGCTGACAAAGGCGTCAAAGCAACTTGACGCCTTTTTTTTATCAAAATAAAAGGAGGAGAAAGATGACATTCACCAAGCCCAATCGAAGTCCAGCCACGTTTACTCGAAATCGGGTTGAGCCCGCTCCCACATCAGGGCTTTGTGTCACCTGCCTGGATGGTTGCCCTGGTCCCTGTGAAGTGGGCCGTTCCGCTTTGAGAGGAAGGGAGATCCTCTACCCGCAGCCCTATTCCAAGGTGACTGCCGGATCTGAAAAGGATTATCCCGTCGATTTTTCTCACTTCAACATTCAGGGAACCTGTGTCGGCGCCATGGGCGTCCCGGCCGATTCAGATCATGCGACGTTCCCGGCGGTCGATGTCTCTACAGAAGTGGGGGCCAAGGAGAAGATTAAGATGAAAGTCCCCTATTTCACAGGGGCTTTAGGCTCGACCGATATCGCCCGGATCCACTGGGAATCGATGGCCATTGCCGCAGCCATTGCTGGAACTTTGGTCGTTGTGGGTGAAAACGTTTGTGGTATGGACCCTCAGGCTGAGATCAAGAATAGTCATGTGGTGAGATCGCCAGAATTGGAACGGAGGGTGAAGACCTTCCAACAATGGTATGATGGACATGGCGGAATTATCGTCCAGTATAACGTCGAGGATGGCCGCCTGGGAGTACCGGAGTATGCGGTGGAAAAACTGGGAGTCCAGATCATTGAACCGAAATGGGGACAAGGCGCGAAAAATATCGGTGGGGAAGTCAAACTCCCCACCCTGGAAAGAGCCATGCAGTTAAAAAGCCGGGGTTACATCGTCCTCCCCGATCCCGAAGACCATGTTGTGCAGGAGGCTTTCAAACAGGGAGATTTTAAAGAGTTCGAACGACATTCCAGACTGGGGATGGTGAGTGAGGAAGGGTTTCATAAGGAAGTGGAACGGTTGAAAAAGATCGGAGCAAAATTTGTCTCTCTGAAAACCGGTGCCTATCGGCCTGCTGACCTTGCCCGGGCAGTCAAATTTGCGTCCGATGCCAAGATCGACCTCCTGACTGTAGACGGTGCAGGAGGAGGAACCGGGATGAGTCCATGGCGAATGATGAATGAGTGGGGAGTTCCAACGGTTTACCTTGAAAGCCTCCTCTATCAATTCCTGAGAAGGCTCGACAAGAAAGGGGCTTTCATCCCGACCTGCGCCATCGCAGGAGGCCTTGCCCTCGAGGATCATATCTTCAAGGCACTCGCCTTGGCTGCTCCTTATATCAAAGCGATCTGCCTGGGTCGGGCTTCAATGACGGCTGCCATGGTCGGAAATACCATCGGTGAGATGATCAAGAAAGGCAAGGTCCCTGCGGATGTGGCCAAATACGGAACCGACCCGGAGCACATCTTCATTTTGGCAGCCAAGCTCAAAGATAAATACGGAAAGGATTTTGAACGCATTCCCACCGGGGCGATTGGAATGATTACCTATTTCGATCGGTTGAATGCAGGAGTTCAACAACTGATGGCTGGAGCAAGAAAATTTGCCTTGAAATATATTTCCAGAGATGACCTCTGTAGCTTGACCCGTGAAGCTTCAGAAATGTCGGGAATCCCTTATGTCATGGATGTGGACAAACAGGAGGTTGAAACAATTCTTAGGGGAAATGGCAAAGGCGAAAAAACTCCTTCTAAGATCCTAAACATGAACATGGAAGCTCTGATCAAGTCCAAAGCCTTTAGGGGCTAGATCATCTAAGACTGACTGACCGTAGGTGAGGGGATACCCGGAATGACCAGGTATCCCCTTTCTTTTTAATAACATCAGAGTGTAGTGAACCCTATGTAAAGCAAACATGAACAGTCGGAAGATGATGCGGGAGATTGTCCAAACCATCCTCCTTACAGAAAAAATGGGGGATCACCTCTCTGAACATTTTCTTGACAAAAAAACTGTTTTATACTAAAAAAACTGCCAATCATACAACGGTGTATTGAAGACGCGGGCGTCAAAAAGACCTGGCGCCTTTTTTTGTTATTCATCGTCAAAAAGGAGAATAAGACATGCCAGAGTTGAATCCTTTCAAAATTGCACAGAGACAACTGGATGCCGCCGCAGAGAGACTGGGCTTGGACCAAGCCACCCATGATCTGCTCCGCTGGCCTCAACGAGAACTCACGGTGACGCTTCCTGTCCAAATGGATGACGGAAACGTTCAAATTCTTCATGCCTACCGGGTCCAGTATAATACTGCCCGAGGGCCTGCGAAAGGTGGTATCCGATGGCATCCGGAAGAAACCATTGACACAGTCCGCGCTCTGGCTGCCTGGATGACATGGAAGGCAGCTGCGGTGGACATTCCCTTGGGAGGAGGAAAGGGGGGGGTCACCTGCAATCCGAAAGGGATGTCGGAAACCGAGAAACAGCGGTTAGCTCGCGCCTATATTCGGGCAGTTGCCTCGATGCTGTCGATTTCGAAAGATGTGCCCGCTCCAGATGTCTATACGACCCCTCAGATTATGGGTTGGATGATGGACGAGTATGAGACGTTGGTAGGACAACATCATCCCGGCGTTATTACGGGTAAACCCATTCCCCTTGGAGGATCAGAGGGGCGGGGAGATGCTACGGCACGAGGTGGCATCTATGTCACGCGCGAAGCGGCTAAAATATTGAACATGGATCTCCGGGAAAAGACCATGGCGATCCAGGGCTTTGGCAATGCCGGTCAATACGCTGCGATTCTAGGCTCTGAGATACTTGGACTTAAACTCGTGGCAGCTTCTGACTCCAAGGGAGGGATTTATAACTCGAAAGGGTTTGATCCCAAACAGGTGGTGGAACATAAGCTGAATACCGGCAGTCTCGAAGGATTTCCAGGAGCCGAGAGTATTAGTAACGAAGAGCTCCTGCAATTGGATGTAACTGTTCTTTTCCCAGCCGCCCTCGAAAATGTGATTACAGCGGCAAACGCAGATCGAATCAGGTGCAAGATTTCTTGTGAGCTGGCCAACGGGCCAACCACACCGGAGGCCGATGAAATCCTTCATCAGAACAAGGTCTTTGTTCTGCCTGATTTTCTCGCCAATGCAGGGGGGGTAACCGTATCCTATTTTGAACAAGTTCAAAACGCATATAATTTTTACTGGCCGTTGCAAGAGATCCACGAAAGGCTCGATGAAAAAATGTCCCGAGCCTTTCACGGAATCTACCAGATGTACTTACAGGAGAAGGTCAATATGAGGCAGGCCGCCTATCTTGTTTCCGTGGCAAGGGTTGCAGAAGCCTGTAAATTGCGGGGCTGGGTTTAGGATGGATATCCTCAAAACCTACAGGTTGTTTAGAAAAATGAACCAGTACCCGAATCTCATGGGACTGATGTACAGCATCTTTATGGAGGTTTTAGAGAAGAGAGGAATGATCACACGGGAGAAACTTTACCAGCAGGCCCTCGAAGCGCTGAAAGAAGATGGGTTTCCCGATACGGAGATCAACCGTCAGGAGTACGTGGAAGGTCTCATCGGTTATTATTCTGCCAGCTCTTTAAGTGACCATGAGATCGAAAATTACATCAACCTGGCCCGGAAAAAAGATAAATGTCAAGAGCTGAGTTTGGTGGTCAACCAAGAACAGGCCACCTCCTTGGAAATTTATAACGCCCTCCGGGAGTTCTGCGAAATCCCAAAAGGTGAAGTCTATATTTCACAGGAGGAAGCTGAAGGAATTCGTGTAGCCCTCATCAAACATTATATTTCTAACCAGCTTCCTTTTATTGGCCTTGCCAAAAACCACATTACCATCCGTGACATTGATAATATCCTCGAGCATTGTCTCTGGAGCCGGAGAAACCCTGGTAAATTGGGAGGTAAGGCTGCTGGCATGATTTTAGCCCAAAAAATTCTACTCCCCATTTTGGACGAGAGAGATCCAGAACTGGAGGAGTATATCAGGGTTCCGGATACGTGGTTTTTAAATTCTGGCGTTTTCTCAGAATTCTTAGACCGAAACAACCTTCAACAGTTCCATACACATAAATATAAGGACAGAGAGACCATTGAAAAGGAATTTTTGCATATCGGGGAGAAGTTTAAGTTTGCCAACTTCGCTCCAGAGGTTATCGAAGATTTTCGAAAAATCCTAACAGAGATCGGCGAACATCCCATTATTATTCGCTCCTCCAGCATGTTGGAGGATAACTTCGGTTTGGCCTTTTCTGGAAAGTATCTCTCTGTTTTTCTGACCAACCTGGGAGATATAGAGACGCGTCTTAGAAATTTTGTCGTTGGTCTCAAACAAGTATTCGCAAGTACTTATGGGCCAGATCCCATCCTCTACCGTGTGGATCATGGGCTATTGGATTACGATGAACGGATGGCCATGGTTGTTCAGAAAGTGGTAGGCCAACGCTTTGGAGACTACTTTCTCCCGTTTGCCGCGGGGGTCATGTTTTCTCGCAATGTCTATGCCTGGAATCCAAAGATCAAAAAAGAGGAGGGATTGGTGAGACTGGTGTTTGGCTTGGGGACTCGGGCAGTAGACCGTGTCGGTTCTGACTACCCCCGGATGATCCCATTAAGCCATCCCCAAATGCGGCCGGAAGTCACCGCACCGCAGATCAAGAAGTACTCCCAGAAACAGGTGGATGTCCTCAACCTGAGAAAGGGGATCATGGAAACAGTGGACTTTCGAACGTTAAGTCCTGCAATGGACCACCCAGACCTTTTCCATGCTGTATCCGTCCAAAAAGATGGGCATTTGGCTCCACCTATGTTTAGAACCCAAAACCTCAAAGGAGAAGAACTTTGTTTGACCTTTGAAAACTTGTTGACCAAAACAGCTTTTGTTCCCCTCGCCAGGAAAATCCTTTCAAGAGTTGAAGCCGCCTATGGGCGTCCTGTGGATATCGAGTTTGCCTGGGACAACAATAAATTCTATCTGTTACAATGTCGATCCCTTTCCATAAGAAAAGAATTGGATAAAGTTCCCATTCCAGAACAGATTCCGCAGGAACAATTTCTCTTCATCACCAACACAGGACTTTCCAATAGTGTTGTTCATAACATTGAATATATTGTTTACGTCAACCCCAAGGCTTATGATATCTTGCAGACCTATGAAGAAAAGTTAAAGATTGCTAGTGTCGTGAACGTATTGAATAGATACCTGGCTTTAAAACACTATGCCCTGATGGGGCCTGGCCGTTGGGGAAGCAACGATATTAACCTGGGTGTCCGAGTAACCTACGCCAATATCAATAAGGCAAGGCTTCTGATGGAGATATCCTTTGCAAAAGAGGGATATACCCCCGAAGTCTCCTATGGGACTCATTTTTTTCAGGATCTCGTTGAGGCTGACATTGTGATTGTCCCCTTATTCCCTGATGACCCTAACGCCCTTTTTAACGAAGCCTTTCTTTTGGATTCTCAAAACATCCTCGGTGATATTACTCCAGAGTTTAAAGATTGCAAAGATGTTGTTCGGGTAATTCACGTCCCCTCAGTTCGAAATAGCCAGTTCTTGCACGTCTATATGGATGTTTTGAACCAAAAAGGCATGGGATTGTTTGGACCCAAGCAAGGAAACAGCAATATATAGGAAGAATTTTTCTCGGCAAAAATCTTTTCTTATATTGAAAATTTATCCGTTCATACAAAGAGGTATTGGAGACGAAGGCGTCAGAGAAGGCTGGCGCCTTTTTCGTATGACGGAAAACTGGCAATCTGCTTTCCAAATGAATCGTTTTTGTATATGATAAAGAGAGGTGAAGGAAGGAAACGTTTAATGAAAGAGAACCGAAACCTCGATGCCAAGGAGATCAATGCCCTGCTGGAGATCAGCAAGGCCATTGCTTCTGGTCTCTATCTTGGAGATGTGCTTCGTCTGATCGTCACGGTCACCGCCAATGTGATGGATTCAAAGATTTGCTCCCTCTGGATTCTCGATGAAAAGGACCGGAAGCTCAAATTGAAAGCCACTCAGAGCATCAGCGAAGAATATCTAAAAGAAAGAAGCCTGGGGCTCGGAGAAGGGGTGGTGGGCACCGTGGCCTTTCGCAATCGACCCATGGCCATTCTCGATGTCCTCAAAGAGCCTCTTTATAAAGAGAAGGAACTGGCCAAGAGGGAAGGCCTTATTTCCATGCTCAGCGTGCCCATGTCGATGAAGGACAAAGTCATCGGTGTGATCAACTGTTATACGTCCTATCCTCATCCCTTCTCAAAGACAGAAGAAGAGATGCTCACCACCGTTGCCAATCAGGCTGCGATCTGCATCGAGAATTCCGGTCTCGTGGAGACCCTCGATATCGATGAAATCCTCCGGCTTGTCCTGGAAGGGGTGACGAAGAATATCGGATTTGACCGTGCCCGCCTCTATCTGGTTAATGAAAAGAGACATGTCCTGGAATGCAAGATGGCCGTAGGTGTCGATGAAGAGGGGATCAGGGGGGTGGCTCTTCCTTTAGAACCAGTGGACAGCATTGTCGCCAGGTCTGTCGTCGAGAAGAAGCCCTTCGTCATACCGGATGCAAGCAAAGACCCGAGGGTCAATCCGGTGCTGAAAGAAAAATTTAGCCTTCACTCTCTGGTCGTGATTCCCCTCCTTGCAAAGGAGAAGGCGTTGGGTGCGATTGCAGCCGATTACGTCGAACCCGGAAAGACCATCACAGCGGATGTCCTCGAATCGGTGATCACCTTTGCCCAACAGGCCGGTTTAGCCATTCACCATGCCTTCATGTATCAAGAACTCAGGACCTTCAGCGAGCAGATGGAAGAGAAGATTCAAAAAACGACTGCTGCCCTCAGAAAGATTGAAGCCCAGCTGATCTTGTCCGAAAAACTGGCGGCCTTGGGACAACTGGCTGCAGGGATTGCCCATGAGATTCGAAATCCCTTGACCAGCATCAACATCCTGATTCATTCCTTGAGAGAAAGCCTCTCCTCAAAGAACTCCCATCGAGAGGACCTCAAAGTCATTGAGGAAGAAATCGATCGGATCAATGAGATCGTGGATCAGTTTCTACGTTTTGGTCGACCCTCCCCTCCCCTCTTAGAGAAGGCGGAAGTCCCCTCTATTTTTGAGGAGACGCTTCAGCTGCTCGGGCCCCAGGTCGAGAAACAGCGGATTTCTGTGCAGAAGAATTTCAGATCCCTGCCTCCCATCACCATTGACAAGGAACAGATGAAACAGGTGGTTCTCAACCTTTTGTTGAATGCAATCCAGGCCATGCCCGAAGGGGGGCGGCTTAAATTGAGTGGCAAGATACCGACAGGGAATCAGTGGATCCAGCTTTCCATCCAGGACTCAGGGATCGGCATCCCTCCTGAGGATATGGATAAACTGTTCGACCCCTTCTTCTCCAACAGGGTGGGGGGCATAGGCCTTGGCCTCTCGATTGCCCACCGGATTATTGACCAGCATCATGGAAGGATTGAAGTGGAAAGCACTCCAGACAAAGGAACCCTTTTTACCATTTGGCTTCCATTGGAACAAAGGAATGAGGATGCAGACCATATTAATCGTCGATGATGACAAATCCATCCGCTACTCCCTGAAACGGATGATGGAGAATCATTACGCCATCCTCACGGCTCAAAACGGTGAGGAGGCTCTGACTCGGTTTAGGGAAAACCATCCTGACCTCGTTATCATGGACATCAAGATGCCGGGCCGAAGTGGGATTGAGATCCTCAGGGAGATGAAATCAATCGATCCCAAATCCTTGGTGATCATTATGACCGCTTACGGCACCACGGAGACGGCCATCGAGGCGATGAAGTACGGGGCCTTCGACTACATCCTCAAACCTTTTCCCATCCCTAAGATGAAGAGCTTGATCGAGAAGGCCCTCTCCCTTCGAAAACTAATGAAGGAAGAAATCACCTATGCTGCCATGGAAACCAGTGGGGAGGCTGATGGGGAAAGGATTATCGGGACTTCTCCGACCATGCAGGAGATCTACAAAATGATCGGTCAAGTTGCCCCAAGCGATGTCACGGTGCTCCTCAGGGGGGAAAGTGGGACGGGCAAGGAACTACTTGCTCGGGCAATTTATCAGCACAGTCTTCGTTCCAATCAAGCCTTTCTTCCCGTCAACTGTGCAGCCATCCCCGATACCCTCCTCGAAAGTGAACTCTTTGGACATGAAAAAGGAGCTTTTACAGGAGCCGCCTCTCGGCGCATTGGGAAGTTGGAGCAGTCTCAAGGGGGGACGATCTTTCTGGACGAAATCGGCGATATGTCGCTCTCCACTCAGGCTAAATTGTTAAGAGTCCTTCAGGAGAGGCGCTTCGAAAGGCTGGGAGGGATGGAAACGATCAGGGTCGATCTTCGGTTGATCGTGGCAACAAATAAAGATCTGGAAGAGGCCATCACGACCGGAGGGTTCAGGGAAGACCTCTATTACCGTCTCAATGTGGTCTCCATCAAGATTCCTCCTCTCAGGGAGAGGAAAGAGGACATCCCGGCGCTGGTTTCCTATTTTATCAGAAAGTTTAACCGGGAGTTAAAAAAGGGGATTGTGGGAATTACTCCATCGTCAATGGAAAAGGTCAGCTCTTATGGCTGGCCAGGGAATGTTCGGCAGCTTGAGAATGTTTTAAAAAGGGCCATGGTCCTCTGTCAAGGAGAATGGATCCTCGAGGACCACCTCGTTTTCGAAAAGGGTTGGGAAAAGCGGGAAACCCCAGAAGAGCTTGGGAAAAAGCCGATGGAAGATCTTTTGGATATCCTGTTTGAAGAGCTCTCAAAGGCTTCTTCGTCCTCACCCGAATTGGACATGATCTCGACGATTGAAAGAGGCATGATTCTCCGTGCCCTTCAGAAGACCAACGGAAATCAGGTCCAGGCCGCCCAACTTCTCGGAATGAATCGCAGCACCCTCCGGGGTAAAATGGAGAGGTATAATATCAAGAAGGAAGTGCTTGTGTCGGAGAACGAATAGAACTTCGGAATGCGAATTGCCGCCCCTCACCCTTCCCTCTCCCCACGGGGGAGAGGGTGGGGGTGAGGGGGCGCTATGCGGGTTTGAGAGGAAGTCATGCGGACACTCAGAATTGGCCTCTGTCAGATTAATACGACTGTGGGTGACATCGAAGGAAACACGAGAAAGATTCTAGACTATATCCAAAAGGGGAAGAAGATGGGGGCTGACCTCCTGGCCTTCCCCGAGATGGCGGTCACTGGCTACCCCCCTGAAGACTTGTTGCTCATGACTAAGTTTATTGAGGCCAACTTAAAGGCCGTGGAGAGGATTGCCAAGGCTACTTCCTCCATCACTGTCCTTGTCGGTTTTGTGGATAAGAAAGGAGATATCTTTAATGCGGCTGCCCTTCTTCACAATGGAAAGATAGTCGATTCCTACCACAAAACCTTTCTCCCCAACTACGGGGTCTTCGATGAGGACCGCTATTTCAAGGCTGGAACGGAGAATTTTATCTTCACTCTCAAATCAACTCCCATCGGCCCGAGTATCTGTGAAGACCTCTGGTATCCTGGAAATCCGATCCGCACTCAAGCCCTTTACGGAGGAGCGGAATTGATCGTCAATATCTCTTCCTCACCTTACCATGCGGGAAAATCTGCCTTTCGAGAAAAGATGATCTCCACCAGAGCTTCTGACAACTTAGCCATCGTCGCCTACTGTAACCTGGTGGGCGGCCAGGATGAACTCGTCTTCGATGGAGGAAGCCTAATCTTCGATCAGAAAGGGGATTTGATCGCTAGGGGGAAACAATTTGAGGAAGATTTGGTACTGGGTGACCTCGATATGGAAGCGGTCTTTCGAATGCGGCTTCATGATCCCCGGATAAGGAGAGAGAGATTTACCGATGAAGAGAAGAGTTTGAAAAAGATCGACCTGCCGGAACGAAGCCTCTCCGCTAAAAGACCCCCCATTCCAAAAAGGGAGAGCAAGCCCTTAGATCGGCTTTCTGAGATCTATGCTGCCTTGGTTCTGGGAACAGGAGACTATATACGAAAAAATGGTTTTCAAAGGGTTCTGATCGGACTGAGCGGGGGTATCGATTCTGCGCTCACTGCTGCTGTTGCTGTGGATGCACTTGGGAAAAAAGCGGTGGTGGGCGTAGCCATGCCCTCTCAATACTCTTCTAAGGAATCCTTAGAGGATGCTAAAACTTTGGCAAAGAACCTTGGCATCCAAATCCTCACCATTCCGATTACAGAGACCTTCCAGGCGTATCTCAAGACCCTCGCCCCTGTTTTCAAAGGGGTCAAGCCCAATGTGACCGAGGAGAATATTCAGGCTCGCATCCGCGGGAACATCCTCATGGCCCTTTCCAATAAATTTGGATGGCTTGTTCTGACGACAGGAAACAAGAGTGAAATGAGCGTGGGGTACTGCACTCTTTATGGAGACATGGCGGGAGGATTCGCCGTGTTGAAAGATGTTCCAAAGACTCTGGTTTATGAATTGTCAAAATATAAGAACAAGAAGGAAGGGAAAGCAATCATTCCAAGAAATGTATTCACCAAACCGCCCTCAGCCGAATTGAGGCCCAATCAGAAGGATGAGGATTCCCTTCCGCCCTACCCTGTCCTTGATCCGATTCTTCAGGCCTACGTCGAAGAAGACAAAGGGCTTCAGGAGATTGCGAAAATGGGTTTTAAAGAGGGCATGATTAAGGAAGTGATTCAAATGGTGGATCGAAATGAATACAAACGAAGACAGAGCCCTCCCGGTGTGAAAATCACCCACCGCGCCTTAGGAAAAGACCGAAGACTCCCAGTCACAAATAAATATCGAAACTTCTAAGAATTAGGAAACGGATTCACATGAAAGAGCCTCAATCCGAACCCGTCCCCAAATATTTGTAGGATAAGATTTCTGCTAAGGGGAAAATCATGAAGGTGAAATCCATCAGACTCCCGGAAGACATCGATAAGTTGATAGAATATGTGGCTCGTTTAGAGAAACTTGAAAAAACGCAATCTCTTCGGAAACTCACGAGGTTGGGCTTCGAATTTTATGCTGCAAAATCTTATGAAACGGGAAAACTAACCCTTCGTGAAGTGTCTGAGCTATTGGGTTTGACTCTCTCAGAGACGATCGATCTCCTTGCCGAAATGGGAGTTAAAGGAAATATTCGGGCAAAAGATGTTATGGATAGCTTGAAAGCAATATCCTCTTAAATTCCATTCTTGAGGTCGAGTGCCCATCCAATTACCTATCAGATTCTTTTTTCCCGAAACCACCTCTGTCAAGTTTAGTGTTGACTCCTTCCTGAAGTCGTTGATATTAAATTTCTCTTGATAATGCAACCTTTCAAATGGAAACCAATGAATTCTTCCCTTAATCTCATCCAATATGCCTTCCTTAAATTCACTGGGTGGATTGGCTAATAAGAAAGCTTCACTATTACATTTTTGCATATCCAAATGTGAATCTTATAGCAAATACTTGAAAAATGTCTAAGGGGGTCTATCTTTATACTAAGACTAACAGAAAACTAAAACAAAAAGGAGAAAATAAATGAAAAAGTTTATGATAACAGGAGCATTTGTTGTTTTTGCTTTGATTACTTTCGTAACCCTTTCAAATGCCATGGTGAAGGCTCCTATGCAGCTTTCTCAGTCAGCAGTAAATTTAAGAACGGATATGCGGAAGTTATGGGAAGACCATATAACCTACACACGCAACTATATCATCAGCGCACTGGCAGGCCTTGAGGACACCAGCAAAGTAGCTGAAAGACTCCTCAAGAACCAGGACGATATCGGAGATGCAATAAAACCGATCTATGGAGATGAAGCAGGGAAAAAATTGGCAGCACTGCTCAGAGACCATATATTGGTAGCAACGGAGGTTGTCAAGGCGGCCAAAATGGGTAACAACGAAGAATTATCGAAGGCGAACAAGAAATGGTATGGAAATGCTGACGATATCGCTGCTTTCTTAAGCAGTGCCAATCCCAATTGGTCAAAGAAGGTCTTACAAGATATGTTATATAAGCATCTTGAATATACCACTCAAGAAGTCGTCTCAAGACTTAAAAAGGATTGGGCATCTGATATCGAAGCCTATGACAAGGGCCATGTACACATGCTCATGTTCGCAGATGCACTGACGGATGGAATAGTGAAACAATTTCCGAGTAAATTCAGCAAATAGGATTCAAAAGCAACAAGACATTACTTGGACTTGTCAGCAATAGCAGATAACAAATCGTTCAAGAGGGAAGTGCCGATGTTGCCGCCGCGCCCCTTAGTTTGAGTACTATACTTTCTTTCTAATGGAAATCATCAACCCTTGATGTAGACCGGTCCTCACTCTTTGTAGGTGAAAGTTGGAGGAAGGGTTATCTTGACACTGTCGGTCAACTCAAATGCTGATCAGGACAGATAATGCTTCATTCCCATTCTCGGCATCAACCCCTTTGCCTCATTCGATTCTCTAAAATAACCTGATCAACGATCTCTCCGCAGGAAATGCATCTCCATCCAAAGAAATCTTCAACCGGATTGTAAAATTCCTCATAAGCCATAAAACCACCGCATCGATTGCATTTCATAGTATCCTCCTTACGTCTTCATCTCTTCGACGATTTTAGCCTACTATAAAGTTCCTGTTGTTTCGGGCTGATCTTTATTTTCTTTGGTTTCTCTGCTCTTCTCTGTGCCATGACTTTACTCCTCTCAAATCACTTCAAGACTAAGATAATCACGGACTGAAAATATATCAACCAACATTCCAGAAATTTGTTGCACATGTCGTTTCAAGCTCATGGTGGGAGACTGTCAAGTAGAATATTTGGCTCCGTAAGGCGAGAAATAGCCGTGCCAGTTTTTCTCACGTTCTTTGGGAAGACCGTGTTCAGTTCTTGCCTGATAGGCACAGTTAAATATTTCAATTAGTAATCGTTGATTCTCCGAACAGCTTCAAAATGTAGACTTGGTGAAGTTCTCAAAAGACTTTCCAATGGTTCGCACCTTCGTTGCCAAACTCGCAATGCAGGTTTTACTAATCCTTCCCACCTTTACCAGTTGACTCCCTAACCTCTCCCTAACCTATCAATATCTAACTAAATCAACTGACATTATTACAAATAGATAACAATTATTGCCTTATTTTTAAGACAAGGGGCTTTGGAATAATATCGTATGAAAAATATACCATTAATTTAAGCAGGTTATGTTTTATAGGAAAAACTAATTTCGATTGGCAGACAAATTGCAACAATTTCCTGGCGTTTACAAAGTTTCCATGTCATAACGACAGCAGTTACGTAAGAAATTGGATTTCAGGAAGACCAACTTCAAAGATGGTTTCAATTAAGACTACACAGCGAGGACTTCACGACGGTTGGACGAGGGCAACGTTCATTTTAGGGAAGCGTCATCTGGAGAAGCTAAAAGCACTGGCATACTGGGAAAGGAAAACCATTAAAGAAGTAATGGATGAGGCTTTGGGTTCTTATCTTAAAAGGAAAAGGGTAGGAAAGAAGGGATAAGATGAAAATGAGGTAATAAAAATGAAAAAGCTATTATTGGTGTTAAGTCTGGTTACACTGGTATCAGGAGGTTGTTGTGGTGAAAAAATTAACGGGACATTCGAGGCTTCTGGATTTGGAGGGGAAATTCTTAAAGTGGCCTGTGCCACAGCAGCAAACACCCATGTTGCCAGCAATCAAGACGAGATACCAAAGGAAAAGCTTTCTGTTGAAGAGGTTGCCGCAGCAGAAGTCACAGCAGAGAACAGCTATGAAGCCCCTTTAGACAAATCCCCAGAAGAGACATCCAACTCAGAAATATCTTTAACACCCTCAAGGGACGAGTCCCCTAACATTAAAATTATTGATACCCCTGCTGGAGCAAAAGATGAGGAAGAAATCATAGTAGAAGAAGGTAATGGTGATAAGAAACAGAACCTCCTTGATACCGCACTTGACTTTTATCAGGCCTCCCAAGAACTCTGGTCACGTGGTGAGCTTGAGGAGGCTATCAATGCTCTTGATGAGGCTTACTCATTAATCCTTGAAGTGAACAACGACAGTGACCTTGCAACGATCCAACAGAAAGAGGATTTGAGAATCCTGATCTCAAGGAGGTTAATCGAGATATATGCATCAAGATATACCGCGGTCAACGGAAATCATAAGGCTATTCCTTTAACAATGAATGAGCATGTGGAATACGAGATCAAACAATTTCAGACAGTGGAAAGAGACTTCTTTATAAACTCCTGTAAACGATCAGGGAGATACATTGATAAGATTGTAAAAGAATTGAAGGAAGCAGGGCTTCCTGAAGAACTTGCATGGCTACCACTTGTTGAGAGTGGATTTAATGTAAGTGCACTTTCCCCTGCGAGGGCACTTGGACTGTGGCAGTTTATTGCATCCACAGGATATAAATTTGGACTTAAGAGGGATGACTGGATTGATGAGAGGCTTGATCCTGAAAAATCAACAAAGGCTGCCATTGCCTATCTTCAGGAACTCCATTCTATGTTTGGTGACTGGACAACCGTTCTTGCTGCCTATAACAGTGGTGAAGGAAATGTCCTCAGAGTTATAAGGGGACAGAAGATAAACTACCTTGATAACTTCTGGGACCTCTATGAAGGGCTTCCTCGTGAGACTGCCCGTTATGTGCCAAGATTTCTGGCAACACTTCATATCCTTAAGGAGTCGGAACAATATGGCTTTGATTTAGGGGAGACTGAAGAGCCTCTCTCCTTTGAGGTAGTAACAATAGAGAAGCAGGTGAGATTAGACGCCATTGCAAAGGAATTAGGGATTTCAGAGGCTTTACTCTCTGATCTTAATCCTGAACTGCGGCTAATGGTCACACCCCCAACCCCCTATTCTC
>Ga0209592_1000104_pt1 | contig 21286 bp, 15 predicted proteins | sample PPLLak2March2015_2_FD_187251 | JGI IMG/M metagenome (GOLD analysis project Ga0209592, IMG submission 187251) | Freshwater sediment microbial communities from Prairie Pothole Lake near Jamestown, North Dakota, USA - PPLs Lake P8 Core (3) Depth... | ecosystem: Environmental > Aquatic > Freshwater... | reverse complement strand
AAAAATGAATATTGCTGTGGCTGATAAAATAATAAGAAAGAACAGATTACGCTTTGATGAGTGTGTAATTATTTCTCCTGTCTCAGGGTTAGAAAGGTTTTGAAGGAATCTCCTTGTTTTTATATAAATAAGAACAGATGAAATCAGGAGCGACGTCAAAAAACCGTAAACAAGCGGAGGGATGCTGAATTCTGCTGAAAGAGTATCAGTTTGTACTGCTCCTGACCATACTGAATTCAAAGCCCTTATGATAAACAAGTTAACTAAATAACCCAGGAAAACTCCCGGAACAGCTCCGAGAATTGAAAGGGTGTTAACTTCGATAAACAACAGCTTTTTAATGAATTTGTTTTTGAATCCAAGGTTATAAAAGACAGTTATCTGATTCTTTCTCGAATCAAACAGCATAGTTACAGCCATTGATAAGAGGACAATACATGAAATGATTATGAAAAAACTCAACCCTAAGAATAAAGTGCTGAAATCAGTGCTTTCGTCGGCAGCTTTTTCAGCAGATTTCCGGAGATCCGAAATTGTGAAACCTGCTCTTCCGGGAGTCAGGGTACCTGTCAGACTGTTTACAATATCAGGCAGTTGCATGGACTGAGGGAACCTGATAGCAGTAGCTGTTCCGAAGTTGTTTCCCCAGATTTTGCTGCCTGTTTCATAGTTTATAAATGCCTTCGGAGTACCACGGTAAATGTTCCAGTAATCTTCATCCTTGTCACGTATCTGGTCGAGAAGTATCGGGACACCGGCATCCCAACCCGAACAGGTGGTGCTGCCTGAAATTCCGGGAAAATCGGGCATAAGTGAAGCATCGGAGTAAGTACCGGCAAGTTCAACGATACGGCTAATATAAAAATCCTTGCTTTTCTCTTCGAGCGTTCGCCCGATTGCGGGATCATACCATCTCATTGTTAGTGTATCCCCGGTTTTCACACTGAGATCTTCTGCCAGCCATTTGTTAATAATTATGGAGTCACCGGTCGGTACAGTATATCGTGACGAAGGCAGGGCAGACACGAAAGAGTATGGAGTTACCTTATCATTTGCTGAAAAACTGTTTGCCAGATATGTGATCACAGGTGATCCCGACGGGAGTGTCTTAAAAATATCAGAAACCAGAAGAGTGTCAATAAAGATCCTGTCAGAGATCAGTTCAGGTTCACCGGTTGTCCCGGACCTTCGTACTGTTAATCCAATGTCAGGAGGGGATAATACCTTTGTAAGTGCCTCTGAAACATCATTTATATTGAAAGCCCCTGAAAGTAATCTGTTTGCTTTGAAGGTTGTATCATTCCCGGAATTCATATCCCCGATATTGATAAAAACATTCGCAGGTATTATCTGGGTGATCCCAAGCGAGAAATTTCCTGCCTGCTTTGGTGTAAGTATATAGCTTATTTTCAACACCTTTGATCCCTGGTCATTTTTTGACGGGGCGAAAGGAGCGTTGGCGGGAAGAGGATCTATATCGCGAAATCGTATTATGATCTCATCACCGGGTTCAGCACCCAGCTGATGAGCCAGAGCGGCATTAATAGCCACCGTCCCGGGCTTAATAACAACCGAATCGACAGAATTAAATGGAAAAAAATCTTTGGCAATTCCTAATATTCTGGTATTTAACACCGTTGTGCCGGTCGAAAAATTCTGGCAGTATCCGTCGGCCTCAAGCAACGGAACCACTTCGCTGCCTGTAATACCCTTTAATTTTTCAGCGAGGGAGGTGTTGAAATACCTCAATCCCGAACTAATTACAATATTTGTGTTGCCCAGCTTTTCCAGTGCTGTTCTCTTCAGACTCTTCCTTACAGAATAACCGGTAAAAAGTGATCCGGTGATTATCGCCGAGAGCAATGCGACTATAATAATCTGATATAGAGCATCTTTCTTGCTGTAAAGAAGCGATCTGGTGATTAGTCTGGATAAAGTGAGCTTCATCAAAGTTAAATTTTCCGCTTTAGTTTACCAGTTTTCCCCCGCTAAGCTTTAGATGAAGTTTCATTTTTGATGCCAGATCAGCGGAATGAGTTGCAGCAATCAGTGTTATCCCGAACTCTTTATTAAGTTCAACCAGAAGATCTCCGAGCAGATTTGCGTTTCCTGCATCAAGCGATCCTGTAGGTTCATCTGCAAGCAGGAGGGATGGTTTGTTTATCAGAGCCCTCACAAGGGTCACGCGCTGGGCTTCTCCACCTGAGATTTGAAACGGATATTTGTTTTCAAGTCCCCCGAGTCCCGTTCTTTTCAGTAAGATTTTAGCATATGCGGCTTTGTCAGCATACTCTTCATCCCTGATTCCGGCAGCAAAAAGCGGTAAAATTATGTTCTCCTGTACAGTAAGATGCGGAAGGAGCAGATGATCCTGAAAAACAAAGCCTATATTCCTGTTCCTGTATCGTGCGGAATCGTCAGGATTTATTGAAACAATGGAATTATCCCGAAAAATAACATCACCCGAATCAGGGCGATCCAGGGATCCGATAATATTCATAAGTGTTGTTTTGCCGGAACCCGAGGGACCGGTAACTGCTATAGTATCGCCTTCCTTTGCTTCAAGGTTGAGATTATCAAGTACAACACCTCTCTGAACAAATGACTTTGAGATATTTACCAGTCTGAGCATGGTATATTTTAATGTTTATTTTGGATTGTTAGCAGTAACATTACTGTACACTTCCGATAATCCCTCCGACATCCTGTTGAGTGAAAGCTCAGATCTGACATTCTTTTTTCCGGTTTCACCAAGGTCATGCGTTAATTTACTGTCTTTCAGGAGTCTGAGCAGGGCAGATGATAATTCAGCAACACTATCCGGAGAATAGGTTATTCCGCCACCGGTTTTTTCAATGATTTCGGGAAAAGCTCCTGTCGCAGGCTGGACAACAGGAATACCCGAACTGTTCGCCTCGAGGATGTACAATCCATAGCCGTCATATTTTCTTACGGGTACGCTGATGATATCAACGTCATTAAAGAATTCCATTTTCTTGTTGCCCTGGAATTCCGGATAGATCCTTACACTTTTCTGAAAATTATGCTCACGTATCTTTTTTATCTGTTTTGAAATGAATGGTTTATCATCACCGGTATAGCCGCCACAGATGTTAAGCGTAAGCCCGGGAACTTCATTTTTGGTTTTAAGATCGATAAAGGCATCAACAAGCTTATCGATGCCGTTATACTGACTTATCCGGCAAAAATAGCCGATTGCAGGGTTCCGGTCAGTCTTTGGGACAAGTGAAGATGGTTCCGGATCAAAGCCTATCGGCACAATACTTATATTATCGCCTTTCAAACCTGTTTTTAAAATGAACTGCTGCTTATTATAATTGCTTGGCGTAACAAATCTGTCGACATGCACTGCCTCTTTTGCAACCATCTTCCAGGCTTTACTGCGCCACGGTTCAATCATGTCATCAATCCAGTCATCCTCATTTAAAAGAGAACAGACAATCTTTACGTTCATCCTGTTTTTCAGCTGCCTGGCAAGACCAAGAATCAGTGCATTTGAAAGGTGAATAATATCAGGTTGCCCGTCTTTCATCAGGTACCTGACCAGTCTGTCAACCTCTTTCCTGCGGAAGGCATTGTCACCTTCAATCATATTCAATGTAAGTTCTTCAAGGCCTTCGGTACGGGTTGTTCCTGCCTGGCGTGCCGCTATTTTTAAGAACGGGGTTGAGTCAAAGAATTTCTCAAGGAAATCGGGCATATTCCTGAAGATACGCACCTTCTCTCTCAGGAACATCGAAATTGCGCCAAAAAACACTTCTTTGTCGAATGCATTTCCTGTGGTGCTTTTATCGGGAGGCAGATATAAAGGTATTGCCCTGGCAGTTATGCCCGGAACCTTCCGGATTGCCCTCACGTAAAGCATATCCCGGTAACAGTTCGCACAATAGAACGAACCTCCCGATCCCGTTATCAGATAAACTATTTTCATTATTTATTTCCAAATGCCAGTAATCTTCCGTCTTCGGTAAGAAAGTAAAACCTGCCCTGTGTTACCGCCGGTGAACAGCTTACCGGAGCACCGGCATTGAAGCTCCACAATTTCTTACCGTCCTTCAAACCTACAATATAAATATTTCCGTCGAGGCTTCCAAAAAGTACTTTTGAGGGGCTTACCACCGCTGATCCGGTTATTCGTCCGTTTGTCCTGTATTGCCAGATCAGCTTCCCCGACGCAGAATTATAACAATACATGTACTTATCCTCATTACCTATGAGCATCATATTGCTGCCTGCCGCAGGGATTGCCAGTATAGCTCCTGAATTTTCAGTGGCTTCAACTTTCCAGTCAATATTCCCGGAATTCAGGTCAACACAATACAGATTTCCATCATAATCACCGAACCATGCTTTTTCAGCCGACAGGGCAGGAGAGGAAGCTATGTAAACACCTATCTCAAACTTATTTTTCTCCATACCCGAAATCGGGTCAGCTACTCTTATCATCCCGTCACATCCTCCGAAAACTATTTTATTGCCGAACACTGCCGGAGTACCATTTAAATAATTTTCTGTCTCCAGCTTCCACAAAAGCTTCCCGGATTCCGGGTCAATGCAATGAAGATAATAATCATAACTTCCGAAAATAATGCCTGCTTTCTTTCCGGCCATCCAGACATTTGCTGATCCAACTATTTGATTATCTGTTGAATATGACCATAACAATTTACCCGACATTCTGTCGAAGGAACGAAGGTTACCGTCTGATGAACCGACATATATCTTCCCGGAATAAACTAGGGGCGGTGCTTCTATGGCGCTGCCTGTTTCCTGTTTCCACCTTATTTTCCCATCACCGGAAATGGCATATAAGGTCCCTTTTTCATTGCCGAAATAAAGGATACCGTTGCTGAATACCGGGGAGGATTTTGTTCCGGCACCGGTCGGAAGACTCCACAGTAAATAAGGTGATGACGGAATTTCAAACCGTGTGGCTCCCGATAAATCATTTGAACCTCTGAAAACCGGCCATTCTGTAGTTCCCTGCTGCGCCGGAGCAACAGTGCTGATCAGTATTAACAGTAATATAGTTTTCAGATACTTCATCAAATTACTTTACTTAAACCGGCTTAAGGCTCCTGTCGGACAAACATCAATACAAATATCTGTCTGTGTTGCCAGTATATTAACAAATTCCTCAGTCAGCGGTTCAGATATAATGGAAATAAATCCCCTGTTTATGAAACAAAGTGCAGGTTCATCTGTCCTGTCTTCGCAAACCCTGACACAAAGACCACATTTTATACATTTGGCATTTTCAAAAATCAGGCCAGTCCTGTGGTTGATCTTTTTTACGACAGGAGAATTGACCACTTTGCCTTTAGGATCTTTGACTGAAAACTCCCCGGCAAGTTCTCTGAGCCGGCAGTCTGCGGCAGCCCTGCAATCACAACGCATGCAATTCGCAGCCTCATCTCCTGCAGTTTTGAAATCGGTAATCGTCCTGTACCGTGTCCTGTCTCCGGTACATTCCTTAAGCCATTCATTCTGTTCAGAAGTTTCAAGCCGTCCGATCCGTGAAGAGAATTGTTTTTTATTATACGGATGATTTTCTGTGTTCAGTGAATCTGACAGCTCTTTACTGTCCCCGGAATTTAATAATTTTCCCTCTGTATATTTATCTGAATGCTGAGCAACAAAAATCTTAATATTCCGGATTGAGACCGGTGCATCAATCTTTTTTCTCCGGCATGCATTTTCACAATATCCGGCGCAGGTAAGACATTTTATCTCACCACTTTTAACTTCAGAAAAGGAAAGCATCATTGCTTTTTCGATATCCCCCGCTGCAAGAAGCCGGTTCATAAGCGGTATATTATACCCGCCAGGACAAACAACCCTGCACTGGGCTTCACACTCAGCCCTGTGTTCCGAAAGCAGCAGTTCAATTGCTTTTTTACGGATGGAGATAACCTCCTCACCTGAAGCATCAATATCCATATCCTCCTGTGCCAGGGCTGTACATGAAGGTATGTAATTGTTTTTCTTGTTATCTTTCACCATACAGACCATACATGAAGAATAGTGTTCAACACCATCTTTATGGCAAAGTGTGGGAATGGAAACTCCTGCCATAAGTGCAGCATCAAGAATAGTTTGATCATTCCCTGCCTCGACTTCAATATTATTAATTCTGATCTTTGTCATTCTGGTTAACGATTTCTACAGCATTTACCGGACAAACAACTCTGCAGTTATCACATTTTGTGCATAGCTGCTGGTCAATCTCATGTCTTTCATAAGGTTTGAAACCGATGGCGTTTACAGGACACTCCTGGTAACATTTGGTACAACCTGTACATTTGTCGGATATTGAATATTTTATCAGTTCCCTGCATTTCTTTGCCGGACAATAACCTTTTGCATGCGCCTCATACTCTTCCCTAAAATATCTCAGGCCGGTTATAACGGGATTGGGTGCTGTTTTCCCCAATCCGCAGAGACTTCCGTCCTTTACATACTGGCATAGTCTCTCCAGGTCATCGATCTCAGAGAGTTCAGCTTTTCCTTCGCTGAGTCTTGTCAGCATATCGAGCATATGTTTTGTCCCGATACGGCAGAAAGTACATTTCCCGCACGATTGTTTATGAGTGAATGTCAGGAAGTATTTTGCCATATCCACCATACAGTCAGTGTCGTCGAGAACTACAAGTCCGCCTGAGCCCATCATGGCACCCATCTTTGTAAGTTCTTCATAATCAATAGGTGTATCTGACATAGTGGCCGGTATGCAGCCTCCCGAAGGTCCGCCTATCTGCACTGCTTTGAACGATCTGCCGTCTGCAACTCCATCCCCGATCTCCTCAATAATCTCCCTGATCGTTATACCCATCGGAACTTCAATAAGGCCACCTTTCGAGATCTTTCCCGCCAGGGCGAATACTTTGGTTCCCTTACTTTTTTCAGTTCCGACAGAAGAAAAGGCTTCGACTCCATTATTTATTATCCAGGGAACAAGAGCAAGAGTTTCTACATTATTAACAAGGGTTGGATTCCCGAAGAATCCTTTGACAGCAGGGTAGGGCGGTCGGAGATGTGGTGTCCCACGCTTCCCTTCGAGTGAAGCGATCAGTGCTGTCTCCTCCCCGCAAACAAATGCCCCGGCGCCTTCAAATATCCTGGCATTGAATGTGAAGCCCGAATTCAGAATATTTTTACCAAGAAATCCCTTTTCATAACATAATTGAATGGCATTTCTGACCCGTGTGACAGCCAGCGGGTATTCAGCTCTTATGTAAAATATACCCTCTGAAGCTCCTGTTGAATAACCGGCAATGAGCATTCCCTCGATGATCCGGAATGGAAAAGATTCAAGCAGCATCCTGTCCATAAATGCACCAGGGTCACCTTCATCGCCATTGCAAACCACATATTTAACATTCCCTGAAGTCCCTGAAGAAATATCCCATTTCCTGCCTGTAAGGAATCCTGCTCCGCCACGACCGCGAAGCCCGCTACGGAGAATAATATCAATAATTTCTGCGGGTTTGCTGAAGAACAGCGATTTCTTCAATGCCCTGAAGCCATCCAGTAACAGGTATTCGTCAAGCGAAGCAGGCGACAATATTCCACTGTTCACCGTTGCCTGCCTGATCTGATTCTTTGTAAAATTATTAAGATATTTCTCTCTCAGGTCTGAAGATAAATTCACCGGACTGTTCAGCATATCATCTGACAGAAAAGTGTCAGCGAGATCATTTATCCTGTATTTCATCCTCTTATTCAGGGACCTTGGTTTTATGTGTTTGAGTAATATCTCCTCAACCTGATCTTTCTTTACATTAGTGTATCTGACATGATTATTTTGGTCCCTGACAATCTCGAGCAGGGGAGTCTGGTTGCATACGCCAACACATCCAACGGGTTTCAGCCTGATATTGAGATCATAGATTTCCTTTATTTCAATGAGTCTGGAAAGAATTTCCTTGCTGCCTCCGGCTACACAACACGATCCGAGACCGATCCTCACTTCAGCATCAATTATATCTGGTTGATTCTTATCGGTAGTATTCAGTGTTTTCCCCTGAGACTGCAGAAAATCCTGAATGATTTCATCTGTTTGAGTCGGCCGGACATGTCCATAGGTTTTTTCGTCAATCTGAACCACCGGAGCCAATGTACAGCAACCCAGGCAGGCAACCTCCTCAATTGAGAACAGGTTGTCAGGTGAAGTGTTCTGTGAATCGTCGATCTTAAGAACCCGTCTGAATGCTTCGGAGATCAGCTGTGATCCCTTTACATGACAGGCAGTTCCTGCACATATCTTAATTGTATGCTTTCCAGCCGGTATATGACGGAACTGGGAATAAAAAGTCGAAACCCCTGATATTTGTCCCGGAGTTATATCAGTAACTCTGCAGATATGCTTCAGGGCTTCTGATGGAAGGTAGTTGAGTCTTTTCTGAACCTCCTGAAGGATCAGTATCACCTTATCTTTCTCCCTGCCGGTTTCCTTCAGAACTTCATCAACAACTGAAGTTATATTCTGAGTATCTGCCGGCTGGCAGTTACAATTTCTGGTTGTTGTATTATCCTCTTCCCCGGCCATTATTCTGAAATGCAATAAAGGTTATTTTTGCTGCGTATGTAAATCCTCTTGTCTGAGAAGGCAGGAGTACAGTCTGCAAATTCTCCCAGGGGTGATTCCGCAATCAGTTCGTAAGATTCAGTTGCCCTGACAATATGCATAACACCGCTTCTGTCAAGCAGATATACTTTTTCATCCGCTATAACAGGTGATGCATAAAACTGATCCATGAAATAATGAGTCCAGAGGGTATCACCTTTCAAGGCATTATAGCATGCAACATCACCGTTCCCGGTTGAAATGAACAGGAAATCATCGGTTGCAACAGGACTCGATACATCAGATGTGAAGATATTATCCTCCCATATTATTGAAGCTGCGCTTCCGGGTTTAATTGCGGCCAGCTTTGCGTAGTCAGTCACAGCATATACCAGAGTACCGTTTACAGCAACTGAGGGAGCAACATCGCCGCTCATGCATTCTACAGCCCACAGTTCTTTTCCGGTAACAGGATCAAAACCGGTAACATAGGGATTCCCGTTTATTATCACCTGCGGCTCCCCGCTAAAATTGCCGATTACAGGCGAGGACCAGGCCGGACGGCCCCTGCGAATAGTTTCCCATTTAAGTTCACCTGTTGAGATGTCAAATCCCATCAGAGATATTTTTTCATTTGAATCGAATTGGACGATGAGAAGATCTTCAAAAATAATAAGGGAAGATGAATAGCCATAGCTGTTTTTCGGTACTCCCAGGTTTGTTACCCACTTCTGCTTACCGTCATGATCGAGACATACAAGATTGCCATTGGCAAAGATTGCGCAAACTGCTTTAGAATTGGCGGCGACCGTGGAAACAGCCAGCCCGGCGTCCTGATCCATTTCAGGCAGTTCAGAGGGTTCACCAGGTATACCCGATGCAGATGCGCTCCAGATGACCTCACCAGTATTTTTATCGATACAATAAACCTCGCATGTTTTGGCTTCTGCCCCGGTTACAAAGAGTTTTTCACCCCAGATTACCGGGGAGCTCTTCCCGGCTTTCGGGATCCGAATCTTCCATTTTATATTTGTCCCGGATTCACCGTTCCACTCAGTAGGATATCCGGAACCTCCGGCAATGCCGCGACTGTCCTGCCCCCTGAAGTACGGATAATTTGTTTTATCAGGTTTAAAACTGCTTGCAGCCCTTTTTGAGATTTTTCTTTCATCAGCCTCTTTCCCCGGCTCTTTAGCCGCAAGGTCAGGCAGTCCGGATCTTAACATGAACGATGATACCACTGCCGCAAAAGTAATTACCGTTACAGATGCAAGAAGGTAGTTTCTCTTCTTTTTTCTGCCGGTTTGCAGATCAGGTTTTACACCCGGAACAGCTGGCATAACTTTCTCATTTCCAGAAATGAGCTGCTGACAAAGGACAAAAATTATAGCTCCCGCAAGTAAAAGATACGATCCTGTTTCTACCTGACGCCTGGATGCAAAGTATGCTTTTCTGGCCATCAGATCCATTGCCCTTACCTGTTCTGCCTTTTCTGCATTCTCCGGATCTTTGTCATATTGATCTTTGACCGCCAGCAGAGCCGGATTATCCAGCGGATTTATTGTTTTCAGCTGTACCAGGCTGAATATCATCGTAATAGCAATTATTAAGGTGAATATGCCAGCTACCTGGCTTATACCCTTCATGATGTTGATATCTTTCTCCGAAAGCGTCATTATTAACTTATTTTTTTACTTCGACAGGGCAATATTTGAAGCATCTGCCGCAACTGTAACATTTCCCCTGATGAGGCTTATACTCTGTCCTTTTTGTTCTTAATGTTAATGAAACGAGACCGATCCCCAGTGATAAACCAAGAAATGCTCCGGCCCAGGGGGATGCCTTCCTGTACCTCGAAATTATTCTCAATTCTTCTGCAAACAATTCATCTTCAGTTTTGCCAGCCTCCTTGAATGCAACTGCATCTTTGGAAATAGCTTCAATGCCTGTCTCTTTTTCGGTTCTTATCTCCTGCGCTAGCCGGACCTCCTGACTAACTTTTGAAAGTGAAGGTCCGATGTTTTGAAATACCAGGGCACCCGCAACTATGAGAACAGGGACAAGTAAGAGATTTGCAATGAATCTTTTACGTGATTGTTCCGGTTCCTCTCTGTTAAGAGCAGTATCGGACGGAATAATGGCATCGTAAGGGCATACATCTTCGCAGAGCCTGCAGTTTATGCACTCTGCAGGAGTAATGGTCAGATGCTTTCCTGCAAACCTTGAAAAGAGATTCAGGATAACGCCATAAGGGCAAAGATATCTGCAATAAGGTCTGTTGATAAATACTCCTGCCAGAAGAAGAAGCGCACCGAAAACAATCATGGTATATGGTGCATCAAGCCGGAAGATCCCGACAAACGGATCATACCGGCAGATAATAAACTGGCTCTCCAGCGCTGCAAAAAGTACCGACAGGGCAAGATAAATAAACGGAATTGCAATCATCACGGATTCTACTGATTTCGGAAGCTTAACGGGTTTGAAACCTGTAAGTTCCTGAATTGCGCCAAGAGGACAGACACCGGCACAGAATACTCTTCCGAAAAACAGAGCAAACAACAGGGGTATAGTAAAGAAAAGAAGTGCTGTCAGAGGAATCGCATATCCGTCATTGAACAGGGCAAGTGCAACATTCTGAACCGAACCCACAGAACAGATGCACCCTTCACGGACAAATCCGAACCAGATGAGAGAAAACAGCGACATCCAGATCAGACCTTGTCGCGACCTTTTTTTCAGCGCAAGCCACGTAGTAATTGAAAGAGCCGCAACAAGCACAATAACATCTATATATTCCCAGATATGAGGCCTCTCAAGTGGCATCTGATGCTCAGGGTATTCATATCCCGATTCAAATTCAGGTCTGGGAAACCTGTCCTGGGCATTAATAAATGTATGCAGGCTTAGCAGTATAAGAAATATGGTATATGTAAAGAGTTTCCTTTTCATTCTGAAGGATTCAGGGGTTTCGGATTTAGTGTTCCGCGTTCCTTTGGAATATACTGTTGATCAGCCGGTACCCTTGATATTGCATCTGACGGGCATTTCCTGGCAATGGAACAGTCATTGCAGTCAGCGCATAGGTCCTGGTTGATCTGAAGATACAATGATCCGTTTCCGAAATCAAGGCATCCTTTGACGCATTTTCCGCAGCCGTCACACAGATCCTCATTAATAGTATACTCAAAATATGGTTCTTCAACGAACTTTCTTGTTATGGCTCCCGTGGGGCAGAGCTGGTTCTCGGCTCCGGTGCTGATCGTCTTGGTCCCCTGCCGGAGATACCCACCGCAAAGGTCACAATAGCCGCACATTACAAATGCATGAACACATTTCACTGCAGAAGGGGTTCTTACGCAGTTCGTCTTACACTGACCACATTGAGTGCACTTAAAAGGGTCGATCTGCCAGACATGGCCTGAAGCACTTGTTTTTTTATAAAGAGCCACCGGCAATACAAGCAGGGGTGCAACGATAAGCACTCTACCGGCCCGTTTCACAAAATCCCTCCTTGACTGATATTTATTCTTTCCTTCTTTCATTTCAAGCTCAAAGTTCTAACTTCGCTGTTTTTCATTCTTCACTTTTCATTCCTTATAAAATTCCCGCAGTCTGACTCGCCTTTGCATATTCCCTTACCCGGGCATTTTGAACAATCCGTTCCTGTAACAACCCTTCCCCCCAGGATAAGTAATAATAGTGTAAGCAAAGCAAACAAACCTGCCTGTATTGTCTTCTTTATGAAATCAGTTCTTGTAACTATCATAATGTTAGTCCTTTCTCTTAAACACATACAGCTTCGAATCCACCGGATTAGCCGCATATATCCTTTTTCCATCCATATCTGCAGCAACGTCCAGCGGAATAGATGCCAGGAAATTGTTTTCCGAGGACACAAATTCAATGAAGGCTCCATCAGGTCCGATGATCTTTAGTCTGTTGAGCCCTTTCTCCGCCGTGACAAACCCCTGAGGCATAAGTGCAAAGTGGGCAGGATTACAGCATCCGCAGAAAGCTTCCGGTGCCATACCCGGTTCGCCGAACTGGCCGAGCAACACTCCATCGGGTGTCCATGTTTCAATCCTGCGATTACCTGTATTTGCAGCATAGATCCGATTCTCTCCGGACAAGGCTACATCAAAATAGCTGCTGGGGATAATGAACTTATTTTCAGACTGGCCCAGCATTGAGAAAAGTTCACCGTTCTTCCTGAGAATGAAAACCAGTTTATTACCTGCATCTGCAAATGCAACATAATTTCTTCCTGCATAGACAGATGTTATTATACTGTTGGCATCATACGGGCCCCATTCAGTGATCATCTTCCCGCCTGTGCTGACCAGGGAAAGCGTTTCCAGTGATGCAGCATATATTGAATCACCATTTACTGACAAAGCAGTTATTTTTCCCGGCATACTATGGTGCCATTGCTTTGAGAGATCCTTATCGTAACAAGACAGATAAGATTCTCCACCGAGATAAATATTATTATCCGACACTGCTACAGATGATAAAGGACCGTCAGTGACAGACAGTTCCTGAAATACCTCCCACATATCAGGAGGTGAAGGTTCGTTACTTCTCACTTCTTCCTGGCTGGTATCGGACCCTGAAGTCGCTGTATCCCAGATAATATAACCTATGAAGGTCAGGATTATCAGAAGTGATACGATAGCAAAAATCTTTTTATTCATGATTCAGTATTTTTTCCAACATACAGACATAATAAATTCCTTGCATCTCTCATAATGAGATAATTACCTGCCAGAGCCATTGGACCCCATGCTTCAATTCCATCAATGATCTTATGCTTTGAGATCAGTGAAGCAGAGGCACCTTCGAGCCTGAAGGAATAGAGGTTGGCATCATCATCCAGTAAAAGCATCCTGTCACCTTTTATTATATATGGTCCCAGACCGCGGCCATACCGGTTTTCCTTGCCGCTGCTCCAGACAACCTTCCGGAGATCGGATTTATTGTAGCAAACAAGTTGTTTCTTAAGTGGACCGGCGTTTTCCGGCATAACGGACCAGATAAAATCGCCTGTTAAAACTGGTGTCTGCTGATCGCTTGATATGCCTTCCATCGCTTTATGTGATTCAGTAACCCCGGCAGAATATTCCGATCCGTTAAAGCTTACCTTTATTCTGGCACCACCCGCACCATAGCTGCCAAATACGGCTATTTCATTATTGCCCAGAAGCAGGGGAGAAGCGGCAACAGTAGCCGGGCTCCAGTCAGCTGTTTTCCAGAGAAGCCTGCCTGTATCATCACCCTCAGCCGAGACTCCGCACACCCCGCCTATGGCATTATAAACATACATTTTCTTTCCGTGGATTACCATTGGCATTATGGAACAGTGTGACATTCTCATACTGTCCGGGTTCGGAGTCTTCCATAATACTTCACCGGTTGCACAATCAATCCCTATCATCAGAGCTTTCCCTCCGGGCGCCAGAACTGCAATATCTCCGTCAATCATAGGGCATTGCCCTGTATAGAAATCAGGAGTGATCCTTCCTTTGGTTTTTCCCGGGATCCCGTATTCTTTCTCCATGTCGATGGTCCACTTAAGATCTCCTGTCTCCGGATCGAGGCACATGACGTGGGATCGCGGCCCAATGGATATAAGGTATTTCTCCGTTACAGCCGGGATTGTCCTGGAATAACCGTGATTTCGTTTGAGATCGACATAATACCATCGCCGCCAGAGTTCGGTTCCTGATTTAAGTGAAAAACAGCGTAGCATGTCTGCTTTGCGTCTCTCATTATAATCGAGTATGTATATTCTTCCGTTATGAACTGCAGCTCCTGCATATCCCTCACCCAGAGTTGCTTTCCACATTACCGGCGGACCGGCTGAATCCCAGGCTTCAGCCATGGGAGTGGAATCCCTGCTTATATTGTCAAAGTATGCTCCCCTGAATCGTGGCCAGCTTCCGGGAACAATGTCGTCGATCTGGTTCAGTGTATCAAAAAATTCACCAATTACCACGGAATCAGATCTGGGTTCAACCTTTGGCCTGTTATCCATCCCGGGAATCCGCGCAAAAAGTTCCGCGGGATAATGATCATCAATGAACCACCAGATCAAAATTCCGGCAAAAATTATTGCAATAAATGCTGTATATACAGTGCTATTTTTCTTTAACATCATACGCCATCAGCGCTTCGCCATGTCTTATGAACAATACTCCGTTATGAATGACAGGATGAGCCCAATAGGGACCTGAGCCATTGGGGACTTTGAAACTACTGATCATATCAAATTTCTCAGGAGTTGGCTTTACAAGTCCCAGAAAGCCTGTCTTTTCTTCATATACGTATAGCAATCCTTCAGCCGAAACAACCGAACCCTTACATTTCCAGTGCTCCTCATACATCTTTTTGCCGGTGTTCCACTCCAGGCAGCACCAGTTCCCGTTACCATTGTTGAGCCAGTTTGCTCCGTACAGATACCCATCGACCAGGACAACACCTCCATGATGTATATCAAGGGTCTTGTCTGTCCAGGCAATATCCGCTTTCCTGCCCTGATCGGTAAGGTTGATGAGAAGGCTTCCGTGATCATATCCGCCGGTAAAATAGATCTTGTTACTATAATATAAAGGAGTAACACACAGGATCTGACGCGAATCTGCCTTATCTTTATTTCCAAGTGCTTCCATATGGTTTATTTTCCACAGGATTGATCCATTGGATATATCAACACCAAAAACAAATCTGGGAGTAACATTGACCAGAATCTTTCCATCCTGGTAATCGATTAAGACCGGAGATGCATAGGAAGCCGGATCGCTCAGACTCTCTGATTTCCATATCAGTTCCCCGGTATTTTTATTAAGAGCGATGGTTGTGGTCTCCTTCCCTCCCGGCGTAAAATAAACTTTATCACCATCAATTATCAGTGCTTCAGCAATTCCCCAGGGGCCATATGTCCCTTTGTATATTTCGCTGGCTTTAACGGACCATAATATTTTTCCTGTAATCCCATCAATACAGGCAAGGTCTCCAAACCCGCTCGAAATCCAGACTTTGTCGCCCTCGACAGTGGGAGTACAGCGGCTTTCAGGATGGGAAGCATCCCATGTCCGACCATAAGGTGTCTGCCATTTTATTTTTCCGTATTCATCCAGTGCTATCAGTATATCATTCTTATCTTTAAAACCAGTCAGATAAATAGTGTTGTTGCCGAAAGTCACCGAGGAGTGTCCTTTGGGAAGTTCAACATTAGCCCATATCATCTGAAGTCCTTCTTCCGGCCAGGATTTCAGTAGTCCGGTTTCTGATGAAATACCAGTCCTGGTTTCTTCCCTCCATTCACTAATTTGCTGATTGTCAGATAGGTCTACAGGCTGACCTGTTGAATCTGAGGCTATTGCAGAGTCTGAGGATATCAAATAAAAGACTGCAAAACCAATTGCAACTAAAATTATTAATGATGAAACAATTATCAGAAGTTTCTTCATATAGGCTTTATTTATAAATATTAACGACTTCAATTCAAGGAAATCCGGCATCTGCTTAAAACCTCCGGTTTCACCCGGAGATTTGCGAAATGCAAAAATAATCTAATCAGGGAAAAATAAATATTACATCTGTTTCTATTTTAAAGAACTGTCTCCAAAGTTATCATGTGCCATAACACTGTTTTAAATTTGAGGCCGCAAGATAAAAAAATCATGCTTAACAAAACGTCAACTATGTTAAGAGACATGTTTTTATGATCCTATTTAAGAATTTTTAACAGCGTGTTTTGAATGCAACACTGCAATTTCTCTCTGTTGATATATCTTAATTCACCTCTTGTTCGGTTAAAATATTAATATATTTGAAATTAAGTTGTTTATCCTAATAAAACTTTCATGAATCCGCTCCCTAATTTTCCCCTTTCAATCACACGTACTCACCCCCTTCTTTGCGACAGCAGAGAAGGGGGCCGGGGGGATGAGTACATGCAGCCAGAGAAGATTGTTAACCGCACAACACGCTTAATTCATCAATTTATACTATTTTTATTGCACCCGATTTAGTATTCAATACAAATAAAAACCTGACCTCATGGAAGATAATGATTTAGACCTTAAAATAATTCTCTACATCATTCTTTTCCTGTTATTCGGGATTATTATAATAGCATGTAATCCGAAAACAGGAGATTATATAATGACTGTAAACGGACCGGTTCCATCCGGTCAGACAGGTCTTACTCTTGAACATGAACACATCCTTGTCGATTTTATCGGTGCCGACAGTACTGGATATTTCCGCTGGGACAAGCATAAGGTAATCGAAAAAGCACTGCCTTTTGTCCTTGATGCAAAAAACAGGGGAGTACAAACATTCATTGAATGCACTCCTGTATATCTTGGCCGCGATCCATTGCTTTTAAAGGAGCTCTCCGGTCAGACAGGTCTTAATTTTATAACAAATACAGGATTCTATGGTGCCCGCAATAATTTCTTCATTTCCCAAAAGTCTCTTTCGCTCAGCGCTGAAGAAATGGCTGACCTGTGGATCAGTGAATTTGAATCCGGGATCGAAGGGACAGGAATTAAACCCGGATTCATAAAAATTGCCGTTGACCGGACCGATACACTATCAGCTGAGCATCGCAAAATCATTTCAGCTGCAGGAATAGCCCATCTTGCAACAGGACTGGTAATTGCTTCGCATACAGGACCCGACGGTCCGGCATTGGAACAGATTGGTATTTTAAAGGATATGGGAGTGGATCCTTCGGCTTTCATCTGGGTCCATGCCCAGAGTGGTACGAGAGAAGGCCTTATTAAAGCCGCACGGGAGGGTGCATGGATCTCACTTGATAACGTCCGGTCAAGACCGGAAATGGAACCTGGAGCACAAGGCAGTATAACCTGGTATGCCGGGAAAATAGTTGACATGAAGAAGGAAGGACTGCTTAACAGAGTGCTGATATCTCACGACTCCGGCTGGTACGATCCTGCAAAATCTGACGGAGGAACATTTAACGGATTTACCGATATTTTTAATTCATTGATCCCTGCTCTTAAAGAAAATGGATTCACTAATACAGATATCGATCAGATCCTTGCCAGGAATCCGGCAGAAGCATTTACAGTCAAAATCCGCCCTCTCAACCATTAACTCCTAATAACTGAAGACCGAAGTCCGAAGTTGAAACTTCCGACTTCCGACTCCCGACTGAAGAATAACCAATAACCAATAACTCCCCAACCATGAACATTCGCATTCCGGTAACCCTGCTTGCATCAGTTGCAGCTGCAACATGTTCACAGTCGACAAAAGAAAAATCCCAGCCAAACATTGTATTCATTCTTGCAGACGATCTGGGATATGGTGATCTGAGCTGTTACGGGCAACAGAGATTCACAACCCCCAATATTGACAGGCTCGCCCGTGACGGGATGATGTTCACACAGCACTACACAGGTTGCACAGTCTCGGCACCTTCACGTTCGGTCCTGATGACCGGACAACATACAGGACATACACCTATTCGCGGTAACAGGAGCTGGGATCCTGAAGGCCAGTGGCCGTTACCGGCTGAATCTGTTACTGTTGCTGAAATGCTCCGGACAAAAGGGTATGCAACCGGTGCATTCGGTAAATGGGGACTTGGTTATATAGATACATATGGAGACCCGAATAAACAGGGCATTGATGAGTTTTTTGGCTACAACTGTCAGGGCCTGGCTCATAACTATTACCCTGACCATCTTTGGCAAAATCATGAAAAGATCCTTCTTCACGAAAATGACAGTGGCAAGACGGGAGCATACAGCGCCGATCTTATTCATCAGGCAGCTATCAAATTCATTGAAACGAACAGGGAAAAACCTTTCTTTCTTTTCTACCCTTCGACCATTCCGCATGCCGAACTCTTTGCCAAAGAGGATTATATGAAAAAGTTCCGGGGAAAATTCGATCCGGAGAAATCCTTTGCAGGGACAGATGACGGACCAAATTACAGGCTTGGTCCTTATGGATCACAACCCGAAGCTCATGCTGCTTTTGCTGCTATGATAAAACAGCTCGACGATTATGTTGGTGAACTTATGGCAAAACTCGCTGAATTTGAGCTTGAGGATAACACTATTGTGATCTTTGCATCCGATAACGGTCCGCACCTTGAAGGTGGTGCCGATCCTGATTATTTTAACAGCAACGGAGATCTTAAAGGCTTTAAACGTGATATGTATGAAGGTGGCATCAGAACTCCACTTCTTGTAAAATGGCCGGATAAAGTAAAGGAAGGATCAGTATCAGATCATGTATCAGCATTCTGGGATTTCATGCCGACTTTTGCTGAGATTACAGGCGCTGATCTGCCTGAAAATATTGACGGAATATCTTTTCTTCCGACATTGCTTGGAAAAAAGAAACAGAAAGAACATGAATATCTGTACTGGGAATTCCATGAGCAGGGCGGAAAAATTGCCGTCAGGATGGGTAACTGGAAAGCTGTGAAACGTAACGTCGATAAGACACCCCAGGGCGACATGGAATTGTACGACCTTTCAACCGATATTGGTGAAACAAACAATGTAGCCTCATCAAATCCGGAGATTGCCGCAAAGATGGAAGAACTTATGAAACAGGCGCATACACCATCAAAGGATTTTCCATTTGTGTCTGAAAAATGACTTCTCATTATACCTCACCCTAAATCCCTCTCCCTTCGCCTTCGCGTAGCCGCTTCGGTGAAGCAAGGCAGGGGAGAGGGACTTTGAAAAACCTGAAAATAAATTTGAAATAAATGAATACTACCAGTAAAAACATCAGATTAATTCCGTGTACTCTAGGACTCATATCTGTTGCCTCCTTACACTTTGCCTGCAGCCGGGCGCCGGAAAAACCCAATATTATTATCATCAATGCCGACGATCTTGGTTACGGGGACATAAGCTGCTACGGTGCAACCAGTCTCAGCACACCAAATATCGACATGGTGGCCAGCCAGGGAATCCGGTTTACGAATGCCCATTGTACATCAGCAACAAGTACTCCTTCGCGATATTCACTTCTTACAGGTGAATATGCCTGGCGAAGGAAAGGTACAGGGATCGCTACCGGCGATGCACCTGCCATCATAGCCCCCGGAAGGATAACGATTGCCACGGTTCTGAAAAATGCAGGTTACACTACCGGTGTTGTTGGAAAATGGCACCTGGGACTGGGCCCGGCAGGGGGAGCTGACTGGAATGGTGAAATTACATCAGGTCCTTTGGATATCGGCTTTGATTACAATTTTCTGATCCCTGCCACCGGTGACCGGGTACCTTGTGTCTATGTGGAGAACAGAAGGGTGGTCGGACTTGACCCTTCCGATCCGATCAAAGTGAGTTTTGCAGAACCTATTCTGACTGAACCAACCGGCAAGGACCACCCTGAATTGCTGAAAATGCATCCGAGCCATGGTCATGACATGACCATTGTGAACGGAATAAGCAGAATAGGTTATATGAGCGGTGGCAGATCAGCTCACTGGGTCGACGAGGATATTGCTGAGATCATCACAGGTAAAGCAGTCGCCTTCATCGAAAAGAACAGGGAGAATCCTTTCTTCCTCTATTTTGCCACTCACGATATTCACGTACCGCGGGTGCCCGATGAAAGATTTATCGGAAAAAGCGGCATGGGTCCAAGGGGTGATGCCATACTGGAATTTGACTGGTCAGTAGGTGAGATTGTTAAAACAATAGATAGTCTTGACCTTTCACGTAAAACTCTGATTATCGTGACCAGTGATAACGGTCCGGTGGTTGACGACGGCTATAAGGATGACGCTGTTGAAAAGCTTGGCACGCATAAACCTGCCGGTCCTCTCAGAGGAGGAAAATACAGTGCTTTCGATGGCGGGACGAGGATCGCATTCATTGTCAGGTGGCCGGGACACATTAAATCCGGGACATCAGATGCACTCCTCACACAGATCGACCTGATGTCGTCTTTTGCTGCCCTGACAGGCCAATCGCTTTCGCCGGAAGCCGGACCCGACAGTTTTGACAACCTTGAGATATTGCTTGGTAAATCAAAAATAGGAAGGGAATGGCTTGTTGAGCACTCCTCAAATGGTCGCCTATCAATTATAAAAGGTGACTGGAAATTTATTGAACCGGGTCCCGGACCAAAACTAAATATAAACACCAACATTGAAACCGGGAATGACACTGTTCCGCAGCTTTACAACCTTAAAACTGACCTGGGAGAGAAAAACAATGTTGCAGCTGACAATCCGGCAATTGTTAAAGAATTAACAGATCTGCTTCAGAAAATTAAAGACGACGGTAGAACAAGAATTTAAAAACTAAAAAAGAATTTAACCACTGAGTAACACAGAGTTTGCACTGAGTAACACAGAGTGGCTTAACCTATAAAACTCGGTGGAACTCCGCGAAATACTCCGTGTAACTCCGTGGTTTAAAGCCAATTGTATGAAAAAACTCTCCTCAGCAATCAGACTTGGATTTGTAATAGTCACACCTATTGCGATTCTGACTCAATGTGTAAATTCAGGTGACAAGAAACCGAATGTAATTTTAATTTTGCTCGATGATTACGGTTACATGGACGCAGGATGCTATGGCAGCAAGTTTTACGAAACACCCAATGTCGACAGGCTGGCTTTTGAGAGTGTAAGGTTTACCAGCGCCTACGCAGCCTGTCCGGTTTCATCCCCAACAAGAGCTTCGA
>Ga0209592_1000103_pt1 | contig 21396 bp, 23 predicted proteins | sample PPLLak2March2015_2_FD_187251 | JGI IMG/M metagenome (GOLD analysis project Ga0209592, IMG submission 187251) | Freshwater sediment microbial communities from Prairie Pothole Lake near Jamestown, North Dakota, USA - PPLs Lake P8 Core (3) Depth... | ecosystem: Environmental > Aquatic > Freshwater... | reverse complement strand
AAGCGGCTTCAAGCAGCGACTACACTTTGTTTGGCGCTACCGTGGACGGGCTCTGAGGAGTCCGTCTCTCGGTTGGCGCTGGTAACAGCGTGCTGGCCGATTGCCAAAGGTGTAGAACAACCCCTACACAGGTCAGGATTCTGCGACTTGGCCACAGTTTCGTCTATGCGCCGGTAGTCGTTCGGCGTAGTCCGGGAGGACTATCCCGGCACGGCGCATCCATTCCCGGCTACAAAGCCGAAACAAACGCAAACGCGGCTGCAAAACTCCAGCAGGGGTGCCTCCCCTAGCATTGCGTCCTTCGAACCCAAGGGAGACCGCAATGCTTCTCGAACTCGCCGATTACTACTCTTTGCTGCTGCTCGCGCCCTTCCTGGCGCTCGAGCTCTTCTGGCGTGCGCGCCGCTACGAGGCGCCGCGCGGCTGGCGCGTGCGCGCGCTGGCGGTGTCGCTCGCGGTGTTCGGCGTGTCGCTCACCGTCGGGCGTCTCTGGGGCGCGGTGCTGCCGCAAGGCAGCCTGGTCGAGGGCGCTGCGCTGGGCACCTGGGGCGGCGCCGCGGCGGGCATCTTGGTGTACGAGCTGATGCACTACTGGTACCACCGCGCGGCGCACCAGTGGAACTGGCTGTGGCGGCTCGGCCACCAGATGCACCACAGCGCGGAAAGCCTGGACGCTTTCGGCGCCTACTACCTGCACCCGCTGGACGCGGCGCTCTTCACCACCTGGGCGGTGCTCGCGTTCTTCCCGGTGCTCGGGCTGGCGCCCGAGGCAGGCGCGCTCGCTTCCGCGTTCCTCGCGTTCAACGCCGCCTTCCAGCACGCGAACATCCGCACCCCGCGCTGGATCGGCTACCTGATCCAGCGTCCCGAGAGCCACGGTGTGCACCACGGCCGCGGCGTGCATCGCTTCAACTACGCCGACCTGCCGCTCTGGGACATGCTGTTCGGCACGTTCCGCAACCCGGCGGCGGACGAGACGCGCGAGGCGGGCTTCTACCTCGGCGCTTCGCGGCGCCTGGGCGCGATGCTCGCTTTCCGCGCGGTGGCGTGACGCGCGCTAGTTGACCGGCTTCATCACCCCGCGCCGCACGAGGTCCTCGACGCGCTCGATGTCGCGCACCAGCACCTCGCGGAGCCCTTCGGGCGTGGAGTGCTCCGCGCGCACGGCGATCTTGGCCAGGCGCTCGCGCACGTCGGGCTGCTCGAGCGCCCACTTGAGCTCCGCGTTCAGCCTGTCGATGGTGGCGCGCGGCGTCTTCGCCGGGACGAGCGCCGCGTACCAGGTCGCGGCCTCGATCTTCGGCAGCGCTTCCTTGATCGATCTCACGTTGGGCAGCACCGAGATCGGCTCGGACGCCGAGACCGCCAGGGGCAGGAGCTTGCCGGACTGCAGGTGCGCGAGCACCGGCGCGATCGGCGTGAAGTAGGCCTGCAGGCGCCCGGCGAGCAGGTCCGCCGTCAGGGCCGAGATCTCCTTGTACGGCACGCGCTCGATGCTGACCCCGGCGTGGGTCTTGAACTGCTCCATGGCATAGGCGCCCTGCAGCGAGGTGGCGCCGTAGTTCAGCTTGCCGGGATTCGCCTTGGCGTAGTCGATCAGCTCCTTCACGCTCCTCACCGGCACGCTCGGATGCACGAGCAGCACGAAATCCGACCAGCCGAGCAGCGACACCGGCGCGAGGTCCTTCATGGCGTGGAAGCCGGCGGCAGGCATGAGTACCTGGTTGATGGTCAGCGTCTGCGTCGCGATGTTGACCGTGTAGCCGTCGGGCGCCGCCTTCGTCACGTACTCGGTGCCGATGTTGCCGCCGGCGCCGGCGCGGTTCTCGATCACCATCGGCTGGCCCCATCTTTCCGAGAGCTTCTGGCTGACGATCCGGGCGACCGAGTCGGTCACGCCGCCGGTGCCGAAGGCGACGATGCCGTGCACCGGCTTGGTGGGATACGCCTGCGCCGCAGCCGCGCCGAGGGCGATGCTCGCGCCGAAAACGAGGCGCAGGAAACGTGAACGGGTCATGGACTTCTCCTCCTCAGTTTGAACGAGCTTCGAAATAGGCCTCGGCGTTGCGGAACAGCACTTTCTCCAGCACTTCCTCGCTGTAGCCGAGCGAGCGCCAGTCGGCCACGACCTTGGGGTACTCGAGCACCGGGAAGTCGCAGCCGAACATCACGCGGTCCTGCAGGCGGCGGCCGATCTCGCGCTTGAGCGAGTCCGGGAATTGCCGCGGGCCCCAGCCGTGCAGCTCGTAGCTGACGTTGCCCTTGTGCAGCAGCACGGCGATCATCTCGTCCTGCCAGGGATACGCCGGCCGCGCCGCGAGGATGCGCAGCGCCGGGTAGCGCGCGGCGGCGATGTCGACGTGGCGCGGGTGGCCGTGGTCGAGGACGATGCCGTAGCCGCCGGGCACGCCCTGGCCGATCCCGGTCAGGCCGACCATGATCATCACCGGGGTGTTGGCCTCGATCGCCGCCTCGTAGAAGGGAAACCAGAGCGGATCGCTTGCCGGCACGCCGGTGCTCTGCCCGGACACGGCGAAGCCGACGAAGCCGGCATCCGCGTCCCTCGCGCGACGAAACTCGAGCAGCGACTCCTCGCGCCGCTGCGGCTCGAACTGCAGCCAGTGGCCGAAGATGACGTCGCGGTTCCTGCGCGCCATGTCGAAGGCGTAGTCGTGGACCTCGCGCATCTGCTCGATCGGCAGCTGGCGCGTCCAGGCCAGGTCGAGGATGGCGCGGACCTTGTTCGCGCGCATGAAATCCATCATCTCCGGCTCGGAGTAGTGGCGGCCTTTCGTCTTCCAGATGCCTTCCTGGCGCCCGAGCTCGGCCTCGGTGCGGAAGATGTGGCCCTTGCGGGTCGCCCAGTGGGAGTGGCAGTCGAAGAGCCGCTTCATGTGCTGGCTGCCTTGTAGCCGGGCCGCCGGTCGACGAGCCTGCGAGCCTTGCCTTCGCGGCCGCCGGTATTCGCCAGCTCCTCCAGCGAGCCCTCGTCGGCAAGGCGCACGCGCACGCCGACGCCGAGGTCGTCCTTCAGCCGCTTTTCGAGCAGCTCCAGGAGGCCTTCGCGCGTCGGCGCGTCGCGCCGCACCTCCACGTGGATCTCCATCTCGTCGCGCGGCACCCCCCCCGCGTCGACCCGGTCGACCACGCACACCCATTCTCCCGTGGTGCGGGCGTCGCTCTTGATGGCGCGCAGGCAGGCCATGGGGTAGACGTTGACGCCGCGCAGCTTGACCATCGCATCGCTGCGCCCGAGGAAGTGGTCCATGCGCCGGAAATGGCTGCCGCAGGCGCAGCGTTCGGCGCTGAGAATGCGCCCGAGGTCGCGCAGGTTGTAGCGGATCACCGGCGGAAGCGTGCGCGCGAGCGATGTGACGACGAGGTTGCCGCGCTCGCCGGCCCCGACCGGCTCGCCGGTATCGACGTCCACCACTTCCATGTAGACGAGGTCTTCCATGAAGTGCATGCCGCTCCGCTCGCGGCACTCGAAGGCGGCAAGCCCGACCTCGTTGGTGCCGTAGCCGTCGTACACCGGGCAGCCCCACAGGGACTCGATCTCGCCCCTGAGGCTGCCATCGAGGTCGGGTCCGAGATACGTGCGAATGAACTTGGTCTCGAGCTCGCGCACGTCGCGGCCCAGCTCCTCCGGGCACGCCTGCGCCAGGCGCACGAGATATTCCGGAAAGCTCTGCCAGAGGTTGGTGCCGAAGCCGAACGCGATCTCGAGCTGGCGGCGGGACGACGTGACCACGCCGCTGCCGGTCGTGAGGGGCATCACGCCCAGGTAGTCGTGGCAGGCCTTGTAGGCGAGCCAGGGTGCGTTCGCGAGCGAGCACGTCATCGGGATCTGCATCACGTCGCCGGGGCGCGCCCCCTGGATGTACAGGCCGCGCGCGCCGCCCAGCCCCTGCAGCTCCCAGGCGAGCGGGTCGAACAGGGTCGGGCGCGGCAGGCCGGTCGTGCCGCCACTCGTGTGGAGCTTGAGCGGGGTGGTGCGCGCGAACTGCGCGTCGACGGCGTGGAAGTCCCCGTAGGGCGGGAGGCGCTCGACGCTCTCCTTGACGTCGTCCGAGGTGTAGGGCGGGAGCCTGGCGATGTCGTCGATGCCGCGCACGTCGCCCGGCTCGAGCCCCGCAGCCTGCCAGCGCCGGCGGTAGAAGGGATTGCGCCAGCCCGTCTCCACGGTCTTGCGGAAGCGCGCGTTCTGCAGCTCGCGGACGCGCGGCGCTGGCCACAGGTAGACGGTCTTCGCGAAGACGTCCGGAAGCGCGTGCTCGCGCCGGAACGCGGCCCAGTCGATCGCGTTGCGGTAGACCGGCAGCTCGCTGCGCAGCGTATTCTCAGCCATGCAAGCGCGGGAACAGCTTCAGGGCGTTGTCGCGCTCGATGCCGGCGCGCAAGCGCTCGGTGACGCCCGGCGCTTCCCGGATGCCCGCGATGCTCAGGCCGGTGATCTTCGCCGGTGCATAGGGCCAGTCGCTGCCGAAGAGGATGCGCTCGGGCGCGGCCGTCTCGAGCAGCGCCGGAAGGGCGTGGCGATCGGCGCAGAGCGCGGTGTCGTACCAGAAGCGTCGCAGGCCGGCGAAGATCTTCTCCTGCGGCCACTGCGGCAGGAGCGGGCTGATGACCGGCGCGAGCGAAAGGCGCCAGGCGATGTAGGGGATCACGCCGCCGCCGTGGGCGAGGATGAAACGGATGCCGGGGAAGCGCTCGAGCGCGCCGGAGAAAAGCAGGTTGATCGCGGCGCGCGAGGTGTCGATCACGAACTCCAGCATGAAGCCCGGCCAGGGCAGCTCGAGCGAGAGGCTCGAGGCGTGCATGCCGGGATGGACGAGCACGGCGGCGCGGCGGCGGTCGAGCTCGGCGAGCAGCGGCTCGTAGTACGGATCGCCGAGGAACCTGCCCGCGTAGCTCGCCAGCAGGATCACCCCGTCGAGCTGCAGCGGCCCGAGCGCGAACTCCAACTCCGCGAGCGAGCCGTCGAGGTCGGGCAGCGGCAGGACGGCGAAGCCGCCGAAGCGTCCCGGCCACTGCCTGCCCAGATCGGCGGCGAGCTCGTTGCAGCGCCGCGCGAGCGAGCGCGCCGCCTGGTCGTCGCCGAAGTGCACGCCGGGAAAGGAAATGGAGACCACCGACGCGGCGATGCCGTGCGCCTCCATGGTCTCGAGGGCGAGCGCCGGCGCCCACTCGATGCGCGCGCCGGAGGTCGGCACGCGGCCCGCGCCGGCGAGCGCCTGCCGGTAGAAATCGGGCGCCATGTGGGCGTGGACGTCGATGCGGTGCGCGCGCGTCACGGCCGGCCAGAGTATTTTCACGATGCCGCAAAGTCAACCTGGATTGACTTAGTTTCATCATGAAACTAAATTGCCTGTCCCGGTAAAGGAGCCCTCATGGCGGCCACTTCTGTCAACGCGCTCGGCCTGCAGCCGACGATGCTCAACCACGCGGCCTACGTCACCCACGACGCCGAGGCGACGGTGCGCTTCTACACCAAGGTGATGGGCATGGAGCTCGCGAGCACCATCCTCGGCGACCGCATCCCGTCGACCGGCGACGCCTTTCCGTACTTCCACCTCTTCTTCCGCATGGGCGACGGCTCGACGATGGCGTTCTTCGAGTCGCCCGGGCTGCCCGCGGCGGCGCAGGCGACGCATCCGGCGTACGACGTCTTCAACCACATCGCCTTCCAGGTGGATTCGGTCGAGGAGGTGAAGCGCTGGCGCGAGTGGCTGGGCGCGAACGGCGTCGACGTCATCGGCCCGATCGAGCACGAGGGCCTGGTCCTGAGCATCTACTTCCGCGACAACAACGGCTACCGCCTCGAGCTCACCACGCCGCTCGACAAGGACTGGAACCGGCACACCGACAAGGCCTACCGCGACCTCGAGAACTGGCTCGGCGTGAAGGAGAAGGCGAGGCGCGAGGGCAAGGACGTGCGCGGTGCGCTGATCGAGTTCATCCGCCGGGAGCAGCGGTCCTGAAGCCCGGCGTCGAGGCGCCGGCCGCGCCGCTCGCCGGGGCGATCTTCCGGCTCGAGGACTGGCTGCCCTACGAGTTCTCGGTCATCGCCAACCGCGTGAGCACGATGCTCGCCAGGGCCTACACCGAGCGCTTCCGCCTCTCGGTGACCGGCTGGCGCGTGATCGGCGTGCTCGCCAACTTCCAGCCGCTCTCGGCGAAGCAGCTCGCCGAGCGCACCGCCATGAACCAGGTCAGCATCACGCGCGCCGTCAGCGCGCTCATGCGGCTGCGCATGGTCCGGCGCACCGTCGACCGGGACGACCGGCGCCGCGTGGTGCTGCGCCTGAGCGAGAGAGGCCTGGCAGCCTACCGCGAGGTGATCCCGGTCGCGATCGGCATCGAGGCGGAGCTCCTGCAGGGACTGAGCGCCGCCGAGCGCGAGACGCTCAAGCGCCTGGTGCGGGCGCTTTGCGAGCGCGCCGCTCGTGTCCTGCCCGAGACGCGCGACTGGCGGGATTTCCGCGGCACCGCGAAGGGGCCGCATGGCTAAGGGGGACTGGGCCCGCGTCCCGGTCATCCTGCGCTTTCCCGAGCAGGGCCCCATGGTGGAGACCTACGGCTTTGCCGGGTCGCGCGGCGACGTGTACCTCGAGGGGCAGCGCTTCGTGCCGCTCGCGCCCTCGCAGACGCTCTTCGTCTTCATGCACCCGTCCTCCACGCTGCACCTGCTGCCGATGCCGATGGCGCTCGCCGATGCCGGGCTGCACGTCCTTTGCGCGGCGAGCCGCTATCCGAAGAACGACAGCGCGCTCGTCATGGAGAAGGTGGCCGTCGACCTGGGCATGTGGATCCGCCACGCGCGCGAGCAGCTCGGCTACCGCCGGGTGGTGCTGGTCGGCTGGTCGGGCGGCGGCTCGCTCTCGCTTTTCTACCAGGCGCAGGCGGAGCGGCCGTCGATTACGCACACGCCGGCGGGCGACCCGTACGACCTCACGCGCGCCGGCCTGCAGAAGGCCGACGGCGTCGTTTTCATCGCCGCACACCTGAGCCGCGCCGAGACCCTCACCCAGTGGCTCGATCCCTCGGTCCTCGACGAGGCGGCGCCGGACGAGCGCGACCCCGAGCTCGACATCTACGGCGCGAGCTGCCCGAACAAGCCGCCGTTCACCCCCGGCTTCGTCGAGAAATTCCGGCAGGCCCAGGTGGCGCGCAACCGCCGCATCACCGACTGGGCGCTCGGCACGCTCGAGCGGTTCAGGCGCAGGGACGACGGGGAGATGGAGCGCGGCTTCGTCGTGCATCGCACCATGTGCGACGTGCGCTGGATCGATCCCGCCATCGAGCCGAACGGGCGGCGCCCCGGCTGGTGCTACCTCGGCGACCCGAGGATCGCCAACGTGGCGCCCGCGGGGCTCGCGCGCTTCAGCTCGCTGCGCTCCTGGCTCTCGCAATGGTCCTACGACAAGTCGAACGCCAAGGGACCGGCGAACGCGGCGCGCGTCCACGACACCCCCATCCTGCAGATCGAGAATGGCGCCGACGATGCCGTTCCCGCGTCGCACAACGCCATCATCCGCGGCGCGCTGGCGACGCTGGACAAGGAGTACGTCCTCATCGAGGGCGCCACTCACTATTACGTCAACCAGCCGGACAAGCTCGAGCGCTGTGTCGAAGCCGTCCGCGATTGGTGCGTGCGGAAGAGGCTGCTCCCCGGCTAGGCGGATTAACATGGCGGCATGGGACAGCTAACGGTACGGCAACTGGGCTTCGCGCTCGGCGGCGAAGTCACCGGCATCGACCTGAGGAAGCCGCTCAACGACCTCTCGCGCCGGGAGATTTTGGATGCCTGGCACAAGCACCTGGTGCTGGTGTTCCCCGGGCAGGATCTCTCCGCAGCCGAGCAGATCGCCTTCAGCCGCAACTTCGGCGAGCTCGAGGACAACGAGTCGCTCCCCTATTACCGCGATCCCGGGCACAAGGAGATCCTGCTCGTCACCAACAAGCCGATCGGCGGCAAGCCCTCCGAGACGCGCAATACCGGTCGCAACTGGCATGCGGACCTCACCTACACGCCGCGGCCGGCCAAGGGGTCGCTGCTGCTGTGCAAGGAGAAGCCGGCCGTGGGCGGCGACACGATGTGGGCGAACCTCTATCTCGCCTACGAGACGCTCAGCGCGCCGCTGCGCGATTTCCTCGACAGGCTCGAGGCGATCCACGACTTCTCGCTCGTCAAGGGCATCGAGAAGCGCGACCCGGAAAAGGTCGCGGAGCTCAGGCGCCTCAATCCGCCGGTGGCGCACGCGGTGGTGAAGACGCATCCGGAAACCGGCCGCAAGTCGCTCTTCCTCGGCCAGCGCATCCGCGGCTTCGTCGGCATGACCGAGGAGGAGAGCGCGCCGATCCTGGGCTTCCTCAACCAGCACGCCACCTCGCCCGAGCTCGTCTACCGTCACCGCTGGAGCGTGAACGACCTGGTGATGTGGGACAACCGCTGCACGCTGCACATGGCGCTGCCCGACTTCGACCAGACGCGCATCCGCCACATGACGCGCACCTCTCTCGTCGGCGAGGTCACCGGCCGGGTGCTCGAGGAGGGCGCGGCGCCCGAGAAGGAAGCGCTACTGCAGGTGATCGCCTCGGTTTCGTGACGCTCTGCCGACCCGCTTGTAGGAGTTCTCCCGACTTGTAGCGATGCGCCGACGCGCCCAGAATCTGGCGCGTGGATTCGACGGTCACGGCGAGGCGGGTGCTGGCGAGGGCGGCGGTTCTGCTGGGCGGCGTGAGCACGCTCGGCGAAAGGCTCGACCTCGCGCAGCGCCAGCTCACGGACTACCTCACCGGCGCCGAGCCCATCCCCGACGAGCTCTTCCTGGCCGCGATCGACATCGTCCTCGAGGAGCTTCCCGATTCGCGCAGTCCCGCGCACGCCGACAAGCTCGCCATCCGGCCCACCGAAAACTGACTTTGCCGAAGGACCAGAAGATCATCTCGACGCTGCGCCGGGCGCAGCTCGTCGTCGGCGGCATGTCCGACCTCGCCGCGCGCCTGAACGTGCCGATCTTCGAGCTGACGCGCTGGATGGAGGGCGAGGCGACGCCGCCGCCGGAGGTCTATGCCGCGGCGGCAAAGCTCGCTGGCGAGGACAAAAGCAACTTCTAGTCGCGGGTTGGAATGGAGGCCATGGCCGCGAGCCAGGCTTCCGCCGTGCCGTCCGAGGGCGCGCGCCAGTCGCCGCGCGGCGAGAGCGAGCCGCCCGAGCCGACCTTCGGCGCGTTGGGCGCCACGCTCCTCTTGAACTGGCTGGTGGCGAAGAAGCGCGTGAGGAACACGCGCAGCCACTTGCGGATCGTGCCGAGGGAATACTTGCCGCGCCAGGCGCTCCAGGCGAGGAACGCCACCTTCGCGGGCGAGTAGCCGAAGCGCAGCGTGTAGTAGAGGTTGAAGTCCTGCAGCTCGTAGGGGCCGATCACGTCCTCGGTGCGCTGCCTGCCGGGGACGAGCTCGGGGCTGATGTCGGTCTCGAGCACGCGGCGCAGCGCGCGCTTCACGTCGGCGCTGAACTCCCCCGACTCGGCGATCCAGCCGATCAGATGCTGGATGAGCGTCTTCGGCACGCTCGCGTTCACGTTGTAGTGCGACATGTGGTCGCCCACCCCGTAGGTGGACCAGCCGAGCGCGAGCTCCGAGAGGTCGCCGGTGCCGACCACCAGCCCCTGGTGGTGGTTGGCAAGGCGGAAGAGGTGGCTCGTGCGCTCGCCGGCCTGCACGTTCTCGAAGGTGATGTCGTAGAGCTTGCGGCCCTTGGCGAAGGGATGGCGCAGGTCCTTCAGCATCTGCATGCACGAAGGCCGGATGTCGATCTCCTCGGCGCTCGCCCCGACCGCGCGCATGAGCTGCCACGCCTGGTTGCGCGTGCGGGTGCTGGTCGCGAAGCCCGGCATGGTGAAGGCGAGGATGTTGCGCCGGGGCAGCTCGAGCTCGTCCATGGCGCGCGCGCAGATGATGAGCGCCTGCGTGGAGTCGAGGCCGCCGGAGATGCCGATCACGAGCTTCTTCGTCCCTGTCGCGCGCATGCGCGTAACCAGGCCCTGCACCTGGATGCGGTAGACCTCCTCGCAGCGCGCGTCGCGTGTCGCCGGGTCGCTCGGCACGTACGGGAGGCGCTCGATTTGCCTTTCGAGGAGGACTTTGCCGGTCGGCAGGGGGACGGAGAATGCCACCGGCCTGAACCGCGCCACCTCGGCGCGGTGGCGCAGGGCCGCGTCGCCGAAGGTGTTCTGGCGCATGCGGTCGGCGAGCAGCCGCCCGAGGTCGATGTCGGCGATGGCGAGCTGGGGCGCGTCGGCGAAGCGCCGCGACTCGGCCACCAGCGTGCCGTTCTCGTAGATGACCGCATGGCCGTCCCAGGCGAGGTCGGTGGTCGACTCGCCCAGGCCCGCGGCGCTGTAGAGGTACGCGGCGAGGCAGCGCGCCGACTGGTTGCCCACCAGCTGGCGGCGGTACGCCTCCTTGCCGATGACGACGTTGGAGGCGGACAGGTTGGCGATGACGGTCGCGCCGGCGAGCGAGGCGAAGGAGGAGGGCGGCGTCGGCACCCACAGGTCCTCGCAGATCTCCACGTGCAGCACGAAATCGCTCAAATCGGAGCAGCGAAACAGCAGGTCCGTCCCGAAGGGCACGCGCTGCCCGGCGAGCGTGATCTCGGTGGCGCGCGCCGCGTCGCCGGGGGTGAACTGGCGCGCCTCGTAGAACTCGCGGTAGTTCGGCAGGTAGGTCTTCGGCACCACGCCGGCCAGGCGGCCGCCGGCGATCAGCGCGGCGCAGTTGTAGAGCAGCCCGTCGACGACGACCGGCAGGCCGACCAACGCTGCCAGCGGCAGCCGGTTTGTCTGTTTCAAAAGAGAGACAAGGGCGGCTTCCGAGCCCTCGATCAGCGCGCGCTGGTGGAACAGGTCCTCGCAGCTGTAGGCGGAGAGGCCGAGCTCGGGGAACACCGCGAGCGCCACCTTCTCGCGCGCCGCGCGGCGCATGAGCTCCAGGGTCTGCGCGCCGTTGTAGCCCGGGTCGGCGACGCGCACCAGCGGCGTCGCCACCGCGACGCGGGCGAAGCCGTGCGCGTAGAGGTTGAAGAAGTCCTTCCGGGGCACGATCCCGCCATTCTAGCGCACCTCGCCTATGGTATTCTATGCCATATGATAGTCCTCCAGGAAAAGGTGCTGCTCGAGGGCGTCGTGCTGGAGATCGAGCTGCACGACGATTTCCGCTACCGGCTGCGCTACGGCGAGCTCGTCGAGTACGAGAACGGCAGGCGGCGCGTGCGCGGGCGCACGCGCGCCTACGAGTTCCGCTCGGTGGAGCAGCTGCGCTATGACTTCGAGCAGGACGTCGCCGCCCAGGCGGCTTGAGCTGCGCGTCGGCGGCGCCGGCGACGCGCTCGACCGCTTCGAGGCGGCGTGGAACCGCGCCGCGGAGGGTCAGGAAGGGAAGCGCGCCGCTAGCGGCGCGGGGGCCCGCACCATCAGCGTCCTCAGCATGCAGGACCTGCCGCTGCTGCTGCGAACCTTGTCCCCCGCGCGATGGTCTTTACTGGAGAGGCTCAAGGCGGAGGGGCCGATGTCGATCTACGAGCTGGCGAAGCGCCTGGAAAGGGACTACAAGAACGTCCATACCGACGTCACGCGCCTGGCGCAGCTCGGGCTGGTCGAGCGTCGCGCCGACGGCGGTGTCGCGGTACCCTGGGAAATCGTCAGAGCGGAGCTCTCGCTATGAAGCTCGATCACTATTGGATGCCCTTCACCGACAACCGGCGCTTCAGGGCGAAGCCGCGGCTCGTCACCGCGGCGAAGGACATGTACTACACCACCGCCGAGGGCAAGCAGGTGCTCGACGGCCTCGCGACGCTCTGGTGCGTGAACGCCGGCCATTGCCGTCCCCGCATCATCGAGGCGATCCGCGCGCAGGCGGGCGAGCTCGACTTCGCCTCGTCCTTCTCGCTCGGGCATCCGCTGCCCTTCCGGCTCGCCGAGCGCATCGCCGCGATCGCGCCCAAGGGCATGAACCAGGTGTTCTTCACCAATTCCGGCTCCGAGGCCGTCGACACCGCGCTCAAGATGGCGGTGGCCTACCACCGCCTTCGCGGCGAAGGCACGCGCACCCGCTTCATCGGGCGCGAGCGCTCCTACCACGGCGTCAACATCGGCGGCATGTCGGTGGGCGGTGTGCCGACAAACCGCAAGGCGTACGCCGGCACGCTTCTCACCAACGTCGACCACCTGCGCCATACGCATCTGCCCGAGAACGCGTTTTCCAAGGGCCAGCCGGTGCGAGGCGAGGACCTTGCCGACGAGCTCGAGCAGCGCGTCATCCCGTTGCACGATGCCTCGAATATCGCCGCGCTCATCGTCGATCCGGTGCAGGCTTCCGGCGGCGTGCTCATTCCGCCGCGGGACTACCTGCAGCGGCTGCGCGAGATCTGCACGCGCCACGGCATCCTGCTCATCTTCGACGAGGTCATCACCGGCTACGGCCGGCTCGGCACGCCCTTCGCCGCGCAGTACTTCGGCGTCCAGCCCGACCTCATGACCTTTGCGAAGGGCATCACCTCGGGCGCCGTGCCGCTCGGCGGCGTGATCGCATCCGAGGCCATCCACCGCACCTTCATGGAGGCGAAAGGCGGCGGCATCGAGTTCTTCCACGGCTATACCTACTCGGGGCACCCGCTCGCCTGTGCTGCCGGGATTGCCACCCTCGAGGTCTATGAGGAGGAGAAACTGTTTCAGAATTCGAAGAATCTCGCCGCGTACTTCGAGCAGGGCGTCCATTCGCTGAAGGGTCTGCCCAACGTCATCGACTGCAGGAACCTCGGCCTCATCGGCGCGGTGGAGCTGGCGCCCCGGCCGGGCGCCGCGGGCGAGCGCGGCTACGAGGCGTTCGAGAAATGCTGGGACAAGGGGGTCTATGTGCGGCCGGTCGGCGATGCGCTCGCGTTCTGCCCGCCGCTCATCGCGCAGAAGAAGCACCTCGACCAGATGTTCGGCGCGGTGGGCGAGGTCCTGAAGGACCTTAAATGAGAAAAATGGGGTCTGTCCCCATTTAAAGCCAGCCAGCCTTGCGGAAGCGGACGAAGAGGTAGGCGTCGATCGCCGCCATCAGGCCGACCACGACGGGGTAGCCGTAGGTCCAGCCGAGCTCGGGCATGTGCCGGAAGTTCATGCCGTAGATGCCGGCGATCATGGTCGGCACGGCGACCAGGGCGGCATAGGCGGCGAGGCGCTTGGTGACCTCGCTCTCGCCGATGGTGATCATGGCGAGGTTGACCTGGATGGCGGTGGTGACGGTGTCGCGCGCCGAGTCGATCGACTGGTTGAGCCGCACCAGGTGATCGTAGACGTCGCGGAAATACTCGCCCAGGCCGGCGCACACGCCGGGCACGCGCCCGCCGAAGAGGCGTCCGCTCGACTCGAGCAGCGGCCCGGCGACGTGCTTGAGGGCGGTGAGCTGCTGCTTCACGTAGTACAGCGCCTCGATGCTCGCGCGCGGCGAGCCGCCGGTGAACAGCTGCTCCTCGAGCGACTCGAGCTTGGTCTCGACCGCGTCGAGCACCGGGAAATAGCGGTCGACCACCGTGTCCATGAGGGTGTAGAGCACGTAGCCAGAGCCGTGCTTCAGGAGCTCCGGCTCGCGCTCGGCGCGCGCGCGCACGTCGGTGAAGCCGCGCTCGGTGCCCTGGCGCACCGAGAGCACGTAGTTGCGGCCGGCGAAGATGTCGAGCTCGCCCGTCTTGAGCTCGTCGCCGGCGACTTCGATGGTCTTCAGCACCACGAAGAGCGAGTCGGCGTACTCCTCGATCTTCGGCCGCTGGTGGCCGTGGCGCGCGTCCTCGACCGCGAGCGGGTGCAGGTCGAACTCCTCGCGCATCTCCTCGAGCTCGGCGTCGGAGGCGTCGCGCAGGGCCACCCACACGAAGCAGCCCGGCCGCGCCAGGTAGTCGCTGATCTGGCGCTGGTCGATGTCGGCGAGCTTGCGGCCTTGCTCGTAGGCGACGCAGTTGACGATCATGGGCGGCATAATAAGGACTTTTCCACGGACTTCCTCATGCCGGAAATCAGCCGCCGCGCCTCGAGCCTCGGGACCGAGAATGCCTTCGTCGTCCTCGCGGAAGTGAACGCGCTCGCCCGCCAGGGCAACGACATCATCAGCTTCTGCATCGGCCAGCCCGACTTCCCGGCGCCCGACAACGTGCAGGAAGCGGCGATCCGCGCCATCAAATCCGGCAAGCACGGCTATACGCCCTCGGCCGGCATCGACGAGCTGCGGGAAGCGGCGGCGAAGTACCTCGCGCGCATGCGCGGCGGCCTGCCGATCCGGCCGCAGGACGTGGTGGTCGGCGCGGGCGCGAAGCCCTTCATCGCCTACGCCATTCTCTCGACCACCGACTACGGGGCGGGGGACGAGGTGATCTACCCCAATCCCGGCTTCCCGATCTACGAGTCGCAGATCCTGGCGAACGGGGCGAAGCCGGTGCCGATCCACCTGCACGAGGACCGCGCCTTTGCGTTCAATGTCGAAGATTTGGAAAGATTAGTAAGTAAGAGAACAAAACTGCTGATCCTCAACTACCCGCACAACCCGACCGGAGGCTGCCTTACCAGAGACGACCTCACGAAGGTTGCCAAGGTGCTGGAGCGCTACCCGCAGGTCTGGGTGTACGCGGACGAGATCTATTCGCGGCTGGTGTTCAACGGCGAGTTCTTCTCGATCGCGCAGCTTCCCGGCATGTACGAGCGCACCATCATCTCCGACGGCGCCTCCAAGACCTGGGCCATGACCGGCTGGCGCATCGGCTTCACCTCCAACCCCGCGCTCGCGCCGGTGTTCACCCGCTGGATCACCAATACCGAGTCCTGCGCCTCGCAGATCAGCCAGTGGGCGGCGGTGGAGGCGATCAACGGCCCGCAGCATGCCGCCGAGGCCATGCGCAAAAGCTTTCTCGAAAGAAGGGACCTCATCGTCGGCCTGCTGAACGAGGTCCCCGGCGTGAAGTGCCAGGTGCCTGGCGGCGCCTTCTACGTCTGGCCGAACGTCTCCGAGGCCTGCCGCATGATCGGCGCCGCGGATTCGGAGGAGTTCAGGAAGCGCCTGCTGAACGAGGCGGGCGTCGCGGTGCTCGCCGACATCCACTTCGGCAGCCGCGTGCCCGGCGAGGGCCAGCACGTGCGCTTCTCCTACGCGGCCTCGAAGCAGCAGATCGAGGCGGGCGTGCAGCGCATGGCGGAATTCATCCGCAGGAACACCAAAAAGGCAGCATGACAGTCTGGAAACCCTCGGTGACCGTGGCAGCGGTCATCGAGCGGCAGGGCAAGTTCCTCCTTGTCGAGGAGCGCATCGACGGCAGGCTGGTGCTCAACCAGCCCGCCGGCCACCTCGATCCCGGCGAGTCGCTCGCCGCCGCCTGCCGGCGCGAGGTGATGGAGGAGACCGCGCACCATTTCGAGCCGACGGCGCTGGTCGGCGTCTACCGCTGGCACTACCCGGAAAAGGACGTCACCTTCCTCAGGTTCTGTTTCCGCGGCAGGGTGGGCGGCACCGAGAACCGCCCGCTGGACAAGGAAATCGTCAGGCTGCACTGGCTCACGGCCGAGGAAGTGAAAGAACGCAGAGCGCAGCACCGCTCGCCGCTGGTGCAGCGCTGCGTCGAGGACTTCCTCGCCGGCAGGAGCTTCCCGCTCGAGCTCTTCCCCAGGGACTTCGCATGAAGGTCGTGGTAGGCATGTCAGGCGGGGTCGACTCCTCGGTGGCGGCGCTGCTGCTCAAGCGCGAGGGCCACGACGTGCTGGGGCTGTTCATGAAGAACTGGGGCGAGGACGACGAGTACTGCATGGCGCGCCAGGATTTCGTCGACGCGGCCTCGGCGGCGGACGTCATGGGCATCGACCTCGAGGCGGTCAACTTCTCCGCCGAGTACAAGGACCGCGTGTTCGCCGACTTCCTGCGCGAGTACGCCGCCGGGCGCACGCCCAACCCGGACGTGCTCTGCAACGCGGAAATCAAGTTCCGCGCCTTCCTCGACCACGCCATGCGCCTGGGCGCCGAAGGCATCGCGACCGGGCACTACGCGCAGGTGAGAAAATCCAATGGGCAGATCCAGCTGCTGCGGGGAAGCGATGCCTCGAAGGACCAGAGCTATTTCCTGCACCGCCTGACGCAGGAGCAGCTTGCGCGCGTGCTCTTCCCGGTCGGGGACCTGAAGAAGACCGAGGTGCGGCGCATCGCGCTCGAGGCGGGGCTGCCCAACCACGCGAAGAAGGACTCGACCGGGATCTGCTTCATCGGCGAGCGGCCGTTCCGCGAGTTCCTGAACAAGTACCTGCCGAAGAAGCCGGGCCCGATCAGGACGCCTGACGGAAAAACCGTCGGGGAGCACATCGGCCTCGCCTTCTACACCATCGGCCAGAGGAAGGGCATCGGCATCGGCGGCCTGGCGAAGATGAGCGGGGAGGCGTGGTACGTGGCCGGGAAGCGGCTCGAGTCGAACGAGCTGGTGGTGGTGCAGGGGCACGACCATCCGCTGCTCATGAAGCGCGCGCTCGAGGCGGCTGACGCGAGCTGGATTTCCGGCTCGGCCCCTGCCGCGCCCTCATCGCATACCGCGAAGACGCGCTACCGGCAGGCCGATGCTGCTTGCACGTTATCGAAAGTACTCGACAGCACGATCAAGGTGGACTTCGCCGCACCCCAGTGGGCGGTGACGCCCGGCCAGTCGGTGGTGCTGTACGACGGGGAAATCTGCCTGGGCGGCGGGATTATTACTTAGGCAGCTGCGGCACCGTATCGGCGAACGGCTGGCGCTCCATCAGCTTCCTGTAGTGCTGCGCGAGGCCGGGATACTGGGCGTGCCAGTCGACGCCGCCGGGCTTGCGGAACGCGAGCCAGCCCAGGCAGCAGCCGACGGCGATGTCGGCGAGCGAATAGCGGCCGTTGTGGCACCAGGGGCGCCCGTCGAGCTCCGACTGCATCTGCTCCATGCCGCGGCGCATGCGCGCGAGCTGCTTGGCGGACCAGGCGGCGCTCTGCTCGTTCTTCTCGCGCAGCGACTCGTAGCGCACCAGCAGCCCTGCGTCGAGCACGCCGTCGGCGAGCGCTTCCCAGCGGCGCACCGCGACGCGGTCGCGCATGTCGTCGGGGATGAGGCGGCTGATGGGCGAGACGCTGTCGAGGAATTCCACGATCACGCGGGAGTCGTAGAGCGCCGTGCCGTCGTCGAGCACCAGCGTCGGGATCTTGCCGAGCGGGTTGTGGCTGTTGACGGGGTTCTCGACGGGCTGCACGTCGACGTTCTGCGTGTCGCACTCGATGCGCTTCTCGGCGAGCACGATGCGCACTTTGCGCGTGTAGGGACTGGCGGGAGAGGCGAGTAGCTTCATGGAGGGCGCGGATTATACCTGTCCGATGCAGCCCTCAACGCGCCGCCTGAGCTCCGGGATGACCTCGCTTGCGAACCAGTGGTTCTTTTTCACCCAGGCGCGGTTGCGCCAGCTCGGGTGCGGCAGGGGGAAGAACTCCGGCAGGTAGTCGCGGTACGTCCTTACGGTTTCGCCCAGGGTCCCCTTCCTGGATTCCTTCAGATAAAAGCCCTGCGCGTACATCCCGACCAGCAGGGTCAGGCGAACCTCGGGCAGGGCGGCGCGGAACTTCGGCTGCCAGCGCGGCGCGCACTCCGGTCGCGGCGGCAGGTCGGCGCCGTCGACCGTGCCGGGATAGCACAGGCCCGCGGGCACGATGGCGATGCGCGAGGCGTCGTAGAAGGCGTCGCGCTCGAGCGCGAGCCACTCGCGCAGCACGTCCCCCGAGGGATCGTTCCAGGGCAGCCCGGTCTCGTGCACGCGGCGTCCCGGCGCCTGCCCCACGATGAGCAGCCGCGCGCTGCGCTTCGCGCGGAACACCGGCCGGGGCTCGACGGGCAGGTCGGCCGCGCAGCGCCGGCAGGCGCTCGCCTCGGCACAGACGCGGGAGAGCGAAATTCTCACCCCCGTATAATAGAGTCCCATGCCCTCGCCGCTCGCCGCGCTGTCGCCCCTCGACGGCCGGTACGCAAGGACCGCCGATCCGCTGCGCGGCTACTTCAGCGAGCAGGCGCTCATCCGCTACCGCGTGCGCATCGAGCTCGCCTGGCTCGAGGCGCTCGCCGCCGAGCGCGCCATCCGCGAGATCAAGCCTTTTTCAAAGAAATCGAAAAGTGAATTCTCGAAGCTGCTGAAGGCGTTCTCCGAGCGCGACGCCGAGCACATCAAGAACATCGAGGCGCAGACCAACCACGACGTCAAGGCGATCGAGTACTGGCTGCGCTCGAAGCTCGGCAAGAACGCCGAGGCGCAGCGGGCGCTGGAATTCGTGCACTTCGCCTGCACTTCCGAGGACATCAACAACCTCTCCTACGCGCTGATGGTGCGTGAGTCGCGCGAGGCGGTGATGCTGCCGAAGCTCGACGAGCTCGTCGGCGTCCTGAAGGCCCTCGCGAGGCGCCACGCGGCGCTGCCGATGCTCTCGCGCACGCACGGCCAGGCCGCCACGCCGACCACCCTCGGCAAGGAAATGGCGAACTTCGCGCAGCGGCTGGCGCGCGCGCGGCAGCGCATTGCCCGCGTGGCGGTGCTGGGCAAGGCAAACGGCGCGGTGGGCAACTACAACGCCCACGTCGCCGCCTACCCGGGCTTTGCCTGGGAGCGCTTCTGCCGGCGCTTCGTCGAGGCGCTGGGGCTGGAATTCAACCCCTACACGACCCAGATCGAGCCGCACGACTGGCTGGCGGAGCTGCTCGACGCCTACGCGCACGCAAATTGCGTGCTGCTCGACCTCGACCGCGACCTGTGGGGCTACATCTCGCTCGGCTACTTCGCCCAGAAGGCGAAGCAGGGCGAGGTGGGCTCCTCGACCATGCCGCACAAGGTGAACCCGATCGACTTCGAGAACTCGGAAGGCAACGTCGGCATCGCCAACGCGCTGCTGCGCCACCTCGCCGAGAAGCTGCCGGTGTCGCGCTGGCAGCGCGACCTCTCGGACTCCACCGCCCAGCGGAACGTCGGCGCGGCGCTCGGCCACACGCTGCTCGCCTACCAGTCGTGCCTGCGCGGCCTCGCCAAGCTGCAGGCCGTCCCGGCGCGGCTCGCGGCGGACCTGGAGGGCAACTGGGAAGTGCTCGCCGAGGCGGTGCAGCAGGTGATGCGCCGCCACGGCGTGCCCGACGCGTACGACAAGCTGAAGGCGATCAGCCGCGGCAAGCGCCTGGAGCGCCGGCAGCTCGCGCAGTTCGTGAAGGAGCTGCCGATCCCCGCCGAGGCGAAGAAGCGCCTGCTCGCGCTGACGCCCGCCAGATACACCGGCCTCGCCGCCGACCTCGCCAAGCGGATATAGGCCGGCGGCGCGCGTCGATGCTGCACGCCGGCACGATCTTCCTGTCGTCGTTCCTGCTGTTCCTGGTGCAGCCGCTCATCGCGCGCCTCATCCTGCCGTGGTTCGGCGGCAGCGCGGCGGTGTGGACGACCTGCATGCTCTTCTTCCAGGCGCTGCTCCTCGCCGGATACGCCTATGCCCACCTGCTGAACGCGAAAGTCCAGGGCAGGACGCGCCAGCTCGCCATCCACGGCCTGCTGATCGTGCTCGCCGTGGCGGTGCTGCCGATCGCGCCCTCGGTGAGCTGGAAGCCGGCGGGCGACGAGGAGCCGGTGAGCCACATCCTGCGGCTCCTCGGGGCGACGGTCGGCCTGCCTTACTTCCTGCTCGCCTCGACGAGCCCGCTGGTGCAGGCCTGGTTCGTCCGCGCGCGGCCCGGCGAGAACCCGTACCGGCTTTTCGCGGTGTCGAACCTCGCTTCGCTGGTCGCGCTGCTCGGCTACCCGTTCCTGGTCGAGCCCTTCTTCAGCGCGCGACAGCAGGTGTCGATCTGGTCGTGGCTCTTCGCCGCCTTCGCGGTGCTCTGCGCGGTAACGGCCTGGAGCGCCCCCGCTGCCCCTGCCCGAACGCAGTCCGGGAAAGAGGCGGCCCCGATCCGCACCACGCAGGTCGTTCTCTGGCTCGCGCTGGCCGCCACGGGCTCGGTGCTGCTGCTCGCGGTCACCAACCACCTGACGCAGAACGTCGCCTCGGTGCCGCTGCTGTGGCTCGCGCCGCTCACGCTCTACCTCGCGAGCTTCATCGTCACCTTCGAGGGCGGACGCTTCTACCGCGCCGAGACGCTGTGGATCTTCCTGCTCGCCTGGGTCGCCGCGATGGGCTGGCTGATCGCCGACGCCGACTTCCGCTTCGAGCTGCCGCTGCAGCTCGGGGTGTTCCTGCCGGGTCTGTTCCTCGGCTGCGTGTTCTGCCACGGCGAGCTCTACCGGCTGCGGCCGGCGCCGCAGCACCTCACCGCCTTCTACCTGATCGTCTCGGCGGGCGGCGCGCTCGGCGGGCTGCTGGTGGCGGTGCTGGCGCCGCTCGCCTTCAGCGGCTACTACGAGCTCGGCATCGGCCTGGTGGTTCTGGCGCTGCTCGCGTCGCTGCGCTTCGCCGCGGTGAACCTGGTGGCGCGCTTCGCCAGCCTCGCGGTGCTGATGGCAGTGGCGGGCGCCGCGGTCTACGACGGCCTGCGCCACCAGCAGGACGTGCGCGTCGCCACGCGCAGCTTCTACGGCGTGCTGCGCGTGAAGGAGTACGGCGAGGCCGGCCAGCAGACGCACCTGCGGCGCCTGGTGCACGGCACGATCATGCACGGCGAGCAATACATGCACGAGGGCCAGCGCCGCATGCTCACCACGTACTACCACGACAAGTCCGGCATCGGCGCGGCGATCCGCTCGAAGCAGGCGCGGCCGGTGCGCGTCGGGGTGATCGGCCTGGGCACCGGCACGATCGCCGCCTACGGACGCCGCGGCGACCTGTACCGGTTCTACGAGATCGATTCGCGCGTCATCCAGATCGCGCAGACGGAGTTCACCTACCTCGCCGACAGCGAGGCGAAGATCGAGCTCGCGCTCGGCGACGCCCGCCTCACGCTCGAGCGCGAGGCGCCGCAGGCGCTCGACGTGCTGGCGGTGGACGCCTTCTCGAGCGACGCCATCCCCGTGCACCTCATCACGCGCGAGGCGCTCGGCGCCTACCTGCGGCACCTGCGCCCCGGCGGCATCGTCGCCTTCCACGTCTCCAACCGCTTCCTCGAGCTGGTGCCGGTGGTGGCGCGCCTGGCGAAGGAGAACGGCGCGCACGCGGTCCTGGTGGACGACAATCCCGACGAGGACGACGCGATGCGCTCGACGAGCGACTGGGTGCTGGTGTCGCGCGATGCCGCCGCGCTCGGGCACAAGGAGATCGCCGATGCCGGGGCCGTGCCGGCGGAGGACAGGCCCGAGTGGCGGACCTGGTCGGACGACTACTCCAACCTGGTGCAGATCCTGAAGTAGA
>Ga0209592_1000101_pt1 | contig 21788 bp, 33 predicted proteins | sample PPLLak2March2015_2_FD_187251 | JGI IMG/M metagenome (GOLD analysis project Ga0209592, IMG submission 187251) | Freshwater sediment microbial communities from Prairie Pothole Lake near Jamestown, North Dakota, USA - PPLs Lake P8 Core (3) Depth... | ecosystem: Environmental > Aquatic > Freshwater... | reverse complement strand
CTTGTAACGGGAAAGCTCCCTGGCGACGACTGCTCCTAAGACGCCCCCTCCGATAATCAAAACTTCTGTTTCCATTTGAGTCATTTTAGATACCCTTCCCTTTCGTCCTTACCTTTGAAAACAAAAATTAATCCATACCGTGATGATGTTCACTGTAAATGATTGAAGGGCCACGATATAGTTCAAACTCTGCCTCTCTGAATATATTCATGCATGATTTTACATCTAACCCCCTCCCCTTCGATGTTTCAACCTCTGTATCTCTTGGATTCGTCCCTGCTTCAGCCCAGAAGAGATTTGCTCCTGCTGTGGCGCCCAGTATATTGGGCTCATGAGTACAATTTCCAACCAATTCCCTGCCCATCGCTAACCGAACTACTGCAACGAGAAAGGCAAGTCGATACTCGCTGATCATTCCAAACGGTTCTAACTCAGAGCCCGGAATATTGATTCTCCTTGCGGCACCACTATAGCAAGGATTTAATTTTCTTCCTATCAGAATTTTCTCTACAATTTCATCAACAGAATGCTCTGGACCGATGGGTTCCACACACGTCCCAATCAGCAAGCCCGCGTCACGGGCCGCTTTCATCGTATTCAGGCGAGTCTCAGGATTAATTTGGGTATCTCTTCCTTCTCCCATTCTGATAGCGTGGTATATGCCAGTATACCCAGCCTCTATCAGCTTTTTGCCTTCTTCGTATTCGAAATCTCCGATATTCGCAATCATCAGTGTATCGGGTTTGAGTTTACGTCTCACTTCTTTCGATAGTTCAATGTATTTGCCAAATGAATAGTCATGAGTGGTCATCAAAAAAATGGCGTTGGCTCCATCGGCTTCGGCTCTGAGGGCCGATTCAATAATCTCTTCAACGGGAAGTTCCTTTGTTTCTTTGAAAACCCCGTTCTTCGCTGCAAAGGCACAAAATGAACAGTCATTCGGGCATGGAGAAAGATTCAGTCCTATCTGGGCGTGAACCTCTGCCTTACCTTTTGAGGCTGCCCGCGTCATGGAATTGGCAGCAGTCATGATAAAACCACCCTCCATGGAATGAGGGTCGATTCTTAAGAAGGATAAAATCTCTTCTCTTGTTATGAAATGACCATCGAATACCTTGCTGACAATTTCGTTGACCTTAGAACCGATCATGCTCTATTATCTTCCCGGGTGGCCCTTTCTCTCGTGTCCGCTCAATGGTGAAACGTTTTTAAAACAATATGTAAAGAATTTTCCCTTCTTTCTTTGTGCCCCTTAAGATCTCCATGTGTCTCAGGACAGCAAATTCTCTTCTCAATTCTTCCTCCGTGAGATGGAGATTCTCGATCATTTCCTCCAAGGTGGCCTCTTTCTTTTCTCTGATGTAATTGACGATATTTTGTTGCAAAGGTGTCAGCGTTGAAAGTTTATCCTTGCCTTTTAGAAAAGTCTGGGCGGAATGGACAGCCCAAGGATCACAGGCCTTTGGAGGAGATAAAATGTCCATATAGCAGTCTTCACAAAATAAATTTCCCTGGCTTTCATAGGATTGTTGTTTTTCTATTTTTCTCCCACATTTGGCACACTGGATAAGCATGGTCACGAACCTCAACAATTTTATGTTCTGCTTAACGTAAGGAGTCTCACTCCAGTGACCTCCTTAAAGGTAGCGCCTTCGCTGATAGAGCGAATCAATTGATCTGGATCGATTATCTTTGAACCACAGATGGCGTCGATTCCATAATCAAAAAGAATGGGGGACATGGGTGAAGTGGGACCAATCAGAAGAACATAAGCCTCTTTGCAAAGGTTTAAAAGCCCCTCAAGGGTATGATTGATGAAGGATGTCCCTGTTATTCCCACCACATCACACTGGGGTAAAATTCTGTCCGCCTGTTTTGCAGGTAAATCTCCTTCTCGAAGCCTCTGTTCGAGAACCCAGAGATTCCTGGTCTTTCCTTTTAATTTTGGAATCCACGGAAAGTGACCCACAATCGCTACATTTTTCCCCTGACCCTTTCCCAGAATGATCTCAAACGCATTCTTTTCAACGCATCTGGATTCATCGATATCGATCAGTGAATTGATGGTTGCCATTCCGATGGAGGCCTCCAACAAACTCTCTGACTTAGCGTATTCGGCCAATTCCAATGCCGCCTTTCGGGTGAGATTCCCAACGTCCCTCACACCCCGATCATGGGAAGGGCCTTCCTCCCTGAAAGTCGAGGAGAGACCGCAGTGTTTTGTGATGACCGCAGTCCAGAAGACGCAGGTATGGACACTCCTCACTGGAAAATCACCCCCCCTAAGACTTAATAGAAGATCATTAAGTATCTTCAATCTTTTGCCTCAATGATAATTTCACAACAATCATCTCCACCTGGAAGAGACTTTGGCATCCTGCAGAACACTTTATCGTGGCCTAATACACCTCGGGCAATCCCCTGCATCGAACCCGAAAAACACATGGTGCAAGTTTCAGGAGGAAATTGTTTGGCCAGAGGGCATGACTTTTCAATCTTCACTGCCTTCTTCGGTCCAATCTCGGTCCACTCGCCTTCCACCCCATAGATTGAATCAGTGAAATCAATGATCCGAGCTACAGTTTCCAGATTCCTTTCTTGCCTTCCAACAATTTCCATCAATCTTTTGGCTGCCTTTTTATTATTTCCCTCCCAGGCTCTGGCCACTTTTTCCAATCCTTCCTTCCCATACGATTCAGAAATCGCCTTGATGGATGTACCCAGTAACATGGAAAGGGCAGCTCTGGAACGCTTCCATTTTTCCTCTACAGATAATTCCATCCTTTATCCTCCTTTCTCCCCGTATATCAGTTTCGATTGTCCTGTAGGACTCATCACCTTCGTTATGTTCTTAAACCCTTCTCCAAATATTGATCCTTCTTCAGCGAGAAACTTCCTCGCATCCTTTGAACCAAGAAAGAAGATCCGAATATAAAAAAGCAACCGAACAAATGCTTTCTCCGGCTTCGCATGTTCCATCAGACAAAATCTGCCGCCAGCGATTAAAACTCTTTCCACTTCATTAATTGCCCTTGTTCTTTCACCCCCTTGCAATTCATAGAAAGCATGTGAACAAGTCACTCCATGAAAGGATGATTTCTTAAAGGGGAGTCGGCTGGCATTGGCCTGGACTAGATAAAGTTGATCCAAATTCAGTCTGCCAGCTTTTTCTTTTGCCTTCTCGAGCATCCCCCGAGAAAAATCGAGGCCGACGACTAAACCTTCACCACCCACACCCTTTGTTAACTCCACAGCAACTGATCCAGTGCCAGTGCAGAGGTCTAAAGCCTTATCCCCTTTTGACAGGTTCACTTTCTCTGTAATAAATCCCCTGAGCGAACCTTCTCTATCTCGGGAGTGTAATCGAATAATGATGTCATAGACCTTTGAAAAAAGATCGTAATAGATTTGTCGTAAAGATCTCATATTGAGTCATCCACGGAATATCCCTATTTTGATTCTGTTTTACTCTCTCAACGTAGCAATCAACCGCTTGGGTCTTAAAAAAAGACCCAAGGCATCGGAAATATTTTTCACGATGACATCCGCATTCTTCATTGCAGAAGCAGATATTCCCTCATCTCCTAAAACGGCGATCCCGAGAGCAGCCTCTTTCAGAATGCGATGATCATTGCTTCCATTTCCGATAGCAACCGTTCTCGTTGGATCCATGGATTCCACAACTCTTAATTTCACCTCGGTACTGTCTTCTTCTGAAACCTTTAGCAATTCTACGCCTATATCTGAACTTTCTTCCCTGGCAGTTCCTTGAGTGTCAGCTGTGAGTATGTAAATTTTCACTTTATTGGATAGGCTTTTTATCTTCTCTTTCACTTCCGAAGGAATTTTCCCGTCTGTGGCAATCGTTCCGTTTAAATCCAGGACCATATTCTCAATCTCGATGTTTCCCCAGCCGGGGATATCTATTTCTATCAACTCTTAATCCTCCTTCATTCATGTATCCAGTACACTTCCCACACATCCATAAAAAAACCGGTCTCTGAATTCCTGGTGAAATCGGAAAGCCGCCCTCATACCGGTACAATGAGAAACGCCAATCTTTTCAACCTTCATCTTTTTGAGAGATTTAATCGATTCCTCCAATTGTTCAGGAGTCAAAAAATCTAAGTGAGTTCCGCCCAAGATGGCATGAAATTTCCCTTTTCCCATTTTATTGACGACGTGGTGAATGATATTGATCATCCCCGAGTGGGCACAACCGAGAATAAGGATGAGGCCCTTTTCGGTATCTATGATAAGGGATTGATCATCTAAAAAAATATCATGTGTCGTTTTTCCATCGATCTCACAAAAAAGCCTTGAGTCAGGTTTTTCAAAAGAGGTTTTCCTTGGCACTTCCCCTGTCAAAAAGAATCCTTTCTCTATCTTTACAAAATCTGTATTAAAAACAAAATTGGCCCCCAGGGATTCTAAGTATCCTTTCTTATATGGAATTCCTACAAATCGTTTTGTTTCTTTCCTATTTTCTTTAAGTACTGCAATTCTATCTAAAAAGACATGAGGGTGGGCGTGAACATCAACCTTTCCCTTAAATTTGAGCACTTCAGGCAGCCCTCCGGTATGATCATAATGACCATGGCTGAGGAAAATCTTTTTTATGCTCTTCAAATCTTTATTCAGAGTAAGGCTGTTTGGCACGATTGAATGGCCACTCCCCGTATCGAAAAGATAATTTCCATTACCCGTTTCAATAAAAGCAGAAAAGCCATGCTCGCCTGAACCCATTAATCGGCCTACTAGATTTTCACACAATATCGTTATTCGAGTTTTCATCAGCAGCCCCTCTCAATAATCCATGATCCATCTAACCGGATCTCCTATTTTTACTTCCCCACTTTCGATCACCTTACAGAACACACCTTCCTTGGGCAAAATAGAATACCCCTGATAGTTGTAAGTATGAGCTTGGGATGGATCTTTACCAATCTGGATCACCCTAAGTTTTGCTCCACCAATTTGTAATGTTGATCCAATAGGGATGGACACGATATCGATTCCCTCGGTGGTAATGTTTTCAGCAAAGGATCCAGGCCCAGCCGAGAGGTCTGTTTCTTGGCAAAGTTTTTGGATACTCTCAACCGCCAAAAGGCTTACCTCTTTCTCAGTTCCGGCATGAGAATCGCCTGCCAGCCCATGACCCTTTTTGAGGAGACCCCTACCTACATTCATCTTTGGATCGGCCCTCCTTTGACTCATACACACACCAACCACTTTTCCAGACTTTTTCATTGCGTCTTAGGTTCCTTCGCTGATGGCTTTTTCAGTACACTCATCGATACAAGTACCACAATCGACACAGGTCTCTGCATCAACCACGGCCTTCTCGTTCTCCACTTTGATGGCCTCTACCGGACAACCCTCTGCACACGTCCCACACCCTGTACATTTTTCCAAATCAATGATGACTGCCATTTCTCACATCCTGCTCAATTTTTATTAAATTCAAAATCCTGAAGGTAACTCTATTTCAGGATGATTCTTCTGGTTTTCAGAAACCTTTTTTATCTTGCTGTACTCCCCGATGATCCCATTGGCACAAAAAATTCCACCAAAAAACAGAATGAATCCTGCGATCAGAAAGAGCCACATAAAAACTCCTAGCCTGATAAAAACAATGGCAAGTAAGGAAACGATATAGCCAATGACAGGGTAAAGGACCCCGTATCTTTTTGGACTATTTCTTACAGGGTCCCAGTTGAAGTCAATGATATCCTGTTTATAGTGCGTTCTAATTTCTTCTAAAATTCTTGGCTCCATCTCGTCTCGGTTTCGAGTCGCAACGACTGGAATTTCTAACGGGGTCTACTTAATAATTTTCTTCGCTGCCTGCTCGGCAGCTATTAAAATGGGATCCAAGGGAGCGGAGAAAGGAGGCGCATAGGCAAAATCAAGCCTTGCAATTTCATCAATCGTCATTTTTTGATGAAGAGCAACAGCCAGGCTGTTGATCCTCCGAGCCACTCCTTCCTTCCCGACCATCTGAGCTCCCAAAAGTCTTCCATTTTTTCTGTCGAAAATCAACTTAACCACAATCCGTTTCGCCCCGGGCATATAACCTACTTTTGATTCGGCCTCGATGACCTGTGAACCTACATCAAAACCGTATCGTTGAGCAGCCTGAGTGCCTAAACCGGTAAAGGCAACTTCCAATTCAAAAACCTTAAAGGCTGCTGACCCAACGACCCCAAGAAAGGTAGCTCGTCCACCTGCAGCATTTTCACCGGCAACCCGACCCTGTTTATTGGCAATATCACCAAGGGGTGTATGAACCCAATCTTGACTTACCAGATTGAAAACTTCACAGCAGTCTCCAGCAACATGAATATCGGCCAGATTAGTCTTTTGAGCCGTATCTGTTCGAATTGCTCTGGTCTGCCCAAGCTCAACACCTGCCTCTTTGGCTATTTCCACGTTGGGGATAACGCCAACGGCCATCAGAACCATATCTGCTGGAAAATGTGCTTTGTTAGTCTCAATAGAAGTGACCTCACCGTTACTATTCAGTTTAAAAGCCGCTGGTTCGTGATAGGCAAGGAAATGAACATCATTCTCTTCTAACTCCTTCAATATTTTTTCAGAGATTTCCCTTTCGAGATTACCTACCGGCAAATCTCTCCGGCAGAATAGAAAGGTTTCCATATTCCTCAACCGAAAAGCCTCGCACATTTCCAATCCAATAAATCCACCGCCTAAAATGGCACCCCTTTGGGGCCTTTTTTCATCGATATAGTTTTTAATATGGATGCTGTCTTGAAGATCCTTGAGCGTGAATATATTTTTTGAATTGTTTCCGAGAATATTCAGCCTTCTGGATCGGGCGCCAGTGGCAATGATGAGTTGGTCGTAAGAAAACCCTTGAGTTTCGGATTTTGATAAATTCACAACCTCGATTTTTTTCTCTTTGGGATCAATTTTCGTGACCTGATGTTCGGTCTTGACCTCAATATCTTGCATCTCTTTAAATTGTTGAGGGGTCCGAACCACCAATTTTTTCTGCTCTTTGACTACATCTCCGATGTAGTAGGGAGTCTCTCAGGAGCCATAGGATACGAATTGACCTTGTTCAAACATGGTGACTTCGAGGTCCGGATTAACTCGTTTTGCTCTGGCTGCCGCGCTCGGGCCACCTGCAGAACCCCCAATGATGACGAGCTTCTCTTTCTTTGACATCTCTCTCTCCTAATATTTAACTTTTAAGAAGAGGACAGGCTACCCTTCCTCTCCTTTTTCAATCTTGGGTTAGATTCTCTACGGCGACCCAGATGGGTTCCGTAGATGCATGATCCTCATGCCACACATAATAAATTTTATTTCCAACGGTCTCAAATTGGGGATCATATTTCCCATAAGGTGACTTGGTCCGCTTTTCGGCCTTCCACCCCGTTCCATCCTGATTCACCACGGCCGTCCAAATCTGACGGTGTTTTCCGTCCGATTCTTCCCAGACATAATAGATTTTCCCTCCGACTACATGTAATTGGGGTGTGTACTTATCAAAACCTGCAATGGTCCTTTGGTTCGCTAACCATCCTGTTCCATCAATGTTCATATGAGCTGTCCATATTTGATATCTTGCTTTTTGCCAATTCGGGCCATCTGCTTCATGCCAGGCAAGATAAATCTTTCCTCCATTTATCTGTAACTGTGGATTGTGTTTATCCTGGGGGCTGGTTGTTTGCTTGATGGACTGCCATCCTGTTCCATCCTGATTCATCACAGCGGTCCAGATTTGAAAATGGGATCCATCGGATTCTCTCCAGACGAGGTACATCTTTTCACCGATCACCTGAAGTTGAGGTTCAAATTTATCAAAGGGGTTTGAGGTTTGTTTCGTTGCATTCCAGCCCTTTCCGTCAATATTCATCTCAGCCGTCCAGATCTGGCGGAATTTTCCATCTGATTCATTCCAGGTATAATAAATTTTATTTCCAACCACCTGAAGCTGGGGAAATTGCTTATCAAGGGGAGTATTCGTCCTCTGAACCTGTTTCCATCCTGTTCCATCCACATTCATCTCTGTCGTCCAGATCTGTCGGTTCTTTGTCGCATCGGGCTGCTGCCAAACGCAATAAATCATTCCTCCTGCAACATGAAGTTGAGGAAAGACCTTATCAAACTGACCAGAGGTTCTTTTTTCTGCCTTCCATCCTGTCCCATCAATGTTCATTTCCGCCGTGAAAATCTGTCGATAGGGACCATCATACTCATGCCAAATATAGTAGATCTTATTTCCTGACACTTGAAATTGAGGCTGGTAGCCGGTGGAAGGGGTTCGAGTAATCAGCAGACTTGAAGAGATTGAGAGTGAAGGTATAAAAATAAAGATTAGAAACAACTCCATAATACGCCAAAATTGTTTATAAGAAGGTGGTTTCATTTCTATTTCTCTCTTTTGATTCCTACAATCCTTTTTTCTCAAACCAGCGAAAAAGTAGTAATCCTCCGATCACAATGATGGCTATGATGATCCAGTGATTCACACCTAATACTTGGGGAAAGGTAATTTTCCCGAGATCACCCCATGTCAAAACCGTCTTTTTCAAATCCGGATAGGCCTCTGCATAGAGGGCTGCACCTGCAAGCATTCCCAAAATCCCCCAGATCGCATCATACCTTCCTTCACCCAGCGCCCCGGCAGAAGTTCCAGGACAGTAACCCAAAAACCCCCAGCCAATTCCAAAGATCAAGCCGCCCAGAATTACAGCTCCTAAGATGGTTGGTTTTATAGAGAGTTTGACCAGACCTAAGTCTTTAAGCAGATAAGTACCCACCATCGCCACCAGGATGGTTGAGAGCATAAACTTGACGATGGTCATATCAATTAGCCGGAGGGCACCGAGCTGTTTGTCGTAGCGTATAACCCTTGCTTTCTGTAACAAAAAGCCAAAGATGATTCCTGTAATGAGTCCATAGAATAGCATCATCTTTGATCACCTCCTCCATAGAGGAGTCGCGCAATGAACATCCCGCCGATAAAAAAGCATATCAGGGCGATGTAACCACTCACTGCTAACTGGAGCGAACTGCTCAGTCCATGACCACTCGGTCACCCATCTGCCAGGCGGGCGCCAAACATGGCAATCACTCCACCCAGAAAAGCGACAATGCCCCGTTTGAATTTACTCGGGCCAAACCTTTTTCCCCACATATCGGGCACCCCTTTCCAGAGAAAGGTGCCAGAGGTTGCCGAGGCAATGAGGGAACCGATGAGGATGCCCACTACGAACATCCACTGCCAGTCAATCTCAGGAATCTCTTTAATGAAATAAGACATTTTGGCTACCCGTTCAGGACCGATGATTTTTTCAATCATTCCGGCGGAACGGACAAAGGTGGTCGATGCGCCAAAGTACTTTCCGGCAACCAAGACGGAAAAAAAGGATAGCACCCCGCTCAGAGCTCCCGCTAAATAGGGACTCCATTCTTTCTTTTCCGTGATCTCCATAAGCCTCAGCCTTCCTCCTCAGGATGCATAGTTCAAAATCCCCGCCCTATCCCCACTTTTCTAAATCCCCAACGTTTCCCATTTTCTAACGGAGGCAAGGCGCGTGACGCAAAAATTTCAAAAACATTTGTTCGATGCATTCGTAAAAAGTCAAGAAACTCGGAAAACGTCATGCTGAACTTGGTTCAGCATCTAATAAAATTCAGAACTTACGAGACCCTGAAACAAGTTCAGGGTAACAGATAAGGACTTTTTACGAAACCATCTTGCTTAGATTTTGAATCTCAATTTCAATAGTAAACTAAAATGAAGGCGTTGAGGCTAATAAAACCCCAACGCCCCGCTTATCAAATTTAAGCTGTGAAAATGTATCTGGTTCCAGCAGTATTGAGGATGAATTGCTCAGGCATCTCCCTGGCGAAAGTCATAATGGCTTCAAACCCTGCGCAGTGCATTGGGACAACATAATCTGGCTTAATAGCCTTGATGTCGGCAACCGTTTTTTGAATTTTTGCCAGTGGCGCAAGAAGCAAATGGAATCCTCCCATCACGGCATGGATTTTATCTATTCCAGTCATTTTCTGGGCGTGTTTGACGGTATTGACAATCCCGGCATGGGCACAGGATGAGACAACTACCAAACCCTTTCCCTTTACATTAAATATCAGTGACTGCTCTCCCATGAAGAGATCGAGCTCCATTTTATCTCCTCTTTTAATGAACAAAATCGGGGAACCCTTCTCATATTCTGTTACTCTCTCAATATTTCCCGTAAAATAGGCACCAGGAACAATTGGAGTTGGTTCTTTAAACTCTACAATCTTGACCAAACCAAGGGTTTCTATTTCATCTCGTTTCAATTGCTCAAGATCGGAGAGCCCGCTAATATCGAACAATCCCTTCGGATAATTGACAAACCTACGAGCAAAGGCCTCCTCCCCTAAATACAGGGGGATTCCTTTTCTAATTTTTGTCCTATTGTATTTTAGAATAGGCACCAGATTGCTATAGTGGTCGAAGTGACCATGGCTAAGGCCAAGAGCTTCTAAACTCCTCACGTCGATATCCAACAACTCCATGTTTCTGCTCACCCCATGGAAATCCAACCCATAGTCGAACATGAAGGCATGGGATTTACTATCAACAACCGTCTCGATGTAATAAGCCAAACCATGCTCGGAATGAATGGAGGTACCAGGAATGATTTGATATCTTTTGGCAACTTTAAAATCAGGTGGTTTCTCATTCGGTCTCAGGCAATCACCGTAATTGTCCGTGATAACAGTAATAACCAATTTTTCAACCTCTGGGATTTTTACGGAACCATATGCCATCGTAGCACCTCCTTTCAAAATATCTCCTGCCATTAATACCGCACCTGTCGCTGTAGATGCCTTTAAAAACTGCCTGCGATTCATTTCTTTAAACATAACCCCACCTCCTATTCTATTTAGACGGTTTTTGTCTGAGGGCAAGGGTTAAGATGCCTGTTTCGTTTAGGGTTATGTTTAGGGTATATAAAATCTTATACTTTAACCCTTTCACTTTATATTAAACTGGCTTCCTTACCTTAGCCCAAATACCATTTTTATATTGATTTATCACCTCCTCTCAAAATTCCTGACGGATTCTTTTCTTAAAAATGAATAATGAGAGGCTAAAGAGTAAAAAAACGAATCCTAATAAAATTAATAGATCCAGATACAAGGGGATCATTCCTTTATCTTCCAATAAGCAATGTTTCAAACCATCCACTGTGTAGGTCAATGGTAGGAGATAAGAGAGGATAGGAAGAGGAAAGGGCATGGAGGACACAGGAAAGAAGACCCCGCAGAGGAAGATCATGGGAAATCGAAAGAAGTTGGACATAGTCATGGCTTCAAAAACCTCTTTCACTCCCACAGAGATCAGGATTCCAAGAAGGGAGAAGGCAAGGCCTGAAAAAATGAAAATGAGAACAAACGCCCAGAAGTGTTTTACGGAAAGCCCCATGAGTGGAATCAGAATGAGGGTGATGAAAACGGCCACCATCAGCCCAAAAAGGGTGCTTCCAAGAGATTTGCCTAAAAGAATGGTTCTGAAATTCAATGGAGCGAGAAGGAGCCGTTCCAGGGCTCCAATTCTTTTCTCAAAAGTAATCACGATGGCAGCCATGGAGGTGCATGAGAAAAGTAGGGTCAACCCAATCAAACCCGGGATAACCTCTCTGATTCCCGCTGGATTTCTGAAATAGAAAGCTAATACAAAGACGATGGGGAGCATTAATCCCCAACTGATTAAGGGAGGCTTGAGGTAGTAAGCCCCCATATCTTTCTTGGCAATGAAGTAAGCCTTTTTTATTTCTGCTACCATTGTCCGTTTGTCGTTGTCGAATCTCGTATCCCTGCCCACCCTGGACCATGTTAGGTTCAGGGGCTGCCGGCAGGTAGGGAGACACAAACCACCAAAATCATTAACCCCCCGTTACCCCCCTTTGGCAAAGGGGGGCGAGGGGGGATTTAAAACTTATTTTCTACCTAATGACAAAGGAAATGTATTATTCTGGCCCCATTTTCATCGGCTTATCAATCTTCATCAATTCTGAATCGAGGCCGGTTATCTTTACAAAAGCATCTTCCAAGGTGGGGCTTAAGGTATTGATCGTTTCGATTTTAGCCCCTTGTTCCTCAAGAACCTTAATAACTGAAGGAGTGATTTGATTAAGCTTTTTGGTATGAAAACGGATTCGGTTTTCGGAAATCAAAATTTTTTCAATTCCTTCCATAAAAAGAAGCTTATTTTTCAAGTCTTCTGTGATTCGATCCAACCCTATTTCAAGAATCTCCATCTCTTTGACCTGGGCTTTGATGCTTTCAGGAGTATCGATGACCCTTATTTTGCCTTTCACAATAACGGCAATGCGATCACATAGACTCTCTGCCTCAGGGATGTAATGGGTGGTGAGAAAGATGGTCAATCCTTTCTTCTTCGAATCGAGAATAAGCTTCCTCAGTCCCCTTGCACTCATGACATCGAGGCCTGTAGTGGGTTCATCGAGGAACAGGATTTTAGGATGATGAATCAGGGCCGCAGCGATTGTAAGCCTTCTCTTTAATCCTCTGGACAATGCCTGAAAGGTTTTTTCTTGATGTTCCTTCAAACCGAATTCCTCAAGAAGTTGAAGGGCTTGAGATTTTCGCTCTTTTTTTTGAACTCCGAAGAGTTCGGCCTGATAAATGAGGTTTTTAAAGGCGGTCAATTCTCCATAAAGATTTGATGTTTCTGGGACAAGGCCGATTGTCTTTTTGACCTCTACGGGTTCCTTTAAAATATCATGGTCATCAATCCATGCGGTCCCTGAACTCGGTTGGGTCAGGCCTACCATTATCCGAATGGTGGTCGTCTTCCCTGCACCGTTAGGGCCAAGGAAGCCAAAAACCTCTCCTTCTTTGACGTCAAAGGAGATATGGTCAACGGCAATGTTATTCCCATAGAACTTCGTTAGATCTTTCACTTGGATGATATCGTTCATTGATCGTGACTGTGTCCGCATATTCGGGAAAAACTTAAAATGCCATATCTGGTTTCCAAACTTTCCAAACTTTCCCCACCAAATCGGGACCAGGTTTTAGGGTTGGTTTGCCAGGCTGCCATCCGGAAGGCATCACCTCGCCTGTAGCCCGTGTATGCTGAAAGGCCTTGACCTGCCGGATCAATTCGGAAACGTTCCGGCCAACTGGTGGGGTTACAGTCTCCATCGCCTGGATGACCCCATCCGGATCGATTAAAAAACGACCTCGTATATCTACTCCTGCATCTTCATCGTAGACCCCATAAACACTTCCGATGCGGCCTCCTGCATCTGACAACATTGGAAATGGCACTCCCCCTGCTACCATCTTAGAAAGTTCCTCCTCCTGCCAGATCTTGTGAGTAAAACGACTGTCTGTGCTAAATGATAAAAATTCTACACCGAGGGATTTAAATTCTTGGTATTTGACGGCAACTGCCGACAATTCAGTGGGTCAGACGAATGTAAAATCGCCAGGGTAAAAACATAGCACGACCCATTTCCCTTTATAATCTGAGAGTTTGATGTTTTTAAACCCCCCATCCACATAAGCGCTTGCCTCAAAATCAGGTGCTGGTTTTCCAACTTGAGCAATCATCTTTATTTCCTCCTTTTGAATTGTTGATGGTTGAGATGTTTTTGATTCCCCCATCATAATTGGTCCTTTTGCTGCCTTTACGCATCCATCTTTTGCTTCCCCCATAAGATATCTCCTTTCATCTTTTTTAAATGTCTCCTTTGTATTTTCCTGGGACCTTACGACAATATATTACGAATCCTTCAGTTTTTTGAGCATTTTTTTTATCAATAACTCCCTTTTTAACCAAGAAATGTGATGGATGATTAAAATTCCCTTTAGATGATCTATCTCATGCTGATAAACCCTGCCTGGGAAACCAATTAACTCCAGATTCATTCCTTTCCCATCCAAATCCCAAGCCCGAATGAAGACTTTATCCTTCCGTTTTACCAGCACTTCGATGTTTGGTAAGCTCAAACATCCTTCCTCCAAGACAGATTCACCTTCTCCTTCGACAATCTCAGGGTTGATGAAAGTTCTCAAACCCTCTCCTAAATCGACCACTATAATTTGGCTGGGAATGCCAATTTGGGGGGCTGCCAGTCCTATCCCTTTATTCGCATACATCGCCTCAGCCATACGATCTGCTATTTCTTTGACTTGACTACCGATATTCTTAATGGGTATCGCTTTCTTTCTTAAAATAGGATCAGGATAAATCCGAATCTCGTCCATTCAATCCCTTACTATGCTGTTAGATTATTTTATCATGATAATTCCCCCGGCACCGGTTTGCCTCATTTCCCTGTTAAGGTGACAAGATAGGCTTCACCAAGCTTCTCTACATGATTTTTTATATTTTCAAAAAAGTTGAGATGTTTTTCTTCATCGGAGAGGAGTTCCTCAAAAAGATCTTTTGACTTTTGATCCCTTTCCGAAGCGCAGAGGACTGCTGCTTCGTTATACATTTGTACCGCTTGTGCCTCGAGAGCCATATCCGTGGCCAGCATCCCAAGGATTTCTTGTCCATTTTTGGGGGTAGCATCAGGCTTCGAAGTCGGTTCACCTTTGAGGAACAAAATCCTCTCGGCCAGTTTTTCAGCGTGCTTCATCTCAGCAAGGGCTATGTCCTTAATCTTTAAAGCCACCTTACCAAAATCCTTATCCTCTAATTCATAATGATGAATCATGTACTGATTGATCGCAGTCAATTCTCTTGACCGAGCCTCATTCAACAAATTAATCACTTTTTGCTTCATAGACCATTCTCCTTTCTGATGTTTTAAGATTCTTACGAATTACGCGAATTCTCTCAACCTCTTAATGATCTGATTATTGAATCTAAGATTCCTATGGGTTTCAGTTGCATGTCTTTTTAATCTTTCTAACAGCCATCCTGGCTGCTTTGCTATCACCCTCAAGAGGGTGCCTTAAAAATGAGTGTATCTCCATCATTTAAGGATACCTGCATACGGTTCTCAGAGAGATAGGTTGCTCCATTAAGAAGCACCCGAATGTCCATATCGATATCTCCATTTTTATCCAGAAGGAACTTTTTTACGTCGAATCCAAATTTTCTTACCAGGGCGTCGATCAATTCCTTTAAAGTTTTACCAGGGAATTCGAATTCTATCTTCTTGCTCTTCCCAAAGGTCTTGTAAAGAGGTAATCCTGCTATCTCGATGTTAACCCTCATCTTTCTCATCCCCCTTAGATGAAATGATTTCGCCCTCAATAAATGAGGATGCTATTTGTCTCCAAATATTAATCCCTTCTGCAACCGCTCCCCGTGGAACAAGGAGGAGTCGAACATCGCTCCTCTCTTCCACAACAGGTGTGCCCAGGTAACTGTTTTTCACTTTTCGGAGAGTGAGAAACGGAAATCATCTTTTCTAATTTGGGACTCCCACACTGTTTGCATGACAGAGATTTATTTTTTGTTCCCATTCCCACTAAAAATTCTGAAAGAGCCCCACACTGATTACAGCGGTATTCATAAATTGGCATTTAAAACCCTCCTTTTAAAATCCCTCCCCTCCTCCCTTTGCCTGCTTCCGGCAGGGAAAAGATACCCAAGGGAGGAGAAATGTTTCCCCTTTTGACAAAGGGGGATTCACCCTGTTAGATAAATTTTTTTCACTTTCAATAATTGGATATCGACCCGCTATCTGATAGGGTGAAGGGGGATTAGATACATTTTTTCAAAAGCTAAAGTGTTACAAAACGGGAAAAAACGCTATTTCAGACTAGCTCGTTGTAAAAGCATATTATTCCACTATCAGCTGATAGCTCACTTTCCCTTCTTCGGGATAGATAAGGAATATGACCTTCTTTCCCTCCGTAAGATATCCTTCATATTGACTCCGAAGGTAACCAAAATCTGTTGACTCCAGAAACAGCCTTAAGACTTCAAGTCTTTTCCCAAGTTCTTCATCTGCACATCCCTCTTTAAGAAGGAGATTGAGAGTCCGTTCATATTCTTTTTTGGATAGGGTTTCAATACAGCTTGAAAGATTAGGTTTAAGTTCAATGGGGACCACCTTTATCTCACGGTTTAATATTTATTCTCATTGTTGTCGTTCCCCCTTTGAACCCTCACTTCAAAATACTGATCTATCGGGAGATGAGCAAACTGGACAGCGCCAATGCAAGGGACGACGTATTTGACTGGCCATTTTTCCCCCAGAATGTTGAAAAATTCCACACACGAAGAACAGACATGAATACTGCCAGCAATAGAATAAGGGACGAGCAGACCATTGAGAGTGACGAAGTATCTGGTATCAATAAAGTTGGCATGATTTGCTGAATGGTGTGCAAAGATTTTGTCAAAATCAAAAAGTTCTTGGGGTTGGTAACGTTCAAACCACCGCTGGTAGAATTCTTTGTCAAGCGGATCAACTTTTTCCCAGACATCAGGTTTCAAGCTCTGATATTTTTCTGATTTAATCAATTGAAGGATTTCTTCATAGGAAGGGAGGTTTTCGGGTTTAAAATTTGATGCTTTGATGATGATTGGGTTTCCAATATCTAAATGGTCAAGAGATGTGTTGCTGACCACAAGGAACTTACCCGCCTTGTCAGATCTTCGGTACCACGACGTCCTTCTTTTACAGAAGCCATACCAGGCTTCGGGGATTATAAAGCCTATCTCTCTTGATAATCTTAACACACGACAGGGAATTCGGGCTTCGTCGTCCAATTCACCCCCCGTTTGCTCAATATCCTCCCTGACCTTTTTCAAACCATGTAGGTCAACCCAATAACAGAATTTTTGATAATCCATCATTTTTCGGTTTCCGTCACACTGAACATGCCCTGAAACAAGTTCAGCATGACATTAAAAACTTTTCCACCTCCGCCCACATTTTAAGCACGATCCCCTGGACTTCGTTGCAAGGATAATCCATGACGGTCTTCCTGTTGACCAATGCCTCAACCACTTTAGGTTCGTAAGGGATTCTCCCGACGAGTTTGGAACCATTATTTTCACAATAGGAAATAATTTTTTGAGAGTTTTCTAAATTGATATCGAATTTATTGATGCAGACCATCGAGGGGATCTTGAAATGCTCTGCCAGTTTCAAAATCCTCTCAAGGTCATGGATCCCTGAAAGGGTCGGTTCTGTCACGGCTAAAATCAGATTTACGCCGGTCAATGAGGCCGTGACCGGACATCCGATGCCCGGGGGGCCGTCAATCAGGATTAAATTTAGATTCTTTTCTTTTGCGATCTCCATGGCCTGTTTTCTCACCACGGTTACCAACTTACCTGAATTCTCTTCTCCGATTCCCAATCGGGCATGGACAAAGGGACCGTAAGATGTCTCAGAGATAAACCAATCCCCTGAAAATGCCTCCTCCATCACAATGGCACTCTCAGGACATATGTGGAAACAAAATCCACATCCTTCGCACGAGACAGGATCAACCACCCCATTATCGATCGCATGAAACCGGCATACTTCTGTGCAGAGACCACATTGGGTGCATTTATCTAAATCCACGTGAGGAGACCTTCCACCAAAATATTTCTCCTGGATCGAAACTTTCGGTTGGAGTAAAAGGTGGAGATCTGCGGCGTCGACATCGCAGTCCACCATGACTTTATTTTTAGCTAATGAGGCGAATGCGGCGGCAACGGTCGTCTTTCCCGTTCCACCCTTGCCGCTGACAATGGCTAATTGTTTAATTTCATTTTGCTCCATGAATTTCTATTATTCCCCCTCACCCCCGCCCTCTCCCACTCTGGGGAGAGGGGAAGGGCGTTGATAATTCAAAATCGCCTGGTGTAATCCTTTTATGGCCAATAAAGAACAGTGAGCCTTCCTTGCCGGGATGCCGCCTGCTGCTTCGATCACATCGTTATCTGTCAGCTTCAACGCCTCTTCGAGAGTCTTTCCGATCGCCAATTCCGTGGCAATGCTCGAAGTTGAAATGGCCCCGGGACATCCCTGGGTCAAAAATTTGAAGTCGGATATCCTTCTGTCTTCCACCTTGATATAAACCCTAATGAAATCCCCGCAGGTCGGATCGCCCACAACCGCCATGGCATCGGGGTTCTCAATTTCTCCGACGTTTCTGGGATGCGTAAAATGATCTATCAGCGTTTCATTATAGACGAGATAACCCACCTCGTCATTCAATTCTTGGCCTTCTTCGATTTGACTCATGAAGTCTTTCCACCTTTTTAAATAATTCTTGGAATTGAGAGATATAAGATGTTTTTTCAATAATAAAGGGGATCCCCTTAGAGTAAGATTCGGCAATTCCACGGTCCATTGGGATTTCCATGAGAATCGGAATATTTTTTGATTTGCAGTAATCCCATATCCCTCGATCCCCTATGTCCGCTTTATTGATTACCACCCCCTTTGGAATTCCCAACTTTTCCAGCATTCCCACGGCTAGTTCTAAATCATTCAGTCCAAATGGTGTTGGTTCGGTCACAAGCATACAGAAATCACTTCCCTTGACAGTCTCAATGACTGGACAGGCTGTCCCCGGGGGGGCGTCAAGAATGGCGATCTTATTCTTTTGAATCCTCTCTTTTGCTTTCCTGATTATAGGTGAAGCCATGGGTTCTCCTATATTCAGAATCCCATTGATAAAAGAGATTCCATTTGCGCTACCTTCCTGAATGATGCCTATTTCTCTCTCCACTTCAAAAATGGCTTTTTCAGGACACAGATAAGAACAGGCACCGCAGCCGTGACAGAGTTCGTCAAAAACCAACACATTTTTCAGAATGACAGCAATCGCATGATACTCACAGACCTGTGCGCATTTTCCGCAATAGGTGCACTTCATTTCATCAATTCGGGGGACCGAAATTCCCACAGAAGTCACCTGGTGGATAGAAGGGGAAAGAAACAGGTGGGAGTTAGGTTCCTCCACATCGCAATCAACTAATTGGACAGTCCCTTCGGGGAGCGAAAGGGCTAAATTAACGGCGATGGTGGTCTTTCCGGTCCCCCCTTTACCGCTCGCAATTGAAATGATCATTAAACTATCCTTTTTTAGTTAGTGAGAGTGCCCTCGTAATAACAAAGGTGCTCATGCATTCGATAGTGAACCTTTCCTTCCTTCATAAGTCTTCCTAAATATTTTACTACCTCATCTAAATGTAGCCCAAGGGCCTGAGAAATATCCTTTGCTGTACAGGGCCTCCTCTTAATCAGATTGATGATTTCAGCATCTTTATCGGATTCGAAATTGTCTCCCATAGGCGCAGCAAATTCAGATATCACCTCCGAATGATGCCCGAAAAGGGTACTTATCTCCTCAAGTCGTTTTAGATTTAATGGGTGTGCGAAGTTTTCGGCAGGGGGTCTAACGGGGGTGTTCAACTGGACTTTATCGGGCTGAATTTTTTCAATAACTTCTTTCAGCTTCTTAATTTCACGCATCTCATCGTTAAACCCCCGACAGAAAACGATTTCTAACCAAACTTGCCCCCGATACTGATTATGGAAATGAATAAGACCTGAAATGATTTCATCAATTTTTAAAGATAGATGAGGCCTGTTCACAGACTCAAAGGTAAGTGGATTGACGGCATCGAGGGTTGGAAGAACGACGTCAGCCTCCATTAAATCTTTTCTTACTTTTTCAATAAATAAAAGAGAGCCATTTGTTAGCACAGCTAATGGTATGGAAGTGATTCTCTTGATCGAATGAATGATTTCACCCATATTCTGATTTAAAGTGGGCTCGCCAGAGCCTGAAAGAGTAATATAATCGGGTCTCTTTTCAAGAATGGGTAGGGTAAGTTCCAATTCCCTTTCAATTTCTTCTGGAGAAACAAAGGGCTGTCTGGATATCGTTTTATGAGTTGTCCTTCCCACATCACAATAGATGCAATCAAATGTGCAGGTTTTATATGGAACGAGATCGACCCCGAGGGATCTTCCCAATCTCCTCGAAGGCACCGGGCCGAAGATGTATTTGCGTTCAACTGGGGATTTATCCATTAAAACGCTCCAGTATGGCTTGTAAGACTCCGCCGGAAATTGTCCGCGCCTTATCTGAAATCGTATAGCAGTGGGCCTCAATTCCTCGCGGATCGACATCGCCCAATTTCATTCCCTTCCAGACCTCGGTCCCGTCCCGTAACAGCCCTCGGATGACCCCTGCGATCCTGGATCGAACCTCAACATTTTCTATCATTCCCACTATTTCGTTAGCTTTTACCTCTTCTCCGATCTTTTTTTGGGCTTTAAAATTTCCATCCTTAGGAGCTCTGATAACTCTTTCCTCTGTGTAACCAGCGATAGAGCCGGGTATGCCTGTATTGGGCTCAGCCTCTCCGTTTGAGATGATCCTTCCGAGATTGTGGCCTCGGTTTGTCTCAATGACCAGATGCACGTCTTTCCCTGCAGAAAATCCAGGTCCGAGGCCGACGACAAGAAGGGCATCTGTAATCTCTGTGCCCAAATTCTTTTTCGCGAGAGTGGCATCAATGGCAACGTCGGGTTTCAAGAATTTCTTTACACTTGCTTGCGGATCTATAAGAATAGGAATTTTCCCTTCTTCCCACACCTTTTGGATATGGTCGGATGACTCAACCAGTTTTGCCGTAATGCCTTCAACCTCTTTCTCCAAATCGAAGATCGCCTCTGAAAAGGCCACTTCCCTTCTCACCGCTTGAGGGTTTGAAACTTCGGTCATACAAACCTTAAAACGACATGAGGCAAGTCGATGGGCAACCCCTGTTGCCATTTCCCCTGCGCCTCTGATTAGAATCACAAGGTCACTCAGTTTTTTATTCATGCCTCTCAATTCTGCTGGAAACTTAATATCTCACTCTATTTCCTTACCATTTTTGCTCCACATTTTGGACAGGTCTTAAAAGAGCAGGGTATTCCAGCCTCATGAGGCGTAACAGCTCCGCATTTGGGACAGGTACACTCCCCTGCTGGGCCTGCACCTGCTCTGGAGCCACCCTTTCTTCCCCTTCTTGATCCACCCATTCCAGCACCTCTGCCTGTTCCTTGACCACTACCTCCGGGTGGACCTGTTCCATCTCCTCTTGGCATCTTTATCACCCCCTTCTTTAAAGTGATTTGATCAATGCTTTGTTAATGTCACAAGATTTTGAGATTCTTCGCTTCGCTCAGAATGACGACATAGGCTTCCTAATGTCATTCTGAATGAGCAAGGCGAGTGAAGAATCTCAGTATAACCCCCTTTTCTTTTCAGGGGGAAGGCGGGTTGGGTTCCATCGAAGGCCCCCATGCAACCACTATTTTTTATTATCACCAACGACGAAACCCTCTCCCGCCACCAAATATCCTGCCACGGCCACCGCCCCACGGAAGCCCGCCACGGCCTGCGCCAAAGACAGGGCCAGAAAAGGGCCTTCCAAAAAATGGATATCCGCCATAAGTTGTGTTGTACTGGCCGTCTATTCCATACCCATAAAGCCCCCGGGTTCTGTAAGACATGGCACAAAAGCCTCTTCCTCCACCGGTCATAGGACCCTGGCCCATTGGTCCAGTTCCATCAAATCCTGGCATAAAGATCCCTCCTTTCCTGAAAAAGTCCATGGTCTATGGGTGAGGGCAACGACGCCAGTTTTGTTAGGTTAAAATTAATATCTATTGTTGGCGAAGCTCGTATCCCTGCCTGCCGGCAGGCAGGGAATCTCGTATGTGGATACTGGATACTCGAACTTCTAATTTCGAGTTTCTTGCTTCGATACGAACATCGTCACCTTAACACACTTTCTTTTTTGTAACCTTAACCAATTT
>Ga0209592_1000098_pt1 | contig 22062 bp, 23 predicted proteins | sample PPLLak2March2015_2_FD_187251 | JGI IMG/M metagenome (GOLD analysis project Ga0209592, IMG submission 187251) | Freshwater sediment microbial communities from Prairie Pothole Lake near Jamestown, North Dakota, USA - PPLs Lake P8 Core (3) Depth... | ecosystem: Environmental > Aquatic > Freshwater... | reverse complement strand
AGAGCGCGACCGCCTCGCCACTTTTCGGGTGCGGCACGCCGACCGCGCCCGCGTCCTTCACGCCCGGATGCGCGAGCGCGACCTGCTCGATCTCGCTCGGATAGGCCTTGAAGCCCGAGACCACGATCACGTCCTTGCGCCGCTCGACGAACTCGACCCAGCCGCGCTCGTCCATGCGCCCGAGGTCGCCGCTGCGCAGCCACTCGCCGGGGAAGAACGCCTGCGCCGTCTCCTCGGGCGCGTTCCAGTAGCCGCGCATCACCTGCGGGCCGCGCACGCAGATCTCGCCCACCTCGCCGGACGCGAGCTCGGCGCCTGCCTCGTCGCGGATCGTCACCTCGGTGGAGGCGACCGGCAGGCCGAGCTTGCCGCTGAACTCGCGCGCCTCGACCGGGTTGACGCAGACGATCGGCGAGGCTTCGGTAAGGCCGTAGCCTTCGATGAGCGTCCTGCCCGTGGCGCGCTGCCAGCGCTCGGCCACCTCGCGCTGCACCGCCATGCCGCCCGCGACGGCGAGCTTGAGGCGGGAGAAGTCGACCGCGCCGATGCCGGGCGCGTGGAGGAGGGCGCTGTAGAGCGTGTTGACGCCCGTGATCGCGCTGAAGCGCTCGCGCTTCAGGGTCTTCACCAGCGCCGCGAGGTCGCGGGGATTCGCGATCAGGACGTTGCGCCCGCCGAGCTGCATGAACACGAGCAGGTTCGCCGTGAGAGCGAAGACGTGGTAGAGCGGGAGCGCGGTGATCACCGTCTCCTCGCCTTCCTTCAGGACGCCGCCGATCCACGCCGCGGTCTGGGCCACGTTCGCCGTCATGTTGGCGTGCGTCAGCATCGCGCCTTTCGGGCGGCCGGTCGTGCCGCCGGTGTACTGGAGAAACGCGAGGTCCCCGGGCTGCACCAGCGCTTCGGGCAATTCGCGCTTCCGGCCGAGCGCTTCGCGCCAGGCAACCGCGCCGTCGATGCGCCACGGCGCCACCGACCGCCGGACGGCGAGATCGGCGGCCCAGCGCCTGGGCGCCGGCAGCAGATCGCCCACGCGGGTGGTGAGGACGTGGCGCACGCGCGTGCCGGCAAGCGCGTGCTCCACGACGTGAGCGAAGTTCTCGAGCACGACCACCGCCGCCGCGCCCGAATCGGCGAGCTGGAACTGTAGCTCCGCCGCGGTGTAGAGCGGGTTGACGTTGACCACCGTCAGCCCGGCGCGCAGCGCGCCGATGAGCGCCACCGGGTACTGCAGCAGGTTCGGCAGCATGAGGGCGACGCGCTCGCCGGCGGCGAGCCCCAGGCCGCGGCGCAGGAACCCCCCGAAAGCGGCCGAGAGGCGCTCGACCTCGCCGTAGCGCAGCGTCACGCCCAGGCTGGTGAAGGCGGGATGCTCGCGCCAGCGCGCGAAGCTCGCCTCGAAGAGCCGCTTCAGCGTCTCAGGCGGCAGCTTTTCGCTTCGCATGGCGCGCGAGCAGCGCCACCACCTCTTCGTCCTCGACCTGCTGGAAGTCGCGGTAGAACTGGCCCACCGCCATGAACGACTCGGGCGCCTCGAGGCAGACGACCTCGTCGGCATGCGGCCGGATGCGCTCGAGGCTGTCGGGCGCCGCCACCGGCACCGCGCACACCAGGCGCTGCGGCTTTCTCGCGCGCACCGAGTGCAGCGCGGTGATCATGCTCGCGCCGGTGGCGATGCCGTCGTCGACCACGATCGCGATGCGCCCGGCCGGGTCTGCCGGCGAGCGCGCCGGCGTGTACTGCGCGCGGCGCCGGCGCAGCAGCTCGAGCTGCGCCGATTTCTCTTTCGCGAGGTAAGCCTCGTCGGCGCCCGCCATGGCGGCGTGCTCGGCGACGTAGGTCCAGCCGGTCTCGTCGACCGCGCCGACCGCGAACTCGGGGCTGCCCGGGGCGCGCAGCTTCTTCACCAGCACGACGTCGAGCTCGCCTTCGAGCTCGTGCGCGATCGCCGCGCCCATCTCCACCGCGCCGCGCGGAATCGCCAGCACCAGGGGGTGGCGGCCGCGGTAGGCGGCGAGGGCCTTGGCCAGCTGCCGGCCGGCGTCGAGGCGGGATTCGAAAATGCGCAGCATGGGCGGATTCTGTTCCTCTGTCCGGGCGGCGATTTGACGTAGCGCAAGACGCGCGCCCGTGCAAGGCGAACAATCGGCCCATGTCGGACGGACACATGGAATTCGGCATCGAGGAGCACGTCGCGCGACGGGCGGCGGCGACAGATGCGCCGGCGCTTCCCGCGCCGCGGCAATGGGGCGGCAAGCCCCTGCTCGAGGCGCTGAAAGAGCGCCGCAGCCAGCGCGAGTTCCTGTCGCGCAGGCTGGCGCTGCCGCTGCTTTCCGACCTGCTCTGGGCGGCGTTCGGCATCAACCGGCCGGATACCGGGGGCCGCACCGCGCCGTCGGCCCACGATTGGGAAGAGATCGACGTCTACGTTTGCCTGGAGAGCGGCCTGTACGTCTACGACGCCGCGCGCCACGCGCTCACGAGGCGCTCCGCGCAGGACATTCGCGCCGCCACCGGGCTGCAGGACTTCGTGGCGCGCGCGCCCGTGAACCTCGTCTACGTCGCGGATCTCTCGCGCATGGACGAAGCCACGGCCGAGGAGAAAGCGCAATACGCAGGCCCGGACGCGGGCTTCATCGCCCAGAACGTCTATCTGTACTGCGCATCCGAGGGGCTCGCGACCGTGGTGCGCGGCCTCATCGACCGGCCGGCGCTCGCCGCGCGGATGGGCCTTTCCGCCGAGCAGCGGATCATCCTCGCCCAATCGGTGGGCTATCCCGCAGCGCCCTGACGAAGAGCGGCGCGCAGGACAGCACGTCGATGCCGGGCTCGGCCACGGCGCGCACGCTGTCGGTGGTCACGACCCTGCGCACGCCCGCGGCGCGCATGCGCCCGAGCGCGCCGGGCGCCATGACCGCGTGGACGAACATGGCATGGACTTCGCGCGCGCCGGCGGCAAGCAGCGCCTGGGTCGCGCCGGCGATGGTGCGGCCGGTGCTCGCCATGTCGTCGACGATGAGGCAGTCGGTGCCGCGCACGCTGCCCAGCACCTGGAGCGGTACTGCAACGTCGGGGCCGGTGCGGGTCTTCGCCACCACCGCGAGCGGCGCCCCGAGCGCCGACGCGTAGCGCTGCGCGCGCTTCAGGCCGCCCGCGTCGGGCGAGACGATGGTGTAGGGCCGCTCGCGCGCCGCAGGCAGCAGTACCGCGTCGGCGAGCAGGTGCGTGAGCGGCATGGGGAACGCGCTTTCCAGGGCCGGCGAATGCAGCTCGAGCGCGACGACGCGGTCGATGCCGGCCGTCGCGAGCAGGCGCGCCACGAGCTGCGCCGAGCGCGGCTCGCCGGGGTGCTTGCGCACGTCCTGGCGCGCATACGCGAAATAGGGAATCACCGCGGTGATGCGGGCGGCGCCGGCGGCGCGCGCGGCGTCGGCGATGAGCGCGAGCGCCATCAGCCGCTCGTTGGCCGGCGCCGACATCGGCTGCACGATATGCAGGTCCTTGCCGCCGGCGTCCGCCTCCAGGCGCACGCGCGTCTCGCCGTCGGCGAAGCTCTCGATGGCGACCGGGAGGAGCGGCACGCCGGCCTGGCGCGCGATCTCGCGCGCGAGCCCGGGATGCGCGTCGCCGGCGACGATGACGGGCTCGCTCATCGCAGCCGCAGGCCTTCCGGCGTGCGCTCGACGCTCTGCCGGCTCTCGCGCCGCAGGACCGCGGCGAGCCACTCCGCATCGTCCTTGCCGGCGCGCTCCAGCCGGAAGCGGCGCACCTGCATCGGACTGAGCGACAGGCCGGCCAGCGTGCCGCCCGCCGCGAGCGTCGGGAAGTACATCAGCGCGAGGCGGGGCCGGAACGACTCGTGCCCCGATATTCCCTCGTAGTCGTTGAGCAGGTCGCCGCAGGCGTAGAGGATGAGGCGATCGCGGTAGATCTCGATCGCGCCCGGATGGTGCGAGGAATGCCCGTGCACGAGGTCCGCGGCGCCCGCGTCGATCAGCCGGCGCGCGAAGCTGCGTTGCAAGTGCGAGACCTCGTAGCCCCAGTTGGGTCCCCAGTGGACCGACACGATCGCGACGTCCCCCGGGCGCTTCGCGGCAAGAATGCGCTCGGCGACGGCGTCGGTGGTCTGCGAGGAGAGGTCGGGCAGCCAGCTCACGCCCGGCGTCGCCGCGCCCGCCGCCCAGTCCGCGGGCACGCCGGCGCTTTCCAGGCCGAATGCGAACACGAGGATCCTCTTGCCTGCACCCGCGTCGAGTGCTGCAGGCGCTTGCGCCTCGTCCGCATCTCGCCCGGCGCCCACCGTGCGCATCCCCAGCGCCTGCAGCGTGCCGAGCGTCTCTTCGAGACCCTGGCGGCCCCAGTCGAGGACATGGTTGTTCGCGAGCACGCAGCAGTCGATGCGCGCCGCCGCCAGGCAGGCGGCGTTCGCCGGGCTCATGCGGTAGTTGATGCCCTTCGCGGCGCGCGCGTCGCTGCGGGTCACGGCGGTCTCGAGATTGACGATGCGGGCCGCGGGCTGCTCGCGCTCGAGCTCGGCGAGCGCATCGCCCCACACGTACGCCGGCTCGACGCGGCGCGGGATCGGCCCGCTCGCCTCCTCGGCGAGCAGCACGTAGTCGAGCGCGCTTTTCATCCAGGGCTCGTCGATGGCAGGGTCGCAGGGCGCGGCGAGGATCTGGTCGACGCCGCGACCCGTCATTACATCGCCGCAGAGGAAGAGCTTCAAGCGGGGGCGCGGGGCTCGTACATGCCGGCAAGCGCCGCGGCATAAAGGTCGCGCGGGCGCGGCCGCGTGGCGTGCGCCTGCTCGTAGGCGACCGCGGCGACCGCCGCGGCGACGGCAGCGGCGACGGGGCGAAGCCGCGCCGCCGGCGGGAAGAGCCGGCCCTGCGCGATCTCGTCGGCGCGCACCTGCGCCGCGAGCGCCTCCGCCGCGGCGAGGAACATCTCGTCGGTCACGCGGCGGGCGCCCGCCAGGGTGAGGCCGAGGCCGACGCCCGGGAAGATCCAGGCGTTGTTGCCCTGCCCGGGGACGATCACGCGGCCGTTCAGGTGCACCGGCGCGAACGGGCTGCCGCTCGCGAAGAGCGCGCGGCCGCCGGTCCACGCGTACGCCTGCTCGGCCGTGCATTCGGACTTCGCGGTCGGATTGGACAGCGCGAACACGATCGGCCGCTCGTTCAGGCGTGCCATCGCCGCGAGGATGCGCTCGCTGAAGATGCCTGGCTGCGCGCAGGCGCCGATCAGCGCCGTCGGCCGGAAGGCCTCGATCGCTGCGCCGAGCTCGCCGATCGGCGCGCGCGTCTGCGCGAAGGGTCGCTTGTGCGCGACCAGGTCCTGCCGCCCCGACACCACCGCGCCGCGCGAGTCCATGAACAGGCAGCGCTCCTTCGCCTCGCTTTCGGTGAGCCCCTCGCGGCGCATCGCCGCGACCACGGCGGCGCCGATGCCCAGGCCCGCCTCGCCGGCGCCGACGAAGAGCACCCGCTGCGCGGCGAGCTTCCGCCCCACGATCCTGGCGGCGGCCTGCAGGCCGGCGAGCCCCATGGCGCCGGTTCCCTGGATGTCGTCGTTGAAGCAGCAAAGTCGCTCGCGGTAGCGCGCGAGAAGCGCGAAGGCGCAGGCGTTGTTGAGGTCCTCGAACTGCAGGATCGCCTGCGGGAAGACGGCCTCGACGGCGGCGACGAACTCCTCGAGCAGCGGGTCCCAAGTGTCGCCCTTGAGCCGCGGCTCCGGCACGCCGAGGTAGCCGAGCTCGCCGCGCACCGCCTCGTTGTCGGTGCCCACGTCGAGCATCACCGGCAGGCAGGCCTGGGGCGGCACGCCGCCGCAGGCGGTATAGAGCGCGAGCTTGCCGACCGGGATGCCCATGCCGTTCGCGCCGAGGTCGCCCAGCCCGAGGATGCGGCCGCCGTCGGTGACGACGATGAAGCCGACGTCGCGCCGCGGCCAGCCGCGCAGCACCTCCGCGATGCGCCCGCGGTGCTGCATCGACAAGTAAAGCCCGCGCGGACGCACCGGCAAGCGGCTCCAGGCGAGGCAGGCCTCGCCCACGGTCGGCGTATAGACGACGGGCAGCAGCTCCTCGAGGTTGTCGATCAGCACGCGGTAGAAGAGCGCCGGGTCCTCGTTTTGCAGGGCCGCGAGCCGGACGTAGCGCTCGAGGGGAGTTTGACCCAGCGCAAAGTCCGCGCCCCTGCGCAGCGCATCATGCGAAAACTTTTCAGAAGGAGGCGTCATGCCGCACTTCGTCATGCTGACCCGTGTCTCGTCCCAGTCGCTGCACCAGCCGAAATCGTTCGAGACGCTGGAGCGCCATGCCGCCGAGCAGGTGGCGAAGGCCTGCCCCGAGGTGAAGTGGATTGCCAATTACGCCGTGGCCGGCCCCTACGACTACGTCGATATCTTCGAGGCCCCCGATTTGCAGAGCGCGATGCGCGTTTCGGCGCTGGTGCGCAGCTACGGCCACGCGCACACCGAGGTATGGCCGGCGCTGCCGTGGGCCGAGTTCAAGAAGCTCGTGCACGCATTGCCCGGGGCGGCTTGACTTGCCCGCTCCATTGCTTCGCCTTGGCGATGCCGATGCGGATCGCCTGGCCCTCCGGGCGGCCGGCGTCGAGCAGCGCATTCGCGATCTCGATTGCCTTGGCGCGCACGCGCGGCGGCAGGTTCTTCATCGAGACCGGGTAGTAGTCCGCGTTCCACGGCATGCCTGCGATTAGAGCGCGGCGCCCGGCGCGCCGCTTGACCTCCATCAAACCGGCGCCCTATCGCCATCTGCTCGTCGCGACCGACGGCTCGGCGCGCGCGCGCAGGGCGGCCGCTGCGGCGGTGGCGCTCGCAGCCGCGCTCGGCGCCCGCCTGAGCGCTCTCTATGTCGTGCCCGAGGGCGTGCCGACCGCCTTCAGCGGCGCCAAGCTCTATGCCTCTCCGGCGCTCGCGCCGCAATACCGCCGCGCGCTGCAAGCCGCGGCCGACCAGGCGCTCGGCGTGGTGGCGCGGGCCGCCGCCGCGGCCGGCGTGCGCCATTCGACGCTGCGGGCCACCGCGCGGGCGCCCTGGCAGGCGATCGTGCGTTCGGCAAAGGCGCACAAATGCGACCTCATCGTGCTGGCGACGCGCGGCACGAAGGGCTGGCACGTGCTCGGCAGCCAGACGGTGAAGGCGATCGCGCACACGCGCATCCCGGTCCTTGTCCTCCGATAGGCCGCTGCGCTCCGCGAATTTCCGGGCGCGCGCGCTGCTGCTTGGCGCGCGCCTCGATCTGCGCAACTGGCCCGAGGCCGAGACCCTCTCGCGCGCGCCTCTCGCGACGCGCCTCGCCGGCGGCGGCGTCGCGGTGCTGTTCCGCTACGGCGTGGCGGTGCTCTTCGACGGCGATGCCGATGCCGAGCACGCGCTGCGAGCGCGCCTCGCGCCGCTCGCCGAGCCCGGCTACCGCAACCCGGAGACGGAGGAGCTCGAAGTGCGTGTCGAGGAGGGACGCCCCGAAGGGCTGCAGGACGGCGCGCTGCTGCTGCAGTCGGCGAGCCTCGAGCGGCTGCAGCTCGTCGCCGAGGCGCTCTCCAAGAGCGTGCTGCTCGGGCACTACGAGGCGCGCCTCGCGGCGGACTTCGACCGCATCGAGCCGCTCGCCCTGGAGCTCGAGCGCCGGGGACGCATCGGCGGCGGCACGCGCGAGCACCTGCGGCGCATCGGCGCGCTGCTGCTGATCGAGGGCCGCATGGTGGGGCGCGCCGAGATCGGCGACAAGCCGGAGCTCCTCTGGGAGCACCCGCGCCTCGAGCGGCTCAACGCGCTCCTCGAGGACGAGTTCGAGATCCGCGAGCGGCTCGCGGCGCTCGACCGCAAGCTCGAGCTCGTCGCGCGCACCGAGCGCACGCTGGTCGACCTGATCAGCACGCGCCACGCGCTGCGCGTCGAGTGGTACATCGTCGCGCTCATTGCCTTCGAGATCGGGCTGACGCTGTACGCCATGTGGCTGCGTTGACATGGATCAAACCGCCGCCGCCGGGGCCGCATAGAGTCGTGCCATGACACAAGCGATTCCCATCACCCCCGCAGAATTCGACCGCTCGCGCATCCTCGAGCGCCCCGACGGCTTCTGGTGGCAGGCGAAGGACGGCGGCCGCGAGTACGGCCCGTTCGCGACGCTGGTCGAGGCGGTCGACGACATGCAATCGGCCGACAACGGAGCCCCCGAGCCCGGCGAGACGCTCCAGGAGGCCGAAGCCGAGATCGGCATCGCCGAGTACCTCGATCCGGAGACCGGCGAGCCGGCGGAGGAAGAGCGGCCGCGCCTCGAGGAGCATTGATGGCCGGGAAGAAGCGTCGCAAGGCAAAGCGGCGGCGGCCCGCCGGCAGCGCGGCGCAGCCCGGGCTCAAGGCGGTGAGCCGCGCCCAGCTCGGGCCGGACGATGAGCGCCGGCCTTACCGGCCGCGCGAGGAAGACGCCTCGATCGAGGACCCATTGCAGGACTGGCCGAAGGAGGAATAGCCGTGCAAACCCCCCATGTCTTCATCGCCTACGCGCCGCGCGGCGCGGGTCTGCGCTGCGCGGTCGCCTACCTGGCCACGGCGCGCGACGTCTACGGCTGGTTCGCCGGCCCGCGGCACGATGGCAGCATCGCCGCCTCGTACTTCCTGCTGGAGGATTTCTTCACCAACCGCGAAACGCGCTACGAGGCGGTGGAGCAGGGCGACCTCCATGGCGGCTGGGGACTCGACGAGGCGCGCCGCCACGAGCTGGCGCGCATGCAGGAGGCATTCGCGCGCGAGTGGCTCTTCTATCGCGACGCGCCGCAGGCGGCGGCCGAGCTGCAGGCCTACGCCGAGGCCGAGCTCGCCGCCGGCGAGCTCAACGTGCGCTTCGAGCGCCTGGCGAAGTTCTCCACGCAGCAGCCGAACTGGACCTACTACTCCGCCAACTTCGAGCGGCCCGTCCTCAAGTCCCTCATCAAGCACTGGCCGCTCGAGTACCGCATGGACTTCGAGCCGGCCGGGCGGCGCGCCGTGCGCTCCTGCCCCTAGCGGGAGGCCTTGGCGAGCTCGGGGTCGTCCTCGAGCCGATCGCTGCCGTGCGTGCGTCCCCACATCCAGAGCTCGCAGAACTGCAGCACCGGCTGGCCGGCGTCGTGCAGCGCGCGCCCGAGCTGCGGCGAGACGAGCCACCATTCGCGGATCTCGGTCTCGCTGTCCGGCATCTCGGGGCGCGCGATGAGGCCGCCCTCCGCGAGCCGCGTGACGACCTGCCCGCAGCGGGAATAGACGTTCTCGGCGATATAGCGCTTCAGGGTTCCCATGGGCACAGCTTATCGACCGGGGCACCGGGTGCTTTGATCGCCGTCAACACCGACTGATGGCCGTCCACAACGCCGACATCGCCCGCTGCTTCGACGAGATCGCCGACCTGCTCGAGCTGCGCGACGAGAACCCCTTCCGCATCCGCGCCTACCGCAACGCGGCGCGGGTGGTGGGCGAGCTGCGCCTGGATGTCGCGGAGACGCTCGACAAGGGCGGCGAGCTGCCGCGCCTGCCCGGGATCGGCGAGGATCTCGCCGCCAAGATGCGCGAGATCGCCGCGAGCGGCAGCTGCAAGCTGCTCGAGCAGCTGCGGCGCAAGTTCCCGGCGGGCATCACCGAGCTGCTCGCGCTGCCGGGGCTGGGGCCGAAGCGCGTGCGCGCCCTGCACGGAAAGCGCATCGACTCGCTCGCGGATCTCGAGCGCGCGGCGCAGGCGGGGCGGCTGCGCGGCATCGCCGGCTTCGGCGAGAAGACCGAGAGCCGCCTTCTCGAGGCCGCCGCGGCGCGCCTGTCCAAGTCGCGGCGCTTCAAGCTCGCCGTCGCCGCGCAGTACGCCGAGCCCTATGCGCGGCACGTCGGCGCGGTGATCGCCGGCAGCTACCGCCGCATGAAGGAGACGGTCGGCGACATCGATCTCCTCGTCGCCAGCGCGCGCCCCGAGCAGGCGATCGAGCGCTTCGTCGGCTATCCGGAAGTGAAGGAGGTCGCGGCGCGCGGCACCACCCGCGCGGCGGTGGTGCTCGCCTGCGGCCTGCCGGTGGACCTGCGCGTCGTCGCGCCCGAGAGCTTCGGCGCGGCGCTGCACTACTTTACCGGCTCCAAGGCGCACAACATCGCCGTGCGCAAGCTCGGCATGGCGCGCGGCCTGAAGATCAACGAGTACGGCGTCTGGCGCGGCAGGCGCCGCATCGCCGGCGAGACCGAGGCGTCGGTGTACGCCGCGGTCGGCCTGCCCTACATCGAGCCCGAGCTGCGCGAGGACCGCGGCGAGCTCGAGGCGGCGCGGCGCGGCGAGCTGCCGCGGCTCGTCGAGCTCGCCGACCTGCGCGGCGACCTGCACGCGCACACGCGCGCCACCGACGGCCGCAATACCCTGCGCGAGATGGCGCTCGCCGCGAAAGCGCGCGGCCTCGCCTACCTCGCCATCACCGAGCACTCGCGGCGCGTCACCATGGCGCACGGGCTCGACCCGCAGCGTCTCGCGCGCCAGATCGACGAGATCGCGCGGCTGAACGCCGAGCTCTCCGGGATCACGCTCCTCGCCGGTATCGAGGTCGACATCCTCGAGGACGGCAGCCTCGACCTGCCCGATTCGATCCTGTCCCGCCTCGACCTCGTGGTCGGCGCGGTGCACAGCAAGTTCGGCCTGTCGCGCGCGCGGCAGACCGCGCGCGTCCTCGCCGCGATGGACAACCCGTTCCTCACGATCCTCGCCCACCCGAGCGGCCGCCTGCTCGAGGCGCGCGAAGGCTACGAGGTCGACCTGCTCGCCGTCGCCCGCAAGGCGAGCCGGCGCGGCATCGCGCTCGAGCTGAATGCCCACCCGGACCGGCTCGACCTCGACGACGTGCACTGCCGCATGGCGAAGGAGGAGGGCGTGCTGGTCGCCATCAGCTCCGACGCGCACGCCGTGGACGGCTTCGACGTGCTGCGCCTGGGCGTCGGCCAGGCGCGCCGCGGCTGGCTGGAAAAGAAGGACGTGCTGAATGCCCGGCCGCTCGCCGAACTGCGGCGGCTTATCGCGCGCGCTTCGGCGGCGGCGGTACGAGGCTCAGCCGCGGCTCGGGGCCGGTGAGCTGCACACGGTAGCGCGCGCGGCGCACCGCGGGTTCGAGCTGCGCCAGCTCCTCCAGGCCGGCGACGGTCGCGACGCGTGCGAGCAGCTCGACGCTGTCGGAAGCATCGATCTCTTCGTCCGGGCCGCGCGGCGCGTCGGGATTCAGGTGCCGATACAGGGCGTGGTGCGTTTCCAGCGGCAGGTCGATCTCGACCCGGTCGCCGTTGCGCATGGCGCTGCGGGCCGCCTTGACGCTCGGCGCGCCGTCCCAGCTCAGCGTGACGATGTTCACAGGATGTTTGTAAACCCCGGCGCCGCCGGCGCCTTTGCGCTAGATCAAAAATCCGCGCCCCGGCGCACCGTACGCTCGGCGGATGAAGCCGACGCGGGTCGTGATCGCCGGCGCCGCCGGGCGCGACTTCCACAACTTCAACCTGTGCTACCGCCGCGACGCGTCGGCGCAGGTGGTCGCCTTCACGGCGGCGCAGATTCCCGGCATCGAGGGGCGGCGCTATCCCGCGGCGCTCGCCGGAGCGCTCTACCCCGAAGGCATTCCGATCGTCGCCGAGAGCGAGCTCGAGCGCCTCGCGCCCGAGCGCGTCGTGTTCGCCTACAGCGACGTCAGCCACGCCGAGGTGATGCACCTCGCCTCGCGCGCGCTCGCCGCCGGCGCCGACTTCGAGCTGCTCGGCCCGCGGCGCACCATGGTGCGCGCGCCGGTGCCGGTGATCGCCATCTCGGCGGCGCGTACCGGCAGCGGCAAGAGCCCGGTGGCGCGCTGGCTGGCGAAACGGCTGCGCGCGCGCGGCGTGCGCGTCGCCGTGGTGCGCCACCCCATGCCCTACGGGGATCTCGCGGCGCAGGCGGTGCAGCGCTTCGCCTCGCGCGCCGACCTCGAGCGCTGCACGCTGGAAGAGCGCGAGGAGTACGAGCCGCACCTCGAGGCGGGCGGCGTGGTGTATGCGGGCATCGACTACGCGCGCGTCGTCGCCGAAGCGGCGCGCGAGGCTGAGCTGCTCGTGTGGGACGGCGGCAACAACGACTTCCCGTTCCTGCGGCCCGACCTGCACATCGTGCTGCTCGACGCGCTGCGGCCGGCCGACGGCGCCGGCTACCACCCCGGCGAGGCCTGCCTGCGCATGGCCGATATCGTCGTGCTGACCAAGACCGATGCCGCGGCGCCCGCCGACGTCGCGGTGGCGCAGGCGCTCGCGCGGCGCCTCAATCCGCGCGCCAGGATCGTGCGCAGCACGATGCCGGTGCGGCTCGACGGCGAGGCGCTCGGCCGGCGCGTGCTCGTGGTCGAGGACGGCCCCACCATGACGCACGGCGGCATGCATCACGGCGCGGGCTTCGTCGCCGCGCGCGCGGCGGGCGCGACGATCGTCGATCCGCGCCCCTGGGCGGCGCCGGCGCTGCAGGCGGTCTACGCGGCGCATCCGCACATCGGGCCGGTGCTTCCGGCCGTCGGCTACTCGGCGGCGCAGCTCGACGCGCTCGCGGCGACGCTCAACGCCGCGGATGCGCAGCTCGTCATCGCGGCGACGCCCGTCAACCTCGCAGCGCTCCTCGATCTGAACAAGCCCGTGCTGCGCGCCCGCTACGAGTTCGAGGACGGCGCGCCGCCCGGGCTCGGGGACGAGGTCGACGCCTTCCTGCTCGCCGTGGAGGAGACGTGAGACAGCACGAAGCGTGCGCCTAGCAGGAGAGCCGTGACCCCGAACAGCGGCCCGAGCACCTCGACGCGCAGCAGATTCACTAGGGCCGCGGCTCCGACCGCGCCGTCGACCGCCGCGCTGTAGAAGTAGCTCTTCAGGGCGAGGCCGAGCGCGCTCGCGGCGAGGAAGCGCGCGAGCGGCAACGCGAGCGTGCCGGCGGCGTAGTTGAGCGCCGAGTGCGGCATCCCGGGAAGCACCCGCAGCGCGCAGAGCGTGAAGAAATCTGCCTGCCGCTCGAGCACGCGGGTCAGGCGCTCGCCTCGCGGGCTGCGGTGCGCGACGCGGGTCAAACGGCGCGCGAACAGGTACGCGCCGAGCGCGCCGGCGGTGCCGCCCGCCGTCAATATGAGCGTCGCGATGGCCGGCGGGTAGAGCAGGGCAGCGGCCCAGAAGAGGATCGACCCGGGCTGGGCGAAGGTATAGAGCAGGGTCTGGGCGAGCACGATCGCCGCCGCCAGCCGCCAGCCGCCGGCATGGCCGCGCGCCCACTCGAGCGCGCGCGACCACTCGACGAGGTGAAGCGCCTCGAGCGCGAGGCCGACCGCAGCGAGCGCAGCCAGCGCGGCGATGCGCTGCGCCAGGCTCATGCCGGAAGGATGAGCACCGGGCGCGCCGCGGCGAGCAGCTCTCGCAGGACCTCGGGGTTGAGCTGCGGCGCGCGCACGACGCTGCGCTCGGCGCGCAGGCTGCCCCGCGGCGGGATGAGCAGCGCCGGCGCGTAACCTTCGGCGAGCGCCGCTTCCACCGCGCTCGCGGGCGAGGTGCGCGCGACGCGGAACGACCAGGCAAGCGCGGCGGGATCGAGCACCGCGGCGAGGGCGCGCTCGAGCGCGGCGGCCTGCGAGCGCAGCGCCCGCTCGAGCGTCGCGGAGTCGAGGGCGCGCGTAGCGGCCGAGGCGAAGCCGACCTCGGCGGCGAAGGGCAGCGCGGCGAAGCGCAGCAGCGTTTCGTCCTGGAGGAAAAGGCCGACCAGCTCCGCCTGCATGTCCCGGGCGAGGCGCGCGACCGCCGCGGGCCCGGCGCCGGCTCCCGGCGCGAAGCAGGCGATGACGCGGGAGATCCTCACTTCTTCCGGTCGGGACGCCAAGGTCTTTTCCCTGCGGCGGCGACGAACTCGCGCGCGCGCTCGGCGAACTCCGCCAGCCGCGCCTCGACGCGGCGGTGCAGCTCGGCCGCGGGTACGCCGGTAAGCAGCTCGATGCCCTCGTCGACGCTCGCCACCGCGTAGACCGCGAACTTGCCCTGCTCGACCGCGGCCACCACGTCCTCGCGCAGCATCAGGTTCTTCACGTTCGCCTGCGGGATGAGGACGCCTTGCTCCCCCGTCAGGTTGCGGCTTGCGCACAGGTCGAAGAAGCCCTCGATCTTCTCGTTCACGCCGCCCACGGCCTGGATGTCGCCGTGCTGGTTCACCGACCCGGTGACCGCGAGCGACTGGGAGAGCGGCGCGCCGGCGAGCGCCGAGAGCAGCGCGTAGAGCTCGGCCGAGGAAGCGCTGTCGCCCTCGACGCCGCCGTAGCTCTGCTCGAACACCAGGCTCGCCGCGAGGGAGAGCGGCTTGGACAGCACGTAGCGGCCCGACAGGTAGCCGGAGAGGATCATCACGCCCTTCGAGTGGACCGGGCCGCCGAGCTCGGACTCGCGCTCGATGTCCACCACGCGGCCGGCGCCGAGGCGCACGCGCGCGGTGATGCGGTGCGGCGTGCCGAAGGCGAAGTCGCCGAGCTGCACCACCGCGAGCCCGTTCGCCTGCCCCACGCGGCTGCCGGTCGTGTCGACGAGCAGGCTGCCGCGCACGATGTGCTCCTGCATGCGGCCGCGCAAGCGGTCGCTGCGGGCGATCTGCGCCTCGATGGCGCGGCGCACTTCCGGCTCGCCGATGACGTCGCGGCCGGCGACGCCCGCCCAGTAGTCGGCCTCGCGCAGCAGGTCGACCAGCGCCTGCACCCGCACCGAGAGCTTGTGCGCGTCGCCTGCATCGCGCGCCTGCTGCTCGATGACGCGCGCGCAGGCGGCGCGGTCGAGGCTGCGCAGCTTCTCGCGGCGCACGCAGCCGGCGATGAGCCGGGCATAGCGCTCGTCGTCGCCCGGGCCGCGCGGCATGTCCTCCTCGAAGTCGACCGTGACCTTGAACAGCTCCGCGAAGTCCGGATCCCAGGCGTGCAGCAGGTAGTACAGCCGCCGCTCGCCCACCAGCACCACTTTCACGTCGAGGGGCACCGGCTCGGGCTCGAGCGACACCGTGCTGATGATGCCGAGTTCCTGCCCGAGCGTGCGCACGTCGACCACGCGGCCGCGCAGCGCGCGCTTGAGCGCTTCCCAGGCATAGGGCTGCGTGAGCACCGTCAGGGCGTCGAGGACCAGGTAGCCGCCGTTCGCGCGGTGCAGCGCGCCGGCGCGGATCAGCGTGAAGTCGGTGACCAGCGCGCCCATCTGGGAGAGGTGCTCGATGCGCCCGAGCAGCGCCGCGTGGGTGGGATGGTCCTCGTAGACCACCGGCGCGCCGCGCTTGCCGGAATGCTCGATGAGCACGTTCACCGCGTAGCGGCGCAGCGGCGCCTCGATCGCTTCGGGCGCCGCGATCGGGATGCCGAACAGCGTCGGCGGCTCGCCGTCCTTCTTCTGACGGAACGCGCCGGCATGCTCGAGCGTGTCTTCCTTCACCTGCTCGAGGTATTCCTGCACGTCGGGCAGCGCCGCATACCCGGCCTTCAGCTCCTCGATCAGGCTGACCACCGCGGTCCGCGTCACCTCGCGATCGAGGCTGCGCATGCGATCGAGCGCCTCGCGCCGCCAGCGCGGCATCTGGTGCAGGACGTCGGCCGTCTCTTTCTGCAGCTGGGATACGTGCTCCTCGTAGCGCTTCTGGTCGGCGGCGGGCAGCTGGGCGAACTCCTCGGGCTCCATGACCGCGTCGCCCTTCTTGTTGAAAGGCCCGAAGCCGAAGCCGCTCGGCGTGCGTACCAGGGCGATGCCCTGCGCGCGCGCCTTTTCGCCGATCTCGTTGATGGCGCGCTCGTGGCGCTCCTCGAGCTCGGCGTGGATCTGCTGGTGGCGGTTGCGGTACTCGTCGGTCTCGAACGCCGCGGCGATCGCCGCGCTCAGGTCCTCGACCAGCCGCGCCATCGCCGCCGTGAAGGCCGGCGCCTCCCCCGCGGGCAGGCGCAGCGCGCGCGGCCGGTGCGGCGACTTGAAGTTGAAGACGTAGCACCAGTCCGCGGGCACGGCCCGGTCGAGGGCCTGTGCCGCGAGCCGCTGCAGGACGAGCGTGTGGCGCCCGTAGCCCTCCGGCCCCATGGCGAACAGGTTGTAGCCTTCGCGCTGCATGCCGACGCCGAACTCGAGCGCCTGCGTGGCGCGCGCCTGCCCCGGGGCGTCGTCGAGACCCTCGAGCTCGGCGGTCGTGGCGAAGGCGAGGCGCGCCGGATCGCAGCGCCGGCGCAGCTCGGCGGGGGAAAGGGCGTGTCGGGGGGCGGGGGCGGCGGCTTCCATGGGGGGAGTCTGCCGGGGCGCAACCGGCGTGCGTTGACCTGAGTCAAATCGCGGCCGCGGTGGCCCCGTAAGGTTCGTGGATGCTCTCCTTGGCGAGCCCGCTGCTCACCGACCTGTACCAGCTCACCATGCTGCAGGCGTACTACGAGCGCGACATGACCGATACCGCCGTCTTCGAGCTGTTCGTGCGCAAGCTGCCGCCGGGACGCGATTTTCTCGTCGCCGCGGGGCTGGAGCAGGCGCTCGACTTCGCCGCCGCGCTCGGCTTCGGTGACGAGGAGCTCGACTGGATCCGCGGCTGCGGCATCTTCCGTCCCGCCTTCGCCGAGCGCCTCGCGCGCCTGCGCTTCACCGGCGACATCCACGCCATGGCCGAGGGCACGGTGTTCTACCCCAACGAGCCGATCCTGCGCGTCACCGCGCCGATGCCCGAGGCGCAGCTCCTGGAGACGCGCATCCTCAACCTGCTGCATTTCCAGACGGTGATCGCCTCGAAGGCGGCGCGGGTGCGGCTCGCCGCGCCCGGCAAGGGCCTGATCGACTTCGGCCTGCGCCGCGCCCATGGCGCGGAAGCCGGCCTCTTCGCCGCCCGCGCCAGCTACCTCGCCGGGTTCGACGGCACGGCCACCGCGCTCGCCGCGCCGCGCTTCGGCATCCCGGTGTTCGGCACCATGGCGCACTCCTTCGTGCAGGCGCACGAGAGCGAGGCGCAGTCCTTCGTCCATTTCGCCGAGGCCTTCCCGGACAATGCGGTGCTGCTCGTCGATACCTACGACACGGTCGAAGGCGTGCGCAAGGCGCTCGCCGTGCCGGGCCGGCTGAAGGGGGTGCGCCTGGACAGCGGGGACCTCGACGCGCTTGCAAGGCAGGCCAGGAAGATTCTGGATCAGGGAGGAAAAGAAAAGGCGATCATCTTCGCCAGCGGCAACCTCGACGAGGAGCGCGTCGGCGCGCTGGTGAAGGCGGGCGCGCCGATCGACAGCTTCGGCGTCGGCACGAGCCTCACCACCTCCGCCGACGCCCCGTACCTCGACGCGGTGTACAAGCTGCAGGAATACGCCGGCCGGGCGCGCCGCAAGCGCTCGACCGGCAAGGCGACCTGGCCCGGCCGCAAGCAGGTGTACCGCCACTACGGCGCCGGCGGCCGCTTCGCGCGCGACGTGGTCACGCTCGAGAGCGACGCGCAGGCCGGCGAGGCGCTGGTGCGCCCGGTGATGCGCGGCGGCGCGCGCCTGCCGCAGCCGGACCTCGCGGCCGCGCGAAAGCACTGCCTGGCCCAGCTCGATCGCCTTCCGGGCAAGCCCTACCTGGTGGAAATCTCCCCGGCCGTGCGCGCGCTCGCGGACGAGGTCGACCGCAGCACCTTGAGCACCTGAACCACGGTCGGGTCGGTGGTCGGCTTCACTTCGAAGCCGAGCGCGCGCACGAACTTCAGCATGGTGCGGTTCTCGCGCAGCACCATGCCTTCCATGGTGGCGAAGCCCTGCGCCCTCGCGTAGGCGACGAGCGCGTCCATGAGCAGGCCGGCGATGCCGCTCTTGTGCCAGTCGTCGGCGATGACGATGCCGAAGTCGCAGCTGTTGCCCGGCGGCACGGCGGCGTAGCGCGCCTCGCCGACCAGCTCGCGCCCGCCGGGCGCGTCGGCCTCGCAGACGAAGGCCATCGTCTGCACGTAGTCGACATGCGTGAAGGCGTGGACCAGGGGCTCGCGGATCGCGCCGACGAACTTCATGAAGCGCAGCCGCTTCGCGTCGCCGCACAGCCGCTCGAGAAAGGCGCGCTCGGCCGCCTCGTCGCCGGGGCGGATCGGCCGCAAGGTGACGCTGCGGCCGTCGGCGAGCACGCGCCGGCGCTCGAGCTCGGCGGGGTATTGAGCCATTGAACGATTGTGGAGAGACCTTGCCGCGCCGGATTGACGCAGGTCAACAAGGCCCGGCGGCGCCCCGCAATACTCGCTCCCATGAGACCGGCGCTGATCCGCAAGAGCGCAGCCGACCGGCGCGTGCCCCCGAACGCCCCGCTCGGCTGGGAGGCGGCGCGCCGCGCGCTCGCCGGGCTTCCCGGCGGGGGGCTCAACATCGCGTACGAGGCGGCCGATCGTCATGCCGCTGGCGCGCGCGCCGGCCATGTCGCGATCCGCTGGCTCCCCGCCGCGGGCAGCGCGCGCTCGATCACCTACGCGGAGCTGGCGCGGCTGTCGAACCGATACGCCAGCCTGTTCCGCTCGCTCGGCGTCGCGAAGGGCGACGTCGTGTTCGTGCTGTGCGGCCGCGTGCCCGAGCTCTACGGGAGCGTGCTCGGCGCGCTGAAGTGCGGCGCCGTGGTATCGCCGCTCTTCTCCGCCTTCGGCCCGGAGCCGCTCAAGACGCGCGTCAACCTGGGCCGCGGCAAGGTGCTCGTCACCACTGCGACGCTCTACGAGCGCAGGGTGAAGAAGGTGGTCGCCGAGATGCCGACGCTGCAGCACGTGCTGAAGGTCGACGGTGCTGATTTCCAGGCTCGCCTCGCGGCCGCCTCGGAAGCGTTCGAGATCGAGAAGACCGTGGCCGAAGACCCGTCGTTCCTGCACTTCACCAGCGGCACGACCGGCATGCCGAAAGGCGCGGTGCACGTGCACGGCGCGGTGGTCGCGCACTACGCGACCGGCGTGGTCGCGCTCGACCTGCATCCGGACGACATCTTCTGGTGCACGGCCGATCCGGGCTGGATCACCGGCACTTCCTACGGCATCGTCGCGCCGCTCGTGCACGGCGTCACGAGCATCGTCGACGAGGCAGAGTTCGACGCCGAGCGCTGGGTCCGCATCCTGCGCGACGAGCGCGTCACCGTCTGGTACACCGCGCCGACGGCGATCCGCATGCTCATGAAGGCGGGCATCAAGCCCGCCCCGTTGGCCGACCTGAGGTTCGTCGCGAGCGTCGGCGAGCCGCTCAACCCGGAAGCGGTGTGGTGGGGCAAGGAGACGCTCGGCCTTCCGATCCACGACAACTGGTGGCAGACCGAGACCGGCGGCATCATGATCGCGAACGTCCCGGCCATGGACATCAAGCCCGGCTCCATGGGCAAGCCCCTGCCGGGGGTCGAGGCCGCGCTCGTGCACAGGAAGAACGGCGCCGTCGAGGTCATTCAGGAGCCCGATGCGCAAGGCGAGCTCGCGCTGCGCCCCGGCTGGCCGTCGATGTTCCGCGGCTACCTCGGCCAGGAGGAGCGCTACCGCAAGTGCTTCGCCGGCGGCTGGTACCTGACCGGCGACCTCGCGAAGCGCGACGCCGACGGCTATTACTGGTTTGTCGGCCGCGCCGACGATGTGATCAAGTCCGCCGGCCACCTGATCGGCCCCTTCGAGGTCGAGAGCGCGCTGATGGAGCACCCCGCGGTGGCCGAGGCGGGCGTCATCGGCAAGCCCGACCCGATGGTCGGCGAGGTGGTGAAGGCTTTCGTCTCCCTCAAGAAGGATTTCACGGAAAGTGAATCCCTGAGGAGCGAAATTCTCGCGCATGCGCGCAGGCGGCTTGGCGCCGCGGTGGCGCCGAAGGAGATCGCCTTTGCCGCGAGCCTGCCGCGCACGAGGAGCGGCAAGATCATGCGGCGGCTCCTCAAGGCGCGCGAGCTCGGCCTGCCCGAGGGCGACACCTCGACGCTCGAAGGCGGCGCATGAGCGGGATCGCGCTGCTCACCGACATGCTGCGCATCCGGCGCCTGGAGGAGAAGTCGGCCGAGCTCTACGGCGCCGGCAGGATCCGCGGCTTCCTGCACCTCTACATCGGCGAGGAGGCGGTCGCGGCCGGCTGCATGCGCGCGCTCGCGCCCGAGGACAACGTCGTGGCGACCTACCGCGAGCACGGCCATGCGCTGCTGCGCGGCGTGCCGATGGGCGCGATCATGGCCGAGATGTACGGCAGGCGCGAAGGCTGCTCGCGCGGCCGCGGCGGCTCGATGCACCTCTTCGACGCCTCGCGGCGCTTCTACGGCGGCAATGCGATCGTCGGCGGCGGGCTGCCGCTCGCCGTCGGCCTGGCGCTTTCTTCCTCTTTGAAGAAAGAACCCCGGGTCACAGCGTGCTTCTTCGGCGAAGGCGCCGTGGCCGAGGGCGCCTTCCACGAGTCGATGAACCTCGCGCAGCTCTGGCGCCTGCCGGTCGCCTTCTTCTGCGAGAACAACCTCTACGCCATGGGCACCGCGCTCGCGCGCTCGGAGTCGCAGACCGACCTGTGCGTGAAGGCCGCGGCCTTCGGCATGGCGACGCTCAAGGTCGACGGCATGGACGTGGCGGCGACGCACGAGGCCGCGCGCCGCGCCCGCGCCCAGGTCCTCGAGACGGGCGTGCCCGTCTTCGTCGAGTTCCAGACCTACCGCTTCCGCGCCCATTCGATGTTCGACCCGGAGCTGTATCGTGAAAAAAGCGAAGTGGAAGAGTGGAAGAAGCGCGGGCCCATCCACAACTTCAGCGCCCGGCTCAAGGCCGAGGGGAAGCTCACCGAGGCGCAGTTCCTGGAGATCGACGCCGCCGTGATGCGCGAAGTCGACGCGGCGGTCGCCTTCGCCGAGGCCGGCACCTGGGAGCCGGTCGAGGATCTGGCGCGGGACGTCTACACCACATGACGATCACCTACCGCGAAGCGCTGCGCATGGGCCTGCGCGAGGCGCTGGCCGCGGACGAGCGCGTGTTCCTGATGGGCGAGGATGTCGGCAAGTACGGCGGCACCTATGCGGTGAGCAAGGGCCTGCTCGAGGAGTTCGGCGCGGAGCGGGTGCGCGACACGCCGCTCTCGGAGCTCGGCTTCGTCGGCGCCGGCGTCGGCGCGGCGCTCGGCGGAATGCGGCCGATCGTGGAGGTGATGACGGTGAACTTCAGCCTGCTCGCGCTCGACCAGGTGGTGAACAGCGCCGCGCTGCTGCGGCACATGTCGGGCGGGCAGGTCTCGGTGCCGCTCGTCATCCGCACCTGCAGCGGCGCCGGGCGGCAGCTCGCCGCGCAGCACTCGCACAGCTTCGAGGCCTGGTACGCCCACGTCCCGGGCATCAAGGTCGTGGCGGCGGCGAGCATCGACGATGCGCGCGGCATGCTCGGCGCGGCGCTGGCCGATCCGGACCCGGTGGTTGTCTTCGAGTACCCTGCGCTCTTCGAGATGAAAGGCGAGCTTTCCGGCGAAAAAGTGGACCTCTCGTCGGCGCAAGTCCGTCGTCCCGGTTCCCGTGTCACTCTCGTCGCCTACGGCGCGAGCCTGCCCAAGGCGATGCAGGCGGCTGAGACGCTCGATGCGGAGGTCATCGACCTGCGGGTGCTGCGGCCGCTCGACATGGCGACGGTGCTCGAGTCGGTGAAGAAGACGCGCCGCGCCGTGGTGGTGGACGAGTGCTGGAGAAGCGGCGGCCTCGCCGCGGAAGTGATGGCGCGCATCATGGAGCAGGGCTTCTACGACCTCGACGCGCCGGTGGCGCGCGTGTGCACCGAGGAAGTGCCGATTCCCTATGCCCGCCACCTCGAGGAGGCGGCGCTGCCGCACGCCGCGAAGATCGTCGCCGCCGCGAAAGGACTGTTCGGGTGATCGAGTTCAAGCTCCCGTCGCTGGGCGCCGACATGGAGGAGGGCAAGCTCCTCGAATGGAAGGCGAAGCCCGGCGACAAGGTGAAGCGCGGCGACATCGTCGCCGTGGTGGACACGAGCAAGGCGGCGGTGGAGGTCGAGGCCTGGGAAGAGGGCACGATGCACGAATGGATCGTGAAGCCCGGCGAGACCGTGCCCGTCGGCACCGTCATTGCGCTGATGCT
>Ga0209592_1000096_pt1 | contig 22096 bp, 34 predicted proteins | sample PPLLak2March2015_2_FD_187251 | JGI IMG/M metagenome (GOLD analysis project Ga0209592, IMG submission 187251) | Freshwater sediment microbial communities from Prairie Pothole Lake near Jamestown, North Dakota, USA - PPLs Lake P8 Core (3) Depth... | ecosystem: Environmental > Aquatic > Freshwater... | reverse complement strand
ATATGAATTCAGCAAAGGCAAGCGAGGCCCGGTTATCCCCCAAAAGGGCAAAACGAGGATCACGATCTTCATCGATACGGATATATTGGATTGGTTTAAGGATGAAGCTGAGCGTGAAGGCCGGGGATACCAGACGGCCATAAACCAGGCTTTGCGGAACTATATCAAGCAGGATAAGCGTCCTATCCAAGAGATTGTAAGGGAGGCGGTACGAAGGGAGCTTCGGGAACTTAAGAAGGCAAGCTAATGAATTCAGATTCCCCTTACGCCTTACCTGCCTACCCTGCCTGCCGGTAGGCAGGCGCTTTGCGCTACGCATCAGTAGGGAGAGAGTATGCCAGCCATTGCACCTATTGAAGATTTGAGGGCCACCCAGGAAGAAGGGTTGACTATTTGCGCTATGCTCCATGCGCTACCTGCCCTCCGTAGTCCATAGGGACGGGATGAAGGATGGGTTCGCTATGTGGGAAGTTGGTAAGGGGGTTCCAGAATAATTGAAGGGTGAAGGATTAGGTGAAGATATAAAATGAAAATTGAAGGTGCTACTTTGATTTGGGTTTTTTAAAAAAATTTGATTTTTTGGGTTCTTTTTGGTAGATTGTTTTATCTTTTATTATAAGAGGGTGTGAAAATGGCTAAAGAATTTACAGTCATCATAGAAAAAGATGAAGAAGGTTACTATATTGCCGAAGTTCCTGAGCTTAAAGGATGCCATACGCAGGCTAAGTCCCTGGACACATTAATGGAAAGGGTTAAAGAGGCCATCCAGCTTTGTTTAGAAGTGTATGGAAAAAAGTATCCGATTACCCATCTTGTTGGTGTCCAGAAAATTGCTTTATGAGCAAGTTGCCGTCCTTAACAGGAAAAGAGGTTGTATCTTTGCTTAAAAAGGTTGGATTCATCGTGGGGAGACAAAGAGGCAGCCATGTCTTCCTAAAACATGATGATGGACGGGCAACTGTGGTTCCAGTCCATTCGGGGGAGCCAATTGGTCCGGGACTTTTATCAAAGATTTTAAGAGACGTGGAAATGACAAAAGATGAGCTATTGAAAATTCTAGAGTAATCACTCCCTCACAAAAGAAGTATCGATACAACTCATATGCTAAGAAATGGAAGGGGTAACTCGCCAATTGCGGGAAGGGCTTCGGTGTAAAATCGGGGACCCGGGGTCAGGTTTGAGAAATTGACACAATCTGAAGGAAGCCATAAAAGGTGTAGTACATGATTACAGAAAGTCAGGGGAAATACATTGATCCAGGTCCACTTAAACGTTTGAAAAAGGTTTTAATACAAACGCAATAAATAAATGGTCTTTGCGAGGAGTGAAATGACGACGCAATCTCATATTTACGAAGCGAGATTGCCGCACTCCCGTTGGTCGTTCGCAATGACAATGTAAAAACATATAATGCGTTTGTATTAGTTGAATGGCAGTCGATGCAGGATACGAGTTGGTGGGAAGAGGAAAACGATGCACCTTGGTGGTACAATGAGCGAGCCTCATTAAGTCTTTTTGCTGGTGCGGTATGGAAGTGCAAGGGTTGGGTATTTGAAGAATTTATTACAAAAAAGCACATGACTACAAGAAGAGGGAAGCGTAAAAATCGTCACGGTCGGGGCGATCGCCGAACATCGACGCAACGGAGTTCCGATTGCCATCTGGCGCAATGGGAAAGTGGTTCGTATCCCTGCTGATCAGATCGAGGTTCGCGAACCTCAATCTGATTATACGGTTTCTCCGAGGAGAAGAAAATAATTCTTAGAACGTTGTTGACTAAGTTGAATTATTCTGAAATCGAGTTTATGTATCATCCATAAAAAAGGGATTGCAGAAACTGCAATCCCTTTTTGGTTATAAGGTTTCTTCTGTTGATCATTTACCTTTTCCTTCGGATTTCTTCTTTGGTTTCTCTTTTTTCTCCTTCGGCGCTTCTTTTTCTTCTTTCTTGGTTTTCTTTCTAGAAGTCACTTTTCCAAGGGCTTCTTTGGCCTTCTTGATCGTCGATTTTTTCTTCTCTTCCGGATGGGCGAAGGTCACCAGTTCAACGAGAGAAAGGGGAGCTCCATCCCCCTGCCGCCATCCCAATTTATAGACCCGCGTATAGCCTCCTTCTCGGTCTTTAAATTTCGGAGCGATTTCATCAAAGAGTTTCTTAACGATTCCCTCACTGCGAAGAAGGGCAAAGGCTTGTCTTCTGGCATGAAGGGTTCCCTTCTTTCCAAGGCTGATGATTCGGTCTGCCCAATTTCGCAGTTCTTTTCCCTTAGCCAGAGTGGTCTTGATCCGTTCGTATTGAAGCAACGAGACCAGCATATTACGAAACATCAGTTCTCGATGTTGAGTGTGACGACTTAATTTTCTCCCTGCAACACGGTGCCTCATTCCCTACTCCTATCCAATGGCTCCTGATTCCATTTCATCTTCTGATTTCTTGGGCGGCCAATGGTCTAATCTCATTCCTAAGTTGAGTCCCATTTCTGATAAAATTTCCTTAATTTCGTTTAAAGATTTTCGCCCAAAGTTCTTGGTGGCCAAAATTTCTGCCTCGGTTTTCTGAACCAAATCCCCGATCAGCTTGATGTTTGCATGCTTTAAACAGTTGGCGGAACGGACGGAAAGCTCTAACTCATCTACGCTACGGAGGAGATTTTCATTAACGGTCTCCCTTTCCTCTTCATCTTCAGGATAGGAAATTTCCGTTTCTTCCTCTTCCTCAAAGGTGATAAAAATGGAAAGTTGATCTTTCAGGATCTTGGCTGCATGGGCAACAGCTTCTTCTGGATTCAAACTTCCATCCGTCCAAACCTCCAAGGTCAACTTGTCATAATCGGTGACCTGTCCGACTCGGGCATTGGTCACCGTGTAGTTCACTTTTTTGATCGGAGAAAAGATGGCATCCATGGGAATCGTCCCGATCGGTTGGCCTTCTTCCTTGTTTCGTTCTGCAGGAACGTATCCCCTTCCCATCTTCACCACCATCTCCATGGAGAGTTTGCTATCTCTGGAAAGGGTCGCGATGTAATGGTCTGAGTTGAGGACTTCGACCGCATCATTTGTGAGGATATCCCCTGCCTTGAGCACTTTTGGACCCTCTGCCTTCACACGGATGGTTTTAGGACCTTCCGTATGGAGTTTCAGCCTGACCTCTTTGAGATTGAGGATGATTTCGGTGACATCCTCTTTGGTTCCGGGAATCGTTGAAAATTCATGGAGGACGCCGTCAATTTTAACCGATGTAATCGCCGCCCCTTGTAAGGAAGAGAGGAGGATTCGTCGAAGAGAGTTTCCAATCGTGATGCCGAAGCCTCTCTCAAAAGGCTCCGCCGTAAACTTTCCATAGAAAAGGGTCAGAGTTTCTTTTTCTACTTCCAACCGTTTGGGTCGAATCAGGTCTTTCCAACTTTTATATTGCATATTGCCTCCAAATTACTTCGAATACAACTCGACGATTAACTTTTCCTGGATAGGGATAGTAATTTCCTCTCGGGCCGGTAGACCCTTCACACTCCCTTTCAGTTGTTCCTTGTCCAATTCCAACCATTGGGGGACCCCTCGCCGAGCAACCCCCTCCAAAGCCTCTAAGATTCGCACGATCTTCTTGCTCTTCTCCCGAAGCTCAATGACATCCCCCGGCTTCACGAGATAAGATGGAATATTCACCCTGGAATGATTGACCAAGAAATGGTTATGTCGAACGAGTTGCCGCGCCTCGTTTCTTGAATTGGTAAAACCAAGTCGGTAGATGGTGTTATCTAACCTCCTTTCTAAAAGGGAAAGGAGGGTTTCTCCAGTAATCCCTTTTTGCCGGTCGGCTTCTTTAAAAATGTTCCGGAACTGGTTTTCCAGAACCCCGTACATCCTTTTAACTTTCTGTTTTTCACGAAGCTGGGTTCCATAGTCCGAGAACTTTTTTCTACTTTGACCATGTTGCCCAGGGGGGTAATTCCTTCGATCAAACGCACACTTTTCTGTATAACACCTTTCCCCTTTGAGAAAGAGTTTGAGATTTTCTCTCCGACACAGCCGACAAACCGATTCCGTATGTCTTGCCAACGTTAATCCTCCTAATTAAATTTCATTAAATTTGATTACACCGATTGAATAAAACCCTGATGACACGGATTTCAATGCTTGATGATACCGATCATATAAAAGACCCTCCCCCCCTCACCCTCTCCCTCAAGTGGGGAGGGAGTAGTGGGAGGGTAATCAAACGCGCCTCCTTTTGGGGGGACGACATCCATTGTGGGGAATGGGCGTGACGTCCTTAATGAGATGGACCTTCAAGCCAGCTGCCTGAAGTGACCGCAGAGCCGATTCTCTTCCAGCCCCTGGACCCTTCACGTAAACATCAATGGATCGAACACCTTGTTCCATCGCCTTTTTGGCGGCATCCTCTGCTGCCATTTGGGCAGCAAAAGGAGTGCTTTTTCGGGAACCCTTAAAACCTTGTGTACCAGCGCTGGACCAGGTGATCACATTTCCCTCTGGATCGGTGATGGTGATAATCGTATTATTGAACGTCGCCTGTATGTGGGCAACTCCCACTTGAATATTCTTCTTCACCTTCTTTTTCTTTATTCCTTGCCCTTTGGGCATAACTCCTCCTTTACCCCGTTAGAAAGGAAACCCTATCATGTATTGTTGGATGAACCTCATGAGATGTCTTCTCAACCTAAGAGCCGCCTCCAAATTTCCTAACAGGGTCTGCCTCGTTAGAAATAAATCTCGTTATTTACAGTGGATGAATTTCATAAAATGTCTTTCCAAGACCCAATCCCCGCTTACGTTTTCTAACGGGGTTTAGTGGACTGTTCCTTCTCTTTTTTCTTTCCGATGATAGCGCGGCGAGGTCCCTTTCGAGTCCTGGCATTGGTGTGGGTCCTTTGGCCGTGGAGAGGTAGAGATTTTCGATGGCGAAGTCCCCGGTAGGAACCAATATCCATCAGTCGCTTAATATTGGTGGCCGTGTCTCGTCTGAGATCTCCCTCCACCTTGTATCCCTGTTCGATAATATCTCGGATGCGAACCACCTCTGTCTCGGTGAGTTTGTTCACCTTGGTGTCCTTATGGATATCCGCCTTTTCGAGAATTTTATTGGAAGAAGCTCTTCCAATACCATAGATATAGGTGAGGGCGATCTCCACCCGTTTGTCCTTTGGAAGATCGACTCCTGCAATACGCGCCATAATTAGCTCCTTCGTCGCTGTTTGAGGATCGTTTCACTTAAGGAACGCTACGCCCTGAACCATATTAGGTTTCAGGGCTACGCTTGACGCTGAAGGGTTAGGTCTTTGCCTCACCCCTCTCACCTCAAGGTCCCGCCTTTCGGCGGGACACTCCTCCAGCCCTATGTTATCCTTGACGTTGTTTATGTTTGGGGTTTTCACAGATCACACGGATGACCCCTTTTCGTTTAACAATTTTACACTTGTCGCAGATTTTTTTGACCGATGCCCTGACTTTCACCGTCTATTTCTCCCGAAAAATAATTCTCCCCCGTGAGAGATCATAGGGGGAGAGTTCCACCATCACCTTATCCCCAGGGAGGATTTTAATGAAGTGCATTCTCATCTTTCCTGAAATATGGGCCAACACCTTGTGGCCGTTTTCTAATTCGACCCGGAACATCGCATTGGGAAGGGTTTCCAAGACCTTCCCTTCTACTTGGATCGCATCCTCCTTTGGCATAGCGTCTCCATCCGCGCCCTTAAACAGGCGTTGCGTCTAATAGACGGATGATTTGATCAAAAATTTGATCGGGCCCGCCCATTCCCTGGATTGAGCGAAGAGTTTTTTTCCCCTGGTAATACTGAACGAGAGGGGCGGTTTGCTTCTCATACTCCCTCAACCGTGTCCGGATGGTTTCTTCTTTGTCGTCTGACCGTTGGTAGAGCATTCCCCCGCACCGATCGCAAATCCCTTCCTTTTTGGTGGGTTGAAAAAGGAGGTGAAACATTGCCCCGCAGTTTTTACAGGTCCTCCTTCCAGTCAGCCGGCGCACCAATTCTTCCGGATCTACTTCAATATTGATGACGTGATCAATCTTCTTCCCAATCTTGGTGAGGATGGGTTGGAGAGCTTGGGCTTGAGGAATCGTCCTGGGAAATCCGTCGAGAATGAAACCGGAATCGCAATCCTTTGCCTTCAAACGCTCTTCGATGATCCCGATGACGATTTCATCGGGGACGAGCTGTCCTTGATCCATAAATTCCTTTGCCTTCACTCCCAAAGGGGTGATTTCTTTCACCGCTGCCCTCAGAATATCTCCTGTAGAGATCTGAGGGATACGATAGCGTTCCACCATCCTCTGAGCCTGAGTTCCTTTTCCTGCCCCAGGAGGGCCCAATAGAATAAGATTCATTTAACCTCTTACCCTCGTCTCCCTTTCAACCTTCCTTTTTTCATTAAGCCCTCATAGTGTCTTGAGAGCATATGGGCTTCAACCTGCTGGACGGTGTCCAGAGCCACACCGACTACGATCAGAAGGGACGTTCCCCCAAAATAGAAGGAGACATTAAATTTTTGATAAAGAATGGTGGGCAAGACGCAGATGGCCGAAACATAAATGGCTCCACCGAGGGTGATCCGAGTGAGCACTTTATCGATATACTCAGCCGTCTTCTGGCCAGGGCGGATGCCAGGGATATAACCGCCAAATTTTTTCATGTTTTCAGCCACATCAGTTGGATTAAACGTGACGGCTGTATAAAAATAGCAGAAGAAGATGATGAACCCTACATAGAGTAGATTATAGAGGAGTGCGCCAGGCCCCAAACTATTGAGGATAGATTGAACCCAGGGATGTGCTTCCAGCCAAGGCTTGGGCATAAAATTGGCAATGGTTAAAGGAAACATCAGAATTGAGGAGGCAAAGATAGGAGGGATGACGCCCGACGTGTTCAACTTGAGGGGAAGATGGGTGCTCTGCCCACCGTAAACCCTCCTCCCTACAATCCGTTTCGCGTATTGGACAGGGAGCCTCCGTTGCCCGGTTTCGACAAAGATGATTACCGCGACCACCAATACCATGAGGATGATCAAGAAAAGGATGGTGATGATACTCATCTGCCCCACCCTGAAAAGTTCGTAGGTGCTGGCCACGGCATTGGGCATTCTGGCGACGATCCCTGCAAAGATGATCAGGGAGATACCGTTCCCAATCCCTCTTTCTGTAATTTGTTCGCCCAGCCACATGATGAAGGCAGTGCCAGCGGTGAGGGTGATGACGGTCATGATCCGGAAGGACCATCCTGGATCCATAACGATCATCTCACCGGCTGCCCCTCGCATATTCTCCAAGCCAACAGCGATCCCAAATCCCTGGATGATACTGAGAATGACGGTTCCATAGCGAGTATATTGAACAATCTTTTTTCGACCGATTTCCCCCTCTTTTTGGAGTTGGGCGAGATAAGGAATGACCACCGTGAGAAGCTGGAGGATGATCGAGGCGCTGATATAAGGCATAATACCCAGGGCGAAGACCGAAAGCCTCTCCAGCGCTCCCCCAGAAAACATATCGATGAGACTGAAGAGCGTTCCTCTCGCCTGCGCAAAGAAGGATGCTAAAGCATCTCCATTGATTCCGGGTGTCGGAATGTGGACGCCAATCCGGTAAATGGCCAAAAAACCGAGAGTCCAAAATATTCTTCTCTTGAGCTCCGGTATTTTGAAAATATTCTGAGCCCCTGAAATCATGAGCCGATGACCTCCACCCTCCCTGAGACACTTTCCACTTTTTTAAGAGCGGCCTTGCTGGCTTGATGGACACGGATGGTTAAAGGATGCTGAAGCTCTCCATCGGAGAGAAGTTTTATCGGTCCCTCTTTTTTTAGAAGACCCGATTGAAGAAGGAGACTGGGTTCTATGACACTATCTTTTGGGAAGCGATTAAGGTCTCCGACATGGATGATAGCAAAGTGTTTTTTAAAGGGTGAGCGAAACCCTCTTTTGGGAAGACGTCGCTGGAGAGGCATCTGACCCCCCTCAAACCCGGCTTTGGTTCCTCTTCCGGAACGAGAATTCTGGCCTTTGGATCCTTTGCAGGCAGTTTTGCCATGACCGGATCCAATCCCTCTTCCCACCCGCTTTCTATTTTTTCTTGCTCCCTTCGGAGGTTTCAAATCATCTAATCTCATCAGAAATCCCCTTCAAATCATTCCTTCACTTCTAGCAAATGAATGACGCTATGAATCATTCCACGAATTTCGGGTCGGTCTGGCAAAGTCAGAATTTGATGAAGCCGCCTAAACCCCAAACCCCGAATTGTTTTCCTCTGGTCATCGGTTCGTCCGATCACACTCTTGATCCATTTGACTGTAATCGTTTTCTCCATAGCCATCCCCTTAGTTTTCTGTTGCGGTTTCACGCCTCTTGTCAACCACCTCTTCAGGAGTCTTCAACTGGTTCATCGCTTGGAGGGTGGCCTTGATGAGGTTGTAAGGATTGTTTGATCCAAGAGATTTTGTCAAAATGTTTTGGATTCCTGCAGATTCAGCAATGGCCCTGACGGCGGCACCCGCGATGACACCCGTTCCCTCGGAGGCTGGTTTAAGTAAAACCTTAGCTGCTCCAAACTTTCCCATGACCTCATAGGGAATTGTTTTATTAATGATGGGAACTCTGACTAAGTTCCGTTTCGCATGTTCAATTCCTTTACGAATGGCCTCCGGGACTTCATTGGCCTTACCCAACCCACTTCCCACATGGCCGCTGCCATCTCCGACGACCACCAAGGCGCTGAAGCTGAATCGTCTGCCTCCCTTTACCACTTTGGCTACTCGGTTGATATGAACCACCCGATCGGTTAATTCCAATGTGCTCGAATCAATTTTTGGCAATGTCACTCCCTCCATTAGAAAATCAAACCAGTTGCTCTAGCAGCCTCGGCCAATGCCTTCACCCTGCCATGATAAAGATACCCACCTCGATCAAAAACCACCTTTTGAATCCCCTTTTCAAGGCATTTCTTGGCAATCAGTTCTCCTACTTTCTTTGCAGCCTCCACATTCCCCGGATAACGAAAACTCCCCTTTAACTCAGGGCTCATGGTGGAAGCGCTCGCCAGTGTTTTTCCCGTTGAGTCCTCAATGGCTTGGACATAAATATGTTTCAGGCTGCGGAACACATTGAGACGAGGGCGCTCAGTAGACCCTCTTAAATGGCCCCGTGCTCGCTTTCTCCTTTTTGCTCTGGCTAACTTCTTTTTATCCTTCAAAATACTCCTCCCTCCCTGCGCTTGCCTGCCCCGCCCCTGCCGGTAGGCAGGGGGCCGGAAGGTGGGGTAGGCCGGTTTTTTTAGGCTTTGGTCTTCCCAACTTTCTTGCGGATCCGTTCGCCGAGATATCTTATCCCTTTTCCTTTATATGGTTCAGGCGGTTTGATCGAACGGAGTTGCGCAGCAACGATTCCCACTTGTTGCTTATCAATCCCTTTCACTGTGATAAGGGTTTGTTTATCTATCTCCACCCGGATCCCTTTTGGAACGGGATAAAGAATCGGATGAGAATACCCCAGGGTGAGTTTGAGGGCGTCACCTTGAAGATCGGCCCTGAAACCTACTCCCAGGATCTCTAACTTTTTTTCAAATCCCCGGGTCACCCCAGTTACCATGTTGGCGATGAGACTTCGCGCCATACCGTGGAGTGCTTTGGAGGTACGCTGGTCATTGGAACGGTGAACAAAAATCTTTTCTCCATCCACTGTAAGCGAAATCCCCTGAGGAAGAGGGTGAGCGAGAAGACCTTTTGGCCCTTTCACCTCCACGCTGGAGGGGTCACTGGCCACCTTTACTTCTTTTGGGAGTGCAACGGGCATCTTTCCGATACGAGACATCCTATACCTCTATAAATCCTAAATCCCTGCCTACGGCAGGCAAGTACTTCGAATTTGGAATCCTTTACCAGACATAGCCTAAGACCTCTCCTCCGACATTGGCCTTGCGGGCTGATTTATCCGCTAGGATTCCTTTCGGGGTGGAGAGAATTGAAAGTCCTAATCCACTCATGACAGAGGGGATGTTGTCTTTTCCGACATAGACCCTCCGTCCCGGTTTGCTCACCCTACGGAGATGAATCACTTCTTTTCGGTCCGCATCATATTTGAGAAAGATTCGAAGGGTCTCATGCTGACGATCGTCAGTCACGACTTTAAAGTTTTTAATGAACCCCTCCTCCTTTAAAATCTTGGCAACCTCTCGCTTCATTTTGGAGGAGGGAAGATCGATCTTTTCAAATTTCGCTTTAGATCCGTTGCGAATTCTTGCAAACATATCAGCTATTGGATCGGTCATCGACATACAAACCCCCGTACCTTTCACCAACTGGATTTGATCATCCCAGGGATTTCTCCTCGGGAGGCATATTTTCTTAAACAGAGTCGGCACATGTTGAATTTTCGATAATAAGCCCTCGGTCTTCCACAAAGAGGACATCGATGGTATTCGCGCACCTTAAATTTCTGAGGCCTCTGTGCTTTATTCATCAAGGAAAGTTTCGCCAATTTTTCCTCCTACAAAACCATAGGTTAAGGCTTAGGCAAGGATGCCTGTTTTGGAAATGGGCTATGTTTTTGATCTTTTTTATAACCTTCACCCTCTAAACTCAACGCCAAACTGGCTTCGTACCCTTTGCCCAAATACTATTTTTAGTTTCGAAAGGGCATTCCTAATAACTTTAGCAGTTCCTTCCCTTCTTCATCGGTTTTGGCTGTGGTGACGATGACAATGTTCATCCCTTTTATTTTGTCAATCTTATCGTAATGAATTTCCGGGAAGATCAGTTGCTCACGAATCCCCAGGGCGTAATTCCCCCTTCCATCAAAGGACTTTCCGGAGAGTCCCTTGAAGTCTCTGACTCTCGGAAGGGTGACATTCACCAGGCGATTAAAGAACTCATACATCCTCCGTTTTCGAAGGGTGACCCTGCATCCAATTGGCATTCCCGTTCTCAGTTTGAACTGGGCAATTGACTTTTTCGCTTTTGTAATGACGGGTTTTTGTCCCGTAATTTGACTGAGTTCCAGAGCCGCCGAATCGAGAATCTTTATATTCTGGATGGCCTCTCCCAATCCCATATTGATCACGATCTTCTCGAGTTTAGGGACTTCCATTCGATTCTTATAGTTGAACCGCTTCATCAGCGCAGGAACGGCTTTTTCCTGATAAATCTCTTTGAGTGTCGCCATTGGATCACCTACTTATCCAAAAGTTCACCACATTTTCGACAGAACCGCGCCTTCTTTCCATCTTCCAAAATGCGGTGTCCGATTCGGATCGGTTTATTGCATTTTTCACAGAGGAGCATCACATTGGAAAGATGAAGGGGCGCTTCTTTTTCCAAAATCCCACCCTGTCTTTGTTTTCCATGGGGTCGAGAATGCCTCTTAACAAAATTGATTTTTTCGATGAGCACCTTTTCCTTTTCGGGAAGGACTTTCAGGACTCGTCCACTCTTTCCCTTCTCTTTTCCATTCATGACCATCACCAGGTCATTTTTTTTAATGTGATATTTTGGGACAACCATTTTAAATTCCTTTTCTTAAAGGACCTCTGGAGCCAAGGAGATGATCTTCATAAATCGTTTGGCTCGAAGTTCCCGGGCAACCGGACCGAAAATTCGGGTTCCAACAGGATCCCCTTGAGGATTGATGAGGACAGCAGAGTTGTCATCAAATTTGATATAAGAACCATCAAGACGTTTCACCTCTTTCTTCGTCCTGACAATCACGGCACGAGCCACATCCCCTTTTTTAATCTTGGAGTTGGGAAGGGCATCTTTGATTGAAACGACAATGATATCCCCTAAGGTGGCATATTTTCGACGGGTGCCGCCGAGGACTTTAACACACCCCAATTTTTTCGCTCCCGAATTATCGGCGACTTCGAGAATACTCCGCATCTGAATCATGATCTACTCCTACGGCGATCATTGGTTAAGCAGCCCGCTCAAGGATCTCCTTGACACGCCACCTTTTATCTTTGCTGAGAGGGCGCGTTTCGATCAATAAGACCTTATCTCCGATATGGCATTCATTCTTTTCGTCGTGGGCCTTCACCTTCGTCCTCTTCCGGATATATTTTTTATAGACCGGATGGAGGACGAGACGATTGACCATGACGATAATGGTCTTATCCATTTTATCGCCCGATACGACGCCCGTTAATATCTTTCGTTTGCCTCTCTCTTGCATTGGTTTTATTTTCCTTTGTTCAGAGCCTTTTCTTTAAGAATCGTCTTCACCCGAGCCATGTCCCGTTTGACCTGAGGGATTCGCATGACGTTTTCCAATTGACCCGTGGCATGCTGGAAACGAAGATTGAAGAGTTCCTCACCCAGCTCTTTTTCCTTTTCGAGCAACTCCCCCTCGCTCTGTTGGCGGAGTTCCTTTACCTTCATAGATGGCTCCCCCTCATGATGAACTTGGTATGAATCGGCAATTTATGGGAGGCCAGCAGGAATGCCTCCCTGGCCCTTTCTTCAGGAACCCCTTCCATTTCATAAAGAATCCGGCCGGGGCGGATGACGGCCACCCAGTCTTCAGGGGCACCTTTCCCTTTTCCCATCCGAGTCTCAGCAGGTTTTTTGGTGATCGGTTTGTCTGGGAAGATACGGATCCAGATCCGACCCGTCCGCTTAATGAATCGGGTCATAGCAATTCGTGCGGCTTCGATCTGACGGGCAGTCAACCAACCACATTCGATGGCCTGAAGTCCGAAGTCACCGAAGTTGAGAGTGTTTCCTCGGGAAGCAACCCCTCTTCTCTTTCCCTTTTGCTGTTTTCGATACTTCGTTTTTTTCGGCATCAACATAAAACTTCGTCCTCTTAGGAAGAATGGAATGATGGAACATTGGAATATTGGATTGACAAGAATACTTTGGCTTTTTTTACACTATTCCATTACTCCACTATTCCATGATTCCAGAATTATCGTTGGGCTAAGCTGCGCGTTCTTCTCCTTCTTTGGTGGGGAAGACCTCGCCCTTGAAGATCCAAACCTTCACGCCAATAATCCCATAAGTGGTCTTGGCCTCTGCCAGGCCATAATCAATATCCGCCCGAAGGGTGTGAAGGGGAACTCGACCCTCGCGATACCATTCCCTACGGGCCATTTCTGCCCCTCCCAATCTTCCAGCACAGGCAATCTTAATCCCCTTGGCGCCCAGTTTAAGAGCAGACGTCACCGCCTTTTTCATGGCTCTTCGGAATCCAACCCGTCTCTGCAATTGGAGGGCCACATTCTCAGCCACCAACTGGGCATCGATCTCCGCCCGCTTGACTTCCTGGATATTAATAAAGATTTCTTTAGCAGTCATCTTCTGGAGTTCCTTCTTCAGGTTCTCCACCTCTGCCCCCTTCTTTCCGATGATGATACCGGGCCTTGCAGTGTAAATGCTGACCTTGGCCTTTTTCGCCTTGCTGGCAGCCCGTTCAATCTCGATCTTGGAAACTCCGGCATGATAGAGTTTTTTCTTCAAATAATCCCGGACCCGAATATCTTCGATGAGGAGCTGGGGATAATCCTTCTCGGCATACCATCGGGAATCCCATGACTTAATCAGTCCCAATCGAAAACTTATTGGATGTACTTTCTGTCCCAAGGTTTGTCCTCCCTATTGCGCTTGCTCCACCCAGTCCATCGAAAAAATTCTTTGGCAGGTGGGGACTTCGGCGCTAGCTTACTCTTTCGTCCAAGACGATGCTGATATGGCTGCTTCTCTTTCGGATCGTGGTGGCGCGACCCAATGCCCGAGGTTGGTAACGTTTCATTGTCGGCCCCTGATCCACAGCGATCTTTTTAATGTAAAGTCGATCTACATCGATGTTCTTCTTTTGTGTGGCATTGGCAATGGCCGATTTTAGTAATTTGATGATGATCTTTGCCGCCGCCTTTTTTGTAAAAGTCAGAATATTTAAAGCCTCTTCTGATCCTTTGCCTCTGATGAGATCGGCCACCAATTGTGCTTTTCTTGGCGTCACTCGAATAAACTTCAATTTCGCTTTCACTTCCATCTCGTCGTTCACCTGCTATGGAGCAGCCTTCCCTTTGATTTTAGTTTTTCGGTCTCCGGAATGACCATGGAAGGTTCGAGTTGGGGAGAATTCCCCTAACTTATGTCCAACCATTTCCTCTGTTATGAAGACCGGAATAAACTTTTTTCCGTTATGGACAGCAAAGGTCAACCCAACCATTTCAGGGACAATCGTGGATCGCCTTGTCCAAGTTTTGATCACTTTCCCTTCCTTTGTCCTTCGGGCCTCCTCCACCTTTTTCATCAAATGGGAATCGACAAAAGGCCCCTTTTTAATTGAACGGGCCATCAATCTCTCCTCTTCAAAATATATTTATTGGTCGTTTTATTTTTTCGAGTCTTCTTCTCCAGCACCCCCCATGGGGTACAAGGATGTCTGCCTCCTGAACTCTTTCCCTCGCCGCCGCCTAAAGGATGGTCAATGGGGTTCATGGCCACTCCGCGAACAGTGGGCCTCCATCCCAGCCAGCGATTTCTTCCTGCTTTTCCGAGGGAGATATTTTCATGTTCAAGGTTGCTCACTTGGCCAATGGTGGCATAACAGTCTTGAAGGATCAATCGTACTTCGCCCGAGGGGAGTTTGACATGGGCATATTTCCCTTCCTTTGCCATCAATTGGCCAGAGCCTCCAGCGCTCCGAATGATCTGGCCACCCTTTCCCACTTTCAACTCGATATTATGAATTAATGTGCCGGTCGGAATATTTCGAAGGGGAAGGGCATTGCCAGGTTTGATATCCGCTGTTGGGCTTGCAATCACTCGCTCTCCAGGCCGCAGTTGAGAGGGGGCCAGGATATATCGCTTCTCCCCATCTACATAATGAAGCAAGGCAATGCGAGCAGAGCGATTTGGATCGTATTCAATCGAGGCCACTTTCGCCGGGATCTCCCTTTTGTCCCGTTTGAAATCAATCATTCGGTATTTTCGTTTGTGCCCTCCTCCTCGATGCCAAGCGGTGACTCTTCCATAGACGTTTCTTCCCCCTGTCTTTTTTAAGGAACGAAGAAGGCTTTTCTCTGGGGTCGTAGAGGTGATTTCCTCAAACTCGGAGATGGTTTGAAATCGTTTTCCTGGAGAGGTAGGTCTGAATTTTTTAATGGCCATCTTTTAACTCCGCTAAATCTGAAATACGAAACAATACTAAATTTCCAAATATCAAATTTTAAAAACGGAACTTTTAAGTTTAAATGTTTTGGTCATTGGAATTTGTTTCGGATTTCATAATTCGTATTTAATAATTTTTAGGCTCCTTCAAAGAATTCGATACGGTCACCCTCTTTCAGGGTGATGATGGCCTTCTTCCAATCCGGTCTCTTCCCGTATCTTCTCCCCAGGCGTTTAATCTTGCCCAAAACATTGGAGGTTCTTACTTGAAGGACTTTAACTTTAAAGAGACGTTCAACGGCTTGCTGAATTTCAATCTTATTCGCATCCCGGTGTACCTCGAAAACATATTGACGCCCTTCTTCCTTCTGCCGGGTGCTTTTTTCAGTAATCAGAGGTCTTCGGATGATTTTCTGTGCTTCTTTCATGATGTAAGCGCCCCTTCGATCTTCGCAGCCGTTGGATGGAGTAAAATGAGGTGTTCATGATTCAAGATGTCATAAATATTTAAGCCTTCATAACGGAGAACTTCAATTCCAGGGAGATTTCGAGTCGATCGCTCTAAAAAAGAATTTCTTTCATCCGTTACAATCAGGGCATCCTCAACTTGGAATCTTTTCAGTACTTCAAGAACCTGGCGGGTTTTAAACCCTTCCAATTGAAAATCGCTCAGGAGGATCAGTTTTCCTTCCTGACGCCTCAGGCTGAGAGCCGCCCGGAGAGCCGCCCTTTTCACTTTTTTAGGAAGAGAAAGGGAATAGTCCCTTGGCATGGGGCCGAAGATCGTTCCTCCTCCTCTCCAGAGGGGAGATCGTCGGGTTCCCGCTCGTGCTCTTCCAGTCCCTTTTTGTTTCCAGGGTTTTGCTCCTCCTCCTCGAACAAGGGCCCTATTTTTGGTAGAGGCCGTCCCTTGTCTCTGGGAAGCGAGATTCATGCGGATGACATCATAGAAAAGCGCTGGATTGATCTTTGCATCGAAAATCCGATCATCCAATTCAATATCGCTTACCTTTTGATTTCTAATGTCATAGACGGCTAACGTGGTCATCCCGTTCCCTTTCCTTAAACTGATGGGGTAGCAGAAACGTTCTTCTCAGCGCGAGTCCCCGCCTGCCGGTCGGGCAGGGATTCCGACTTTGTAGCACTTCGAATGAGGACCCATCCTGTTCGACTTCCCGGGATTCCTCCCTGGAGAAGGATGAGGTTTTGGTCTTCTTTAATGTCTACCACTTTGATATTTTGAACGGTTACCTTCCGATTCCCATGCTGCCCCGGCATCTTTAAACCTTTAAAAGTATGATGAGGATAGGTAGCAGAACCGACGGATCCTCCATGGCGAAAATATTCATGGGTTCCGTGGGACCCGGGTGAGCCGTGAAATTTGTGGCGTTTTATTACCCCGGTAAACCCTTTCCCTTTGCTAAGGCCGGTGACATCCACAACATCTCCGGGCTTAAAGAGATTCACATTGACGACCTGACCTAACTCATACACTCCCGCATCCTCTACTCGGAATTCCTTCATAAAATAAAAAGCCCCCGTCCCCGCTTTCTTAAAATGCCCGGAGAGGGGTTTGTTTACCCTCTGGTTATTTTTAGGGGAGAAACCGAGTTGAAGGGCATTATAACCATCTTTTTCTTTGATCTTTTTCTGAATCACCGAACAAGGACCGGCTTCAACGACGGTCACCGGGACGACGGAGCCGTCTTCGAGAAAGACTTGAGTCATCCCTAATTTCTTCCCGATGATTCCTAAGATTCTTTTCATTTTTTTCATCCCAAATCCCCCTCTTCCCACTTTTTTAAATGGGGTGCCTGCCTGCCCCTGCCTACCGGTAGGCAGGAGGGGGATTATAACTTGATCTCTACATCAATTCCGGCGGCAAGGTCGAGTTTCATTAAGGCGTCAACCGTTTGTTGGGTGGGCTCTAAAATATCCAGAAGACGCTTATGAGTTCGAATTTCAAACTGCTCTCTCGATTTTTTATCCACGTGAGGGGATCTTAGCACACAAAATTTGTTGATCCTCGTTGGAAGAGGGATAGGACCCGCCACACTGGCTCCTGTTCGGCGAACGGTATCGACGATCTCAGCGGTCGATTTGTCTAAGAGTTTATGGTCATAAGATTTTAAACAAACCCTGATCTTCTGTGTTGTCATATCGAAGCCCCTCTCCCTTATTCGAGGACATCACTGATGACGCCTGCGCCCACCGTGCGACCCCCCTCCCGAATCGCAAACCTCAACTCCTTCTCCATCGCTATCGGCGTAATCAACTCCACCGTCAACGCTACATTGTCCCCAGGCATCACCATCTCCACCCCCTCCGGCAATACCGCCACCCCCGTCACATCCGTCGTCCGAAAATAAAACTGAGGCCGATACCCATTAAAAAATGGCGTGTGCCGCCCCCCCTCCTCCTTCGTCAATATATACGCCTCCGCCTTAAACTTCCGATGCGGCGTAATCGACCCAGGCTTGGCCACCACCTGCCCCCGCTCCACCTCCTCACGCTTCACCCCACGCAACAATACCCCAATGTTATCCCCAGCCTGACCCTGATCCAAGGTCTTGCGAAACATCTCCACCCCCGTACAAACCGTCTTGAGCGTAGGCCGTATCCCTACCACCTCCACCTCATCGCCCACCTTGATCACCCCACGCTCCGCTCGCCCCGTCACCACCGTCCCACGCCCCGATATCGTAAAAACATCCTCCACCGGCAACAAAAACGGCTTGTCGATCTCCCTCACAGGCTCCGGAATAAACGTGTCCACCGCCTCCATCAACTCCCATATCCCCTTACACCACTGACACTCCGGCTTCCCACACCCACACTCCAACGCCTTGAGCGCACTGCCCCGTATCACCGGAGTACTCTCCCCAGGAAAATCATACCCCGAAAGCAACTCCCGCACCTCCAACTCCACCAAATCCAATAACTCCGGATCCTCCACCATATCCACCTTGTTCAAAAAGACCACAATATAAGGCACCCGCACCTGCTTGGCCAATAATACATGCTCTCGCGTCTGGGGCATCGGCCCATCGGCCGCCGAGACCACCAATATCGTCCCATCCATCTGCGCCGCCCCCGTAATCATATTCTTAATATAATCCGCATGCCCCGGACAATCGATGTGCGCATAATGTCGCCTCACCGTCTCATACTCCACATGCGCTATCGCTATCGTCAACCCCCGCTCCTTCTCCTCCGGCGCCTTGTCAATCTGATCAAACGCCGTATAGGACGCTAACTTCTTCGTCGCTAATACCTTCGTGATCGCCGACGTCAACGTCGTCTTCCCATGATCCACATGACCGATCGTCCCTACATTCACATGCGGCTTCGTCCTCTCAAACTTCGGCTTCGACATGGCTCAAACCCTCCTTTAGGTTTTGGGGTGCACTCAGGCGACCCTTTTCAATTGAGAAAGGATTTCCTCACTCACAGAGGATGGCACGGGACTGTAATGGGAGAATTGCAGAGTAAAAGTTGCCCTTCCCTGGGTGAGCGACCGAAGGTCGGTTGCATATTGAAACATAGTGGCAAGGGGGGCCTCTCCCACGATCACGTTTGTCCCCCCACGATATTCCACTTTTGTTGTTTTTCCTCTTCTGGCAGTCAAGTCACCGATCACCTGGCCCATAAACTCCTCTGGAGTGATGATTTCAATGGACATCAACGGTTCAAGAAGGATAGGGGCGGCTTGACGAGCTCCTTCCTTGAAACCCATCGACGCGGCAATTTTAAAGGCCATTTCAGAAGAGTCCACTTCATGATAAGACCCGTCAATAAGGGTCACCTTAATATCGACCATGGGATAGCCGGCGAGTACTCCTCTCTCCATAGCCTCCACCACACCCTTTTCGACAGCAGAAATGTATTCTCTCGGGATGGCTCCTCCGACAATCCGATTGACGAATTCAAAGCCTTTGCCTGGTGCCTGGGGTTCAATGGTCAACCAAACATGACCGAACTGCCCCCTTCCCCCCGACTGACGAATAAATCGCCCTTCCGATTTGATTGCATTCGTAATCGTTTCTCGGTAAGCCACTTGGGGTTCCCCGACCTTGGCCTCGACATTAAATTCTCTTAATAGTCGATCGACAATGATCTCCAAATGGAGTTCACCCATGCCAGAGAGTATGGTTTGCCCTGTTTCTTCATCGGTCTTCACTTTGAATGAAGGATCTTCGAGAGTTAATTTCTGGAGGGAGGCCCCCAGCTTTTCAATATCCCCTTTCGTCTTAGGTTCAATCGCTATGGAAATGACAGGATCGGGGAAGTTCATCGATTCAAGAATGATCAGTTGCTTTTCATTACAGATTGTGTCTCCCGTCGTCGTATATTTGAGGCCAACAGCAGCAAAAATATCACCGGCGAAGACTTCACGGACCTCCTCTCTTTTGTTAGCGTGCATTTTAACCAAACGCCCAATTCGTTCTCGTTTCCCTTTAGAGGGATTAAAGACCGAATCTCCGGATTTGAGCGATCCAGAATAGATTCGGAAGAAGGTCAGTTGTCCCGTGTATGGATCGTTCATAATTTTAAAAGCCAATGCGGAAAGAGGATGCCCATTGTTGGCAGAGAATGTAAGTTCCTGACCCTTGAGGTCAACTCCTTTCACCGGCGGGATATCTAAAGGGGAGGGGAGATAATCAACGATGGCGTCGAGAAGGGGTTGGACTCCCTTATTTCGGAAGGCTGCGCCGCAAAGTACAGGGGTTCCTTTCATTTGAAGAGTTACTTCTCTGACCGCCTTTTTCAATTCCAACTCGGAAACTTTCTTGCCCTCAACAAATTTCTCCATCAAAGACTCATCCCATTCGGCCAGTCTTTCAACGAGGATCTCCCGTTGCTTAGAGGCTTCCTTTACATAAAGGTCTGGAATATCAAGAACCTCATAATGGGCACCGAGGCTGTGGGGGTCATAAACCATAGCCTTCATGGTGATTAGATCGATAACTCCCTGAAAATTCTCTTCTTTTCCAATCGGAAGTTGGATCGGAATAGGAATAGTTTTTAAGCGATCCACCATCATCTGGATACAGCCTTGAAAATCTGCGCCCATTCGGTCCATCTTATTGATAAAGGCAATCCTTGGAATTTGATATTTATCCGCCTGTCTCCAGACGGTTTCAGATTGGGGTTCCACTCCTCCCACTGAACAGAAGACCGCCACTGCTCCATCGAGAACCCGAAGGGATCTTTCAACTTCTATGGTGAAATCAACATGGCCAGGAGTATCAATGATATTGATACGATGATCTTTCCAAAAACAGGTAGTGGCGGCAGAGGTGATGGTAATTCCTCTCTCCTTTTCCTGCTCCATCCAATCCATGGTCGCAGACCCCTGATCCACCTCTCCAATTCGGTGAGTCACGCCCGTATAATAGAGGATTCGCTCAGTGGTCGTCGTCTTCCCAGCGTCAATGTGAGCCATGATTCCAATGTTACGAGTTCTTTCTTTTGGTGCGACGTTGGACACAATAAACCTCAACTCAATATTGAAATAATTCTGGAATGATGGAATAGTGGAATAATGGAATAGTGAGAGATGACAAAGACTTTTTTATGAGCTCACCGTTCCAGTTTTCCAATATTCCGGTTGTTTCTTTACCAGCGGTAATGGGCAAAGGCTTTGTTGGCCTCGGCCATTTTATGTGTATCTTCTTTCTTTTTAATGGAAGCCCCCCGATTATTGGCTGCATCGATCAGTTCTGACGATAGCTTCTCTTCCATCGTCTTTTCGGAGCGCTGTTTTGAAAAGCCAATGATCCAACGAATGGCTAAGGCAATTTTCCTTTCGGGTCTCACTTCCACTGGAACTTGATAAGTCGCTCCTCCCACTCTCCTGGGTCTCACCTCAATGAGGGGTTTCACATTATTCATCGCCTGACTAAAAACCTTGACAGGATCGGAATGGGTTTTATCTTTGATGATATCAAGAGCACGATAGAAAATCCCTTCTGCCGAGCTTTTCTTTCCGCGGCGCATGATCCCATTGATAAATTTGGCAGTCAGCGTATCATGAAATTTTGGATCGGGTAATATTTCTCTCTTTTTGACTTCTCTTTTTCTAGGCATAAAAATCCCTTCTTCCTTTTTTATGAATGGTTTTGGAAGAGAAGTTTAATTATTTGGGTTTTTTGGCCCCGTATTTGGAGCGACTCTGTTTACGGTCTTGGACGCCTACGGAGTCTAAGGTGCCGCGAATGATATGGTACCGAACCCCCGGAAGGTCTTTCACCCGACCTCCTCGAATAAGAACAACGGAGTGTTCCTGGAGGTTATGGCCAATCCCAGGAATGTAAGTGGTCACCTCGATTCCATTGGTCAATCTCACTCGAGCAACTTTTCGAAGAGCGGAATTAGGTTTCTTGGGAGTGGTTGTATAAACTCGAATACAAACTCCCCTTTTTTGAGGGGATCCCGTAAGAGCAGGGGCAGAAGTCTTACTCTTGATGCATTTCCTTCCTTGTCTAACCAGTTGATTGACTGTAGGCATTACTTACCCCGTTTAAGCAAAAACAAATCATTTCAATAAGTTAAAAATCGAAAAGGGCCTTAAATAATTTTAGACGAAAAACTTATAAAATTTATCAGAAATTTTTTGATTTGTCAATACTTTTTTTAACATTTTTTAAAAAATTTGGTTTTTCCCAAGGGAAGCCAAAAGGATGAAAAGTAACGAATAACGGGCTTCGCTTTTTAAAAACTGATTGGGAAGAAAATTAATAATATCTATAATATATTGATTTTATTCGATTAAATTATTTTCTTCAAACTGCCAATCTTAAGGATACCTCTAAAAATGTCGTTCCTTCGCCTGCCTGCCGGTAGGCAGGAAAGCAGGAATCCATAAGCTGAAGTAGGGGTATCGGCTTTAGGCCCCTTGTCCTGTTCTATGTCTTATTATATATTAAATCGAGAGACACCTGCGATAGCTCTAA
>Ga0209592_1000095_pt1 | contig 22202 bp, 23 predicted proteins | sample PPLLak2March2015_2_FD_187251 | JGI IMG/M metagenome (GOLD analysis project Ga0209592, IMG submission 187251) | Freshwater sediment microbial communities from Prairie Pothole Lake near Jamestown, North Dakota, USA - PPLs Lake P8 Core (3) Depth... | ecosystem: Environmental > Aquatic > Freshwater... | reverse complement strand
AGATGGATAAGCTTTATTCTCAGATCAATACCCTCAAAAGAGAAAATGATTTCACCCGGAACGATTTATCTGACCTGAGGGCGGAAAACCAGAGGTTGAAGTCGGACCTCTCGCTCCGCCTCGAAAATATTCAATCTGAGATGCAATCCCTTACGACGGATATCGAGGAATATAAGGAATTGCTGAAGCGGCCCTCGAAGGACATGGACCGCGTCAGAGAGGATATGGAAGCCCGTTTGAAAACCCTGGAAGAAAGGAGAAGAAACCAGGAGGAAAAAATCAGGGAATTAGAGGATCGTCTCAAGGCACCCGAGCCAAAGACGCCCGGGTCGGACTCGAGACCGATGGAATCGGAGAAGTTGGCTTTAACCAAGGAGGCCCCCGCGGAGCTCAAGGGGGGTTCCACGGGAATGGGAGACCTCTATCGAGATGCTTATGAGACGTTCCATAAGGGGAACTTGGAAGGATCCCGAAGCAAATTCGAAGCCTTTCTCAGACTATATCCCAACACAGAACTTTCGGATAACGCCCAGTTTTGGATCGGTGAGACTTTTTATCTGAAAAAGGATTATGAGAAGGCGATCATAGAATATGAAAAGGCGATCGTGAGATATCCGGAAGGAGACAAGATACCCTCCGCGATATTCAAACAAGCGCTCTCCTTTTTGGAACTCAACGACAAAACCAATGCCAGAAGTTTGTTCAAACGGGTGATCGAAAAATATCCCCGCTCCGACCAGGCCGAAATGGCCCGGAAGAGGTTGGAAGCCATAAAATAGAAGAAGGACGGTGGAAAGCCGGAGTCGGTTTGTTGAACGACGACCGGCTTTCCACTTTCCAATTTCTCCTCTCTCGACTTCCTAACATAAACGCATCCCATTCCATGACGACCTTGTAGAAGGTGACCCGCAATCACGCCAATCCGCCTTAATTTTCCCTTGACAGTTGATAAGAGGGATTATATTTTTAACCAGTCATTCTGTTTCCAAAATGAAAGGAAGGATGCAAAAGATGGACGATCCCAAGCAGAGTCTCACCGAATTCATATCCACATCTGAACTGGAAAGACGTTGGAGCGAAGTGCGGGAGAAGATGAAGGAAGAAAGCATCGATTTTCTGGTGATGCAAAATGACAACGAATGGTTAGGGGGGTACGTCAAGTGGTTTACGGACATTCCGGCACGAAATGGCTATCCCCTGACCGTGATTTTTCCGATCGATGATGAGATGACTACGATCACCTGCGGAGGGAAACCCCCTGGAGATTTGGGGCCCCCTGCCTGGACGATGAGAGGCGTCAGAAGAAGGCTCACGGCGCCCTATTTTCGAAGCTTAATGTATAGCAATACCTATGATGCAGCGCTGGCCGTGGAGACGTTGAAGGCTAAGAAGAAGGGGAAGATCGGACTCGTTGGAAAGGGATCGATGTCGGCCATGTTTTATGAATCGATCCTGAAGAACCTTCCGGAAGCGACCTTCATTGATGCGACAGACCTTGTCGATCGGATCAAGGCCATCAAGAGCGACGAGGAAATCGCCCTGATTAAGAAGACCACCGCACTCCAGGATGAAGCGATGGAATACGCGAAAAAGGCGATTCGCCCCGGAAGAAGGGACTTCGAGATCGTGGCAGACATCGTCCACAAAGTGACCGAGTTAGGCAGTGAAGAACAGTTGGTCATCGGCGGGTCCGGCCCTCTGGGAAGGCCCGTCCCGATGCAGAAGCGGCATTTTCAGAATCGGGTGGTCAGGGAGGGAGATCAATTTACGCTGATGGTCGAAGTCAACGGCCCCGGCGGGATGTACGCTGAGGCCGGAAGGGTTTATTTCCTCGGGAAGGTCCCTTCTGAATTGTATGATGCCAACGAGTTATGCAAAGAAACACAAAAAGTCACGTTGAAACTCATGAGACCGGGCGCAGACCCTGCGGAGATCTGGCGAGCCAACAATGAATTCCTGGTAAAAAAGGGATTTCCTCCTGAAACGCGTCTCTATGCTCATGGGCAAGGATACGACCTGGTGGAGCGACCTGCCATTCGTGACGATGAGCCCATGAAACTTCAGCCGCGGATGAATATCACCGTCCATCCGATCATCGGTTCTGACCGCGTCTGGCTCTGGTTGTGCGACAACTATCTCATTACCGAATCGGGGGTGAGTGAATCTCTACACAAGACCCCTCAGGAAATCTTCTCGATTTGAACCATAAGACTCTGTCGACCGACCTCGTGGCAGGAATGGATTTGAATAACGAGAGGAGGTAAGTCCGAGTGCCTTTTACAACCGTCAAAAGGGAGGCGAGGCATAAAGCCATTCTGGAGATCCTCAAAGAAGATCATCTCATGGCACTCCTTCTTATCGGAGATACAAATGTCGGGAACGGATTTTTGGGAGACTTACGTTACTACACCGACAATGTTGTCATCTTTGGCAGGCAGGTCGTTGTTGTCTTTGCCCAATCCGAACCCGTTCTGTTTGCGGGAAGTGAGATTCAAAGACAGGCGGCCCTCAGAAGGTCCTCTGTCAAAGACTGCCGCTTCAGTGAGGATCTCGTCGCCGATGTTGCCAAGCTCTTGAAGGAACGAGGCATCTCTACAGGAAGGATCGGTATTAACTTTGAGATGCTTCCTCTCGCCTGGTATCACTTTCTGAGGCAGGAAATCCCTCAAATCAATTGGGTCGAAACGCACGATCGCATCATGCAGATTCGCTTTCAACGAAGCCAGGAAGAGGCGGAGAGGTTTCGCAAAGGGGCTGTCTTGGCCGACGGTGGATTTGAAGCGGCTCTTCAGATGATCCGTCCCGGAGTGAGCGAATATGAAATCGTTGCAGAGATTGAACGTTACGCCCGTGCAGGCGGAGCCGAAGCTCACTTCACATTGATCGGGTCCGGGAAGTTTGCTTTCGGGGAGGACAATCGGTTGCCTCTCCCCTATTCCCCTTCTCCGCGGCGGTTGGAGGAGGGCGATAGCACCGTCATGGAAATCACGCCTCGTTATGAGGGTTACTGGACACAACTGGTTAGAACGGTCAATGTAGGAACGCCCAACAGCGACCTCAAAAAAATACATCGGGTATGTCGTGATTCGATCCAGAAAGGTTTGGAACGATTTAAACCAGGAAATAGAGTAAAAGACGTTGTTCTGGCCATGGAGGCTTACGTGACGGGTTGCGGCTACCTTTTCAAGCCTCCCTCGGGCCATCTCTGCGGAATCGACGGAATCGAGGCCCGGGTTTCTTGTCAGAATGAAATGGTCCTTGAGCCGGGGACGGCCGTGATTCTCCATCCAACGGTGTTTACACCCGACGGCAAAAACAGCTTCTTCTGGGGAGAAACCTATTTGGTGAATCCAGATGGGTACGAACGGCTTCATCGGAGCACGGACGAATTGCTTACCGTATAAAAAAAAGGAGGTAGAGGATCATGAAAGCGAGACATCTATTCATTTCTGCTGTTCTCATCGTGTTGGGGCTTGGCATGCTCGCCCCCGTCCCATCTTTGGCCGCTTACCCCGACCATCCCATCCAGATCATCATTCCTTACGTTCCGGGGGCAACGGGAGACATCACCGCCAGGATGCTCGCGGACGAGTTGGAAAAAATTCTCAACGTAAAAGTCATTCCAAACAACAAGCCCGGGGCATCGACGGTCTTGGGAGTCGATACGTTGCTCAGAACCAAAAACGATGGGTACACCCTTTTCTATGGGGGGGCCACACCCTTCATCTATGTTCCGATCAGCAATCCCCAGATCGTCAAGTACGACCCGGCCAAGGATGTGGAGCCCTTGGGATTGCACTATTTCTTTCCGACGGTGGTCGGGGTGAAAGGGGATGCGCCCTGGAAAACCATTCCCGAGCTTGTCGATTATGCCAAAAAGAATCCTGGGAAAATCCGCGTCAGCACCATTGGCGTCAGCTCTCAACCCCACTTTGCATTGGAGATGTTTCAGTCCATCACGGACACCAAATTGACCCATGTTCCTTTTGAAGGAGGAGAATCCGTTGTCACTGCCGTCATGGGAGGGCACGTCGAAGCCACGGTCGATGGGTTTGGAAAGTTGAAACCCCACGCCGAGGCAGGCAGGATGAGGATCCTCCTGGTCGATCCTAAGAAGCCCGATCGCCCCGAAATTCCGACCCTGAAGGAACTGGGCTACAAACAGGGCCTGCCCGCAACCTGGTTTGCGGTCTGGGCCCAGGCCGGGATTCCGGAAGAGGCGAGGCGGGTATTGGTCCCCGCGATTGAAAAGGCTTTAAAGAATACAAAACCCAAGATTGACCTGCTCGGAAGCATTTTCGAATATAAGTCGCCCGCGGAGCTTAAGAAGTGGCGGGACGATGAATACAAGCAGATCTATGAGATCGCCGTCAAAATAGGGATCCGCAAACCATAGGGCCGAGGAGAAATGCTGATGGGCAGAGCCGACCAAGCCAGCGGCGCCTTCTGGTTCATCTTCTCCGTATTCATATCTTACGAGTCTTATCACCTGGGCCTGGGTAGTCTGCATCAGCCAGGCCCGGGTTCCTTCTTTTTCTTAACGGGGATCGTCACAGCCCTCCTCTCACTGACCATCCTTTTGAGATCCCTCAAAATGCGGGCGCCGGAGGAGACCAAAGCAGCCGCCTTTGAAAAGCGGGGAGTTGCCAAGATCATCCCTGTTTTACTCTCTCTCTTTCTCTACGCCATGCTGATGGAGCGGCTGGGTTTTCTCATCGTAACCCTTTTGCTCTTCATATTCCTCCTGAGGATAATCGAGAAGAAAAAGTGGTGGCTTACGATCCTGGTCAGCCTGATCGTCACAGCCATCTCCTATCTGATCTTTGAGCTGGGACTGCAGTCCCAGCTCCCCAAAGGGATCCTGGATTTCTTAAGCTTCTAACACTTCACGGGAAGGCGATGGATATCTTTCAGGGCGTCATTTATGGCTTTCAGGTTGCCTGTCAACCGATCAACCTGATGTACTGCTTCTTCGGTGTGCTCATTGGAACGCTGGTTGGCGTTTTGCCGGGTCTCGGCCCTGCTGCAGCGATTGCCCTGCTTCTCCCAACGACCTTTAAAGTCGCCCCGGTTTCGGCAACCATTATGCTGGCGGGAATCTACTATGGCGCCATGTACGGGGGATCCACCACCTCCATCCTGGTAAACATCCCCGGCGAGGCTGCCTCGGTGGTCACCTGTCTCGATGGCTACCAGATGGCCCAGAAAGGGCGAGCAGGACCTGCCTTGGGTATCGCGGCTTTCGGCTCCTTCATCGCAGGAACGTTTGCCGTCATCGCCCTCACCTTTGTGGGACCCTTGGTGTGCAATCTGGCGCTTGCCTTCGGCCCCCCTGAATACTTCGCCCTCATGGTGGTGGGTATCACGGTCCTCACTTATCTGAGCAGCGGGTCGATGACCAAGGCGTTGACCATGGCTGGGGTGGGATTGATTCTGAGCGGCGTGGGGATGGACACGATCAGCGGAAAATATCGATTCACGTTCAACATCAGAAGCCTTTTGGACGGGATAGGAATTGTCCCTATGGCCATGGGCCTTTTCGGCATCTCCGAAGTTCTTTTGAATCTCGAAACGGAAATCAAAAGGGATATCCTGACTGCCCGGGTGAAGAACCTTTTCCCTTCGCTCAAGGACTGGGGTGAGTCCATATGGGCGATCGTGCGAGGTTCGATCCTCGGTTTTTTTCTCGGAATCCTTCCAGGAGGAGGAGCCGTCATCGCCTCTTTCTCCTCCTATGCCATCGAGAAAAAAATATCCAAGCACCCGGAGGCTTTTGGAAAGGGAGCCATTCAGGGAGTGGCGGGTCCGGAAGCAGCAAACAACGCAGGCGCGGGTTCCTCTTTTATTCCTCTCCTCACCCTCGGGATACCTGCCAATCCTGTCATGGCCATTCTCTTAGGGGCTTTGATGATCCACGGGCTGCAACCCGGACCTCTCCTGATGCAAACGGCTCCTGAACTGTTCTGGGGCACCATCGTGAGCATGTATATCGGCAACGGAATGCTCCTTGTCCTCAATCTTCCGCTGATCCCCATCTGGGTGAAAGTCCTAAAAATCCCTTATTACCTCCTCTACCCCCTGATCCTGCTCTTTTGCATGATTGGAGCCTATAGCCTGGAAAACAGCGTCGCCCATATCACCCTGATGCTCACCTTTGGGATCTTGGGATTCTTGATGAAGAAGTTCGGATATGAGGGAGCCCCCATGATTCTCGCGATGGTCCTGGGACAGAGACTCGAGACTGCCTTTCGCCGATCCCTCATCATGTCCCACGGGGACTTCTCTATTTTCGTCACCCGCCCCATCTCGCTCGGCTTCTTAATGACGGCGGCTCTGCTCCTGATCATTCCTATCATCACCCAGCGGAAAAAGCTTTCTACTCTGAAAGAAGAATGAAACTAATTTCTTTCAATGGCCGCTGGACTCGGGACCTTTCATGGAACTCTTTTACGGGAACATCTTCCGCCACTGGTCCGTCTTTCCCGCGCTGTACTCCTTCACCAGTCGGATCGCCTCCTCCTGGATCTTACGGGCGTTTGAATGCCCCGCGGACTCCATCTTTTTAATCCAGGCCTCCCAGAGCGGTTTGCCTGCTTTTTCAACCCAACGATTCATCTCTTCCTTTGGCAGGGAATAGGTAATCATCTCCTTCCCGATACTTTTTGTTTTTTGAGGCAGTATCTCCCACGCCCTGTCAAAGCATCCGCCGCCGAATCGGATCGCCCCGCTTTCTCCGCTGACGCTCATGATGGCTTGTTGAATGTCCGGAGGGAACCCGTCCCACGTTTTCTTATTCATAATCAACTGCTGTGAAACACAAGTCGTAGGCACCATGGTGTAATATTTCGCAATCTCGTACAGTCGAAATCCGGTGATGGCTTCTCCGGGTGCCGCCATGCCGTCGATCACCCCTTTGTCCAGGCTGAGATAGCTCTCCGGCATTGGAAACATCACAGGGACGCCGCCCAACAGCTTCATCATATCCGTGGCCATGCCCCCTGTCATTCGCATCTTCATTCCTTTAAAATCTTCCAGAACCTTGATCTGCTTTTTGGTCGTGATAAAAACATAGGGGTCTGTGGTCCAGACGGTCAGGAGCTTCACATCCTTCCACTGATTCTGCATTTCAGGAAATTTCTGCAGAAGTGTCCATGTGACGCGGCCCGCGACCTCTGCATTGGGCACGATAAACGGGACGCCCAGGACATCGGTGAGGTCGAATTGCGGAGAATAGGCCCAGGCGTACAAAAAGGCCACGTCGGCAATCCCCAATTTGACGGATTCCACCGCATCCGACTTTGTCTTAAAGAGCGTATCTCCAGAGTAGATCTGTACCTTGACTCTTCCTTTTGTCGCCTTTTCCACATCCTTTGCCCACGGCTCAAAGCCGTATACGGGAAGAGGTGCGGTCGGGGGCTGCTCATAATGGAATCGGATGGTCCATGTCTTTTCTGCTGCCGCTCCGGGCGCGGGCGCCCCCACGATCAAAGCAATGGCAAACATGACGATGATTGGTAAACAACAATTCTTTCTCATTTGAATTTCCTCCTTTTCGCCTGTGGTATTTCGAGATAGAGTTATTTTCCTTTACTCAATTCTATCCAATTTTCCTCGGCGCAGGGTCCGTTAAACGTTGACCCTTACGGTTCGTCCACCGCATACTTCCTGATCAACGGTCAGCAGCTATCAAACTATGTCCCGGGGTCTTTTCTCCCGGCAGGCGCTGACACTTTCATGCCGAGAAGTTCAGCCATCTCGACATATTTGGGGCGCATCTCAACTTCTTCTTTGAGGAAGTGCTTCATGGGAATACCCCAATTGTTCTGTTCCAGCACATCAATCCCGGCCAGAAAATCAGGGAGCATTTCAGGAACGAGGGAAAAGAACAGCTCGTCATCCTGAGCCATGGCCACCTGTCGATCTCCGCGACAGGGGATGGCCACATTGCAATCGCGCCTCTGGAGAGCGGGGACAATGGCGTATACACAGCCAGCATGTCCAGAGAGCTGGCAGAGAACGTCTTTTCCGTCCATCCAGTTTTTGACGATGAGCAGTTGGCTCGTCATCATGCCATTGATATGCATGACGATCACATCAGGGATGAAAGAGCACTTATGAATGGGGGCGACGATCACTCCGGTATATATACCATATGGAAGCGAGGGCATATTGCGACACCATTCCGCTCCCGCCTTTTGATCCCGAACACTATCCGGGTAGCGATGATATCCTGACAAGAATTTTGGGATACGCTCGGCGATTCCAAGTCCTATGACGGGTTCAAAACACCAGTGATCCTGTTTGAACAGAGCAATGCAGTCACCATTTCGCTGGGCCATTGAAAAGGCCTGGCACAAGTTTAGTCTTTTCCTCAAGTCTCGAGAGGGAAGGATGGTTCCTTGCGGTAGATCACCATCATCCTTGAGCAGCTTGACCGCGATGGGATGCACCCGCATGCGGAGCCACTGTTCCAACCTGGTGCCCATTCTGTGGAGTTCTTCTAGATTCAAGGGTCCTCCTCCCTTTCTCTGAGACGTGTTCCTGACCGTTGCGGCATGAGTGTCTTATTTCCCCAATCATGCAAGGGGCCACTTCCCTTGTTTTTCTTCGAAATAGGTTGGTGCCAAAAAAAAGAACGACAAGACCCTTCTGGGGTAGGTTGAATATATGAAAAGCGAAGTTCTCTGTCAAGCAGAAAAGACCTATCGGTGACTCATCAGAGAATTCTATTGCAAAGCCCTTATTTTCTCAAACCTCATTTTCTTATTGTCTCGAATCCCCTTCGGCTCCGGAAGCCCCTATGTCTTGTAATCCCGATCTCCCAGACCGTTCCAAAGAATCGTGAGCTCTGGCGGCTGTTTCCGTCATGGACTCATGAGCCGTATCAACCCATGAAAAACCATTTCTGGAAAGTAAAAAGATCAGTGAGACACAAACAAGCACTGGGATGATCGTTGAAAACCTGCAAGGCTTGGGCGTAGGATTATTTTTCCTCAATATAACCCTCCTTTGAGGTTTTTGCTAATGCAAGCACACTTTATAACTTGACATCCAGCCCCTTCCCCTCTCCCCGTATTAATGTCATGCCCTGCCCTCTTTGCCCGACGGGGGCGCGAGGCTTAACCCAGAGAACGGACATAGAAGACTGTTTCCATCGTAGCCACGAGGCCCACGAAGGAATGCATGACCATCAAAAGGTGAATGGAATCCGTTTTTAGCCGTGCGATTCCAAACAAAAGGCCAAGCGCAAAAACGGTCGCCATGCCGTAAATGTCGTACTGGAGATGGATAACGGCCCAAACCAAGGAAGTGATTCCCATGGCTCCGATGGGACCTAATCGAGAGTACCGGATCCCTTGAAAGAGGAATCCCCGGAAGAAGACCTCTTCAAAAATCGGCGCCACCACGACGATTGAAAAAAGAAGGACGGGAAGAGAGGAAGCGGTTTTATAAGCATCGAGCATAAAAGGAGGGACGATCGGTTGGTGGAGGAGCAAACTCACCCCATCGGATAGAAACAAAAACGCCGCCAGAATCAGGAGCCATTTGACCCACTCCCGTTTCGAGGGCTCTTTAAAACCGATGTAATTCCTGACGGAAATATTCTTGCGAAGTTTTGTAAGCAAGAGAGTCAAAGGGGTGCAAATCAGTCCTGAAACAACCGCCATGACGCCGATACACAACCCGTTGGAGGAAAGGCTTCTCGCGTAGACTTCCAAATCCAATTCTGGATGTTCGGCCTTCGCGAGGGAAACAAAGACCGTCGCAACGAGAATTTGAAGGACACAATAGAGAGCAAGGATGATCGCTGAAAACCCAAAGGTCGCCCTCAATCCGAAGGGTTCTGCGCTCATATCATCCTTCTTATCCTCTAAGGGTGGAAACCATTCCTTCAGCGCCATGAAATCCTCTCGTAAAAAAGGCGTTAGGGTTTTCTATCCAGCAGGAAACGCATCGATGCGCTCCCTACTGTACTCGACCCAGCCACTGGGCAATTTAATTTAACATTTAGACGTCCAATCGTAAAGGATAGATTCTTAGGATTCAAACGTTGTGGATAAAAAAAATTGGCAGGACAATTAAGGCAGAAAGATGGAAAAAAGGGATGGGCCCATTTTTACGCTAGAATAATCAAGGCGATAACCGGGATGGTTAAGATCAGGGTGCTCAGCACCCACCAAATCGAGTTCTTGTCCTGACGGACCCTTCCCTTAAGCCCAATAATCACCGCCACCAGGGCCGCCAGACCGCTGACCAAGGAGATCAGCAGCGCGATCAGCCCCCGGAGAAAGCACCCTAGCACCTCAACCGGCGTCAAAGCGACGGCAAAAAACAGAACCGTCATCATGGCCGGAACGACTATGTGATTTACAATTCGTTTCATCTAAATCTCTCGTATTAGACTTTGCCGTTAGCTTCCTGCTTGAGGTTCCCTGCTTTCTGCTAACTAGTTTCTGATTACTGATCACTGATTACTGATCACTGCCTTCCGCGTCTATTTCCTCCGAGATCTTTTCTAAATTTTTAAGAAAATCCTTCTCCTCATCAGTTAATCCATCTGAGCCTTCGAATTCATCTAATGGTTTCATAACTAGATTCTCCTCCAAAGGACTCCTTTTTTCTTGGAATAAGAGGCAAATTCGATGCCAAATGTAATGGCTTGAAATTACAGGATTTCGTAAGACCAGGAGGAACCTGGAGGGAAAAGAAATGGTACCAGGCAACAAGAATTGTCACCTTATCACGGCATGCAATCTATGATTTCTGTTATTAGTTGGCGCTTAATATCACTGCTTTCCGCATACTGCATAGTGCTTACTTTCTTCTGCTATTTGCCATCTGCTATGCGCCTTCATAAATTTCTTTTGTAATATCGAGGGATTTGACCGACGCGCCTTGAAAGATCCGTCATTGATGAATAGATTTAATATTAAGTGCGTTAAATAAAAGTAAAAGGAGGTGCACTATGAACCTTCGATACTTTAAATTAGCGTTGATTGGTTTGGCTTTGGTTCTTTTTCTCCAAGGCTGTTTTGTACTGCCACCACCGTCTTACTACCACCACCACCGCCATGGTCAACATCGGCACGGGTATTTGTTAGAGCAGTCACCGAAACCCGTGGCTCAATTGACCATTCAGAATGGCGGAGAATTTAGTGACCGGGGAGAGGTGGCTCATTAGAACTTAAACTCCCTCGTCCCCTTTGTTTAGTAGAAGGAGGAATTACCCCTCTTTGGCAAAGAGGGGCGACCTGTCTGCGCGAAGCCGCTTCGGCGAAGGCAGGGGGGAGATTTTCTGAACCAAACCCTTCCGAACTTTAGGTGGATATTCGCTATTCACATATACCATTAGCTAGCACTTTCTTGCTTGATTATCCCTGCTTTCTGCCTACTGCCTACTGCCTTCTGCTATCTGCTATTGCCTATACGCTTCAGTCGCCTATCGTTCTGTCTTCGCGCATGATCGTTGAAATCGCGAAACCATCTACCAGCGCAATGAATGCCCAAAAAACGAGCTCAAGGGCAATGAGATAGATTGGCTCACCAAATTGGTTGAAGGGGGTAAAGAACTCCCAGAAAACGAATGTCATAAGAAAAACGAGACAAGCAAAGCGTATGGCCCGTTTCACAACACCCCTCGGCCAGGAACGGGAAAGCCAGCGGAAGAGGTAAGCGTGGATGATACCGAACCCGATGATGCCGACAATGATCGTCATGGGTTGTCCGACTACGAGAGGAAGTGGTTCGATCTCCGTCCAGACGGCGATCAGCTTCCGGCTTTGATAGGATGGATTGAGGAGGATTCCACCACCCTTCCAGCCGAATCCGATGAGGCGGAATGTTAGGAGCATGGCCAGGTTCATGGCGATCCCGCCCCCAATCCCCGCGATGACGGTTCTAACGTGTGACTGTTTCATTTCTATCAATTACTGTATCACAAGACGCATAAGCTAAAATTTGTGGTCTTGTATCTATCTCTATTTCAATTTTAAATCGTAAATTTGCCTAATCGAAATGAACTCCACCTTCAGCTTCTCATAGCGCCGTTCATAAGAAGACTTAATATTGGGGCTAACCACGTAATTCTTTCCCCCGGGATATAAAGAGCGAAATAGAACAAGCTGGGCGGGGTCATACCGATCAGGATTGATCTTGCATTCAATCGCCTTTGACTGTTCCCTGCCACCCTTGATCACAAAATCCACCTCCCGCCCTGATTTGTCTCTCCAGTAAAACAAATCATGATCGTCAAAAACGGTACGTAGGGTATCGAGCACCAGATGCTCCCATAAAAGACCTCGATCCTCCTCCCGAATGCTGTCCCAGCCCCTGACAAAGGTGACAAAACCCGTGTCGAAGGAATAGCACTTAGGTCTCTGCGTAATTTCACGTCGCCCACCCCCATGAAACGGAGAGAGTAAAAAAACCGCATGGGCAATACTCATCGCTTCCACATGGGCTTTCACGGTAGGTCGGCTCAAATCACTTAATCCGGCCAGATGGCTATAATCCAGGAGACCTCCGCTTTGTCGAAGCAACAGATGTAATAACTTCATGAACCCGGTCCGGTTGCGGATACCGAAAAGTTCCTGAATGTCCCGCGCATAAAAACTGTCCACCCATTCCGAGAAAAAGGACTCATTCTTCGTTTCCGAAAGCAGGGGCTCTGGCAGCCCTCCATGGAGTAATCGACGATCCAGCTCTTTTATATTGAACTGATCGATACATTCACTCCATAGTACCGGCGGCAAATAGATCGTCGCCTTTCGTCCGGTAAGAGTATCTCGAAATTTCTTAGTGGCTGCCAAAGTCGAAGAACCTGTCGCGAGAACTTTCAGGTGGGGATAGGCATCTGCAGCAATCTTTAACAGACGGGTCGGATCCTCCAAACGGTGAATCTCGTCAAATATAACAATGCTCCCTTGATCAAGGCTGTCATAGAAAGGCTCTGGTTCGATTAACCCGCGAACAACCGATGGAAGATCACAATTCTGATAAATGGCTTTGGGAAACATTTTGGCCAAGGTTGTTTTTCCTACCCGGCGGACTCCCGATAGCCATACAATCGGCCGCTTTTCCCATGCCTGTTGAATACGATTTGTCCAGAAAGGGCGCTCAATCATTGGAATTATACTTAACATTTAGACGTCTAAATGTCAAGTATAATTTCGTATGATTCACCCCTCTGTTATTCCTACAATCTTCTCCTAATCTCCTCAACTCAACCCTGCCGCAACTTCGAAAGAAACCCCCTTTCATAATTATCCGTAACGCCCGGGGCGGCACACCTTGCAAAGAAGGTTCAAGATATTCTCTTGGGTAGGATTTCCGGAAACGACGAAGAAAAAATTTGAAGAGTTTATTCCTGCAAGGGGCCTAGGTCTATCACAAACTGATCTATACTATTTTAATTCCATTCCAATTCTGCTTTTATTTTTGGCCCAATAAAGATAAAGTGCTTTGCCCCTCACCTTCTCTACCTTTACGAAGCCCCAAAATCGGCTATCTTGGCTATTGTCACGGTTGTCTCCCATGACAAACAGGGAACCTTCAGGGACTCTAATCGGACCGTAATCTTCAATCGAGGATCTAGGCATCATAAAGTGACCCCATGGGTCATCCAACAATTTCTCGTCAATATATATCTTGTTCTTCACTATCTCCACTTTCTCGCCTTCCATACCGATCACTCTCTTAATAAAATCTTTTGAAGGATCTTTTGGAAACTCAAATATGATGATATCTCCTCTTTGAAGTTGTTGACTTTTGTAGCTTCTCATGTCCGCAATCAGGCGATCACCAACTAACAACGCGGGTGCCATCCCACTCGAAGGGATTTTATAGGCTCTGGCAATATTATTTCTGACAGTCCATTGCAGAAGTGGAAGTACGGCTACGTTACTTAGCAGGAATATCATCAAATAGATGTACCATTTATTGAATGGCTTGAGTGTTATTGCTTTCAACTTATTTGCGCGGCGAAAAGCACCTATCACTATAAAGAAGAAAAACCCCATCGTGACTATTAGATAAAATATCATTCCATGGAATGTGAGAAGCAGAAATGAAAATACCAAGTAAACGAGGTAGAATCCGACTAAATAAGAAATGCCTTTCTTAAACTGTCCATTATATACTTGCCCGAGCCCAGGAGTAAGAAGGGATAATATTAGTGCTAAAATTGGTTTTCTTTTCTTAAAACTGTCCATTTATCACTCTTACGCCATCACATTTTGGTTGAGTCTATTTTCTTAGCGTTCGTCTTTTCCACCAAATTCTTCAGAAAATAACGTGCCCGTGTCCGTTTTACGTTTCCGTAAACCATAATATTTTCTTAAGGGTGACAATGTCGTCTTGAAACATTCTGCCGACATCGAAGGTATCACCGAAGTTTATGACAATATCTTCCCTTTGGGTTCTTCGGCGACCTGAATAGTGCCAAAGGTATTTTCATATTTCGAAATGTTGTCCTGTAAAGCCGTAAGAATTCTTTTCATGTGGCCCGGGCTGACGATCACCCTTGCCGTCACGGCGCCTGCGGGTGGCGCGACCATGAGAAAATCGAGGATGAACTCTTCTTTTGTGTGGGTTACCACCATATTGTTTGAATAAACGCCTCCCTGAAGATTCGGAGGGAAATTCACCTTAATCTCCTGTCCGCCCGGCATAAGAACCTCCTCCTAAACTAATATTTTCACCGCGGAGTCGCAGAGGACGCGGAGGATTGATTTTTTGTTTGGCGGCACCTCTCCGCCAAACAAAAACCTGCTCTAGCAGAGTGATCAGCATTTCTTAGGCCTTTGGCCGGTGGAAAATACCCGATCAGTCCCCGCAGGGCGGAGCTTTCTGGTCCAATCGCCGTCTCCCGATTGGATTAGAAAAAAAATTCACTCTGCGATCTCGGCGTCTCTGCGTTGAGAGTTCTATTTTTGACAGTTTACTTAGGGTATGGGACTCTATTAATTCGAAAGGCTACCACAATATTTTGTGTTGTCAAGGGAAATTGTGAGTCACACATGGAAATGTGTCTGTGTCGGTGTCAGTGTCTGTAAACCCAAACTTCCTATTTCCAATTGTTTGAGTCGTTACATTTCTGATTACTGATCCGCTTTTTCCGTAAAGTTATCTCATACGATTCACCAGCACAGCGGCCGATGATTCTCCCCCAGTAAGTCCCATCCTTGGGCTGCGTGAGAGTGTCTGGAATCTTGTCCTTATATTTTTGCAGGCATACCCTGGTTGCAGACATTGCCGTTTCTTCGCATTCAGTTTGTGATACGTCAAAACATTGGCGAAAGTACTGATCAGCCTGGCAAAAAGCAGTTGGAAGAACGGTCGACATGCTATTAATCCACGCCTCCTTCGATACTTCTGCGGAATTGGCTGACGCTGATATTAAAAAGACAAAAACTACGAGCAAAATACCCCGTCGGATTGAGTCCACATTCCACCTCTCTTTCAATATTTCTTAAGGCCCTTCATTTCCTTTAGAACATAATTGGAGTCAGTCCCATTTCTTGGGAGTCCGAATCGGGGCCCGGGGTTGAATCTGGTAAGATGAGATCTGACTTCTCCATTGTTCACGGGGGATGGTGTGGCATCCCCCGTAGCATAGCGAAGCTCAGTGCCTACAGGCCGGGGCTTCCGGGAAAGGTAGGTTCGTTTCATATTGTGCCCCTTACCCCCGCCTACAAGATAGGGCTTGCAGGACACGTCCCGGTCAGAGAGTCGGGTTCCTGTCTATCTAACGACAACGGTGGTGTTCAGGGTCGTGGCCAAACGCGTGGCAACTGTGCTCAGGATATTGTTGAGCATAAGGTTAGAATCACCGCCCCAGTTTCCGGAAGAACCAGTATCCCTGGTATAGATGCGTATGCAAGGGCTCGCTTTGCCGGGCTCATAGATCTCACAGACGACTGCACCACCCGCTCGACCTGCACCCATTCCCACCCAGACACGGGCTGCCCTGCTCCCGGGGTTGCATTCAACCACGGCTCCCTCAATCAGCAGGGAATCGGGAGAATCTTCTTGACGCAGCCTGAGGGAGCTTCGAAAGACCGAATTGAAGAGCGCAACGAAGGGATCGGTGGAAAAAGCATTCTGCTGCGGCAACAATCGGCCATCAAATTCCGCTACCTTCACTGACCTATATTGAGATAGGTTCGCTGAATCCCTCCAGATGAGAAGGTTGTGGCCGCCCTTCTTCATTCCGTTGATATATTCTTTCACCTTAAGATGAAAAGAACCATCAGGATAGTTCTTGAAAGTTGTAAAGGACCCAGAGTAAGCTTGACTCGTTGCTGCAACAGGGACAGCTTCGGTAGATGTCGAAGAGAGCTTATCCTCTGCAATGGCGCCTGTGCTCACCAGTGCAATGACAATGCCTTTAACCACAAGATAGTGTAAAAACCGCTTCATTTCCATCGTTTCTCCTCCTTTTGTCATTTTTATTTGTGATACCCAAATGGGCTTCGTAACTCTAAACCCCCTTGATCCCCTCTTAAATTAAGGGGGGATCAAGGGGGTTATCAATTTCTATCGTTTTTTATCGTTCGTGGTACGCCAAAGGTTCTTTCTGCGGGAGCCACCTTAATCAATACTGTTCGCGTCGTCCTTTACTTCATCAGCCATCTCTTCTAAGATCTTGAGAAAGGCCCCATCCTCCTCACCCAACTCACCCGGGAGCACAACGCCATCTGCACCTTCGGCGAGTAGATCTTCATCCAGGAGTTTCATGGCCCCTTAGGGAGCAAATCCGATGCCAAATCCAATAGGTTAAAATTACAGGAGTTTTTGAAACTAGGGAGAGGCTAAACCGGACAGATATGTAAACAACTGACAAAAATTGTCACTTTAACACGGGGAACAAGCTGTGCTTTTGATTTCTGTTATATGCTATCTGCCATTCACCATTCTCCATTAGCTATCAGTTTGTTGCTTGATGGTCACTGCCTTCTGCATACTGCATAGTGTTTACTGCCTTCTGCTATTCGCCATCTGCTGTACGCTTTAGCCGCCTATCCTTCACCTCTTCCGCCAAATTCCACTGAGACATGATCCTGTATTCGCTCCACGCTTCAACAAACTATTTTGCCAAGTTCCAAGACCCAGCACCATTTGTTCTCAATTTCTCATTTAGTACGGGAGGTCTTTTTCTCGAAATCTTTCCAGAATTTCTCCTCGGACTTCTTCCACAATTCTCCCCAGCGGCCCGCAAAATATCCTTCTAATGTGTTCATCAGGCGTCCCCAAGCAGATGTACCATCGGAGGATTCCAAAATATCTTCCAGGAAAGGAACGATCTCTCCCAGCTTTTCCTTGGGGAGGTAAGCACGGGCTCCCATTTCAATGGAACGTTTCAGAGATTTTGGATCGAGGGAATGGGCTGTCAGCATGGCGGCCGGAAAGTTACGCTTTACGGCTTGGTCCAAGAGGTCGAAACCGCGGACTCCCATAATATCAAGGACCACCACGTCATAGTGCTGAGATTCTATTCTATGGGTGGCTTCCTGATAGGCAGTGACTTTTTCGATTATACAGTTTGGGGCGTATCCCAAGATCTCCTCTTCGAGAACTTCCAAAACATCAGGCTCATCGTCTACCGCTAAGATCCTCTTATTGTTTAGAATCGACTGCGCCATAAGGACACCTCCTTTTATTCTGAGTCCATCCATGCTTCCATCGGTCCACTATCCCAGTATTCCATTTTCCCATCAGGAGAATCTCCATGTTCCCACCGATGATTTCACTCTTCCGTCATCCCATCGACCTCTGCTACTCCCGCTTGTGCCATTCTTGCCACCGCAGAGCCGCCTTCTTTCCCCAGTCTGATTCAAATTTATCGCATAGGAGGGATTCGAACCATAAATCGTGTTCCAACTCCCTCTTGGCTCTCGAGTGTAATCTCTCCTCCCATGGCCTCCACCAAAGCCTTGACCCCCGTGAGGCCTAATCCGAGTCCTGGCAGATCGGCACGTTTTTCATTATTCAGCCGAACGAATCGTTCAAAAATGATTCCGTGATCCTTCAAGGGGATTCCCATCCCATCATCCCCCACCGAGACGAGCAAATCCGCTTCCCCGCTGATCTTCACCTCCATTCGCTGTCGGCGGTATTTCATGGCATTGCTCATCAGGTTCCGGAGGATTTGTTGGATCTTCTGTTGATCATGGCAGAAAGGGGACTCGCCATACTTGCCAGTGATCTCAACAAAAATCCCGTAATCCTTCAGATCGCGCTGGAATGCTTCCTGATTCTCGGCTTGACTCAGCCTTCCGACGGCATCGGGAATGGACATGTCGAGAACGTCCAGGAGGGATTCCACAACCGTTTTTTCAATCGAAAAATATTCCCTCTCGAATAAACCTTCCTCCGAACGGAGGATATCGATCATCTCTTGGGTTAAATTCTTGGCCCGATGGATGTTCCTCGAAACACGATTTAAAAGGCGGGTCTGGTGATCCGTCAAAGGACCATATCGGTCCACTTCACGGAGAAGGCTATCCGTGCTGGCGGAAACAATAGACAGAGGTCCTGTGAGGTCATGGATAAAGAGATCGAACAATCGCCATTTCACATCCACAACCTTGTCTTCTTGGCGTTTCTCCGTATGGGTTCTTATCGTATTATTTTTTTCAGAATGCTTTCGCCCAACCATTTGTTTTCCAACTCAAGGGCCGCCGAAGGGGCGGATTCAATGAGTCACTGGGCCAGGGGGGGATATTTCTACAACCGTTGCTTTTCACTATGTATAGGTCAACCCCATTTTCCTGTCAAGCAAAAAAGGGGGGCACCTGATTTGTAACCCGTGAGGATCACAGGTTCGAGATCAAACCTTCCCACCTTATTCGGTAACATCCATGATGGGTCAACGATCCTTTCTTATTCAGTCTCTCGGTAACATTTTTTATGAGGCAATTCGCGCCCTCTATTTGAGTTGATTTGAACCCCTATCTCCTATATAATCCATAACGACAAGACAAAAACCGCTCATTTAATAAAAAAGCAAAGCACCTAGCCCATAGCTTCTCGGACAGGGACCCGAGGTGGAAGCCATGAGGATAAGAGTCCTCGGTTGTTCCGGATCAGAACTCCCTGAGCATCGCCCCCCGAGCTTCCTGCTGAACGGGAAAATCCTATTTGATGCAGGAAGTCTAACCAATATTCTTCACACCAAAGATCTATTGAAAATAGAACACATCTTTATTACCCATACCCACCTGGACCACATCATGGGGATTCCATTCCTCTCAGACCATCTTATATTTTCGGAAAAAAGGCACAAGGTAAATATTATTGGAATTCCTGCCGTGATTGAGGCTATTCGAGAGAACCTCTTGAATGGTTCGATCTGGCCCGATTTTGCGGCCATGATGGAAACGCATGAGGCCATCTTAGACCTGAAGGAGTTGGAACCTGGTCGATCGACAAAGATAGGCGTCTACACGATCACCCCCTATGAAGTCAATCATCCTGTTCCGGCAAGCGGCTACCTCGTTGAAGATGAGCGAGGGAGGAGATTCTTCTATACCGGTGATACAGGGCCGTCGGACGCCACATGGGAAGAGATAGGGGAGAAGCAGATTCATTGCTTGATCATTGACGTCTCTTTTCCTAACCATATGGAACACATTGCCGTTAGAACAGGTCATCTGACCCCTCGATTACTAGAAGAAGAGCTTTTGAAAATGAAGTTTCGTCCGAAGAGGATCTATATCATCCACGTAAAATCGCAATATTTTAAGCCGGTGAAGAAGGAGTTAGAAAAACTAAAGATCAAGAATTTGGCATTGCTGAATGAGGGAGACGTCATTAGGTTGTAGAGACCATGATTCAGGACCGTCGGAAAGGCGAAAGAAGGAAGACATTTCGAAGATACGAAGATAGGGTTGCCCATCGCACCCTTATCGAAAGAGAACGTAAGCTTCACTCTTTGCTTGAACTCGGCCAGATCATTGGCCTGGATCTTCAACTGCAAGAAATGCTTGTTCAGATCGCCCAGAGAGCATGCGAGGTCATGGAGGCTGACCGATGCAGCGTCTTTCTCTATGACTCCGGAACGGATGAGCTTTGGTCAACCGTGGCCCTGGGGATGGAAGAGCAGGTGATTCGAGTCCCCTCCCGGACGGGCTTAGCAGGGGCTTGCTTTCACACCGGAAAAACCATCAATTTGCAAGATGTCTATCAGGACCCTCGGTTCAACAAAGAGGTGGATGCCCATACGGGCTACCGCACCGATAGTTTGCTTTGCATTCCCCTTTACACAAGGGTCGGATCGATTCTAGGAGTGATTCAACTCCTGAACAAAAAAGAGGGGGTTTTTAGTGAAGACGATGAAGCGTTCCTGAGAATCTTTGCAAATCACGTCTCCGTCTTCATCGAAATAGCACAACTCCATCGGGCTCGCATCGAGGCATTGGAACAGTCGAAAAAGGAACTGGAGCAGCTCAATAGAGTAAAAAGTAAAGCCCTTGACCATCTCTCTCACGAGCTGAGGACACCGCTCTCTGTGATCCAGGGAAACATCCGGATTTTAAAGCGCAAAACTCAGGCGCAAACCCCTCCTCTTGTAAGAGGAGAGGTCTTTGAATCTTTAGAGAAGAACCTGAGTCGTCTTTCGGCCATTCAGCAAGATACCGATCAGATTATCCGGTCTCACCGGGAATGGGAGAAAGCGCCGCGACTTGCGGAACTCGATGCTCCTGCTTCTATTTCTCCTGAAGCGATCCGACTCTACACGTTTACTGAGCAAATTTTGGAGAATATAAAGAAGCAGGCCCATCATCGGGAGGTTCAAATTTGTTTAGATGGGGAAAAGGATCTCACGCTTCAAATGGACCCAAAGATTCTTGAAGATATTCTGGCAGGACTATTAAAGAACGCCCTGGAGAACACTCCTGATGAAGGAATCATTCGGGTGATATTGGAGCAAAAAAACCAATGGATACAAATCAAGGTGATGGATTTCGGCAGCGGAATAACCCAAGAGAACCAGAGGCATCTTTTCAACGGGCTCTTTCATACACTTGATACCGAGCTCTATACGACCAAAAAGCCTTATGATTTTGGTGCAGGGGGTAAGGGACTCGACCTTCTCCGGATCAAGACCTATGGGCAGCGTTTCGGTTTCGATATCTTCGCAGGAAGCCAGAGATGTACCCATCTTCCGACGGAAAGAGATCTATGCCCCGGAAGGATTTCTGAATGCCCTCATTGCAGAGTCCGAGAAGACTGTCTCGATTCTGGAGGGAGTTCTTTTTGTTTAACCTTTGCCATCGACGGAGATTCATTAATTCTAAAATAGCCCATGGGGATGGTAAGGCACCATGACGGGGGTGAGGGATAATTTTCACAAGCTTATTTTAATATTGACAAAAAAAGGACTTTATGGTGGTGTTAGTTTTGGGGAAAGGGATAAAGGGAGGGTCGGTCAGCAACAATCTTCTAATTCACTACTGTTTTCTACAAACTTTAACTCATTACCAGATGGAGGGATGACAATGCGGCGTTTATGGATGGCTATCTTCATTCTACTCATTTTCATGTTCTGGAACGCTCCTGTCGGGAACGCTCAATTCCGAGAGGCGGGGGTGGAGAAGTTGAGGGTCGCTGTGGATGCCCCCGAATTCACCCTGAAGGAGCTCGGTGGAGGAAAAATTTCTCTCAAAGAGTTGCGAGGGAAGATCATTTTGTTAAACTTTTTTGCCTCGTGGTGACCGAATTGCCAGAGGGAGTCTCCTTCTTTTGTGAAACTTCGTGAAGAGTTCAAGAGTCCCGATCTGGTCCTTCTCAAGGTAGCGACGAAAGAGAAAGAGAAGGATTTGATTAAGTATAAGAAAGAGCATCATATTTCTTTCCCCATCCTCTTTGAGGAGGATGCAGCCGTGGCCACCGCCTATGGCGTCTGGAATCGCCCCCAGACTTTTTTCATCAATCGTGAAGGGAAGATCTTCGGCAGAGCACTGAAGGAAGTGGATTGGACAACAAAGAACATGAAAGAACTTATGGAATATCTTTTGAAGGAGAAAAAATGAATCGAATGAATTTAAAGAAGATATCGTTTTTGCTTTTTATCCTGATCCTTGGATTTTTGGGGACCCGATGCGCCACTCACACCCAGAAAGAAGAAGTTAAAACTTATCCCAAGGATTATGTTCACTCTTTAAGGGAGATTCATCTTGAGAAAGTGTTCCATGAGAATC
>Ga0209592_1000094_pt1 | contig 22240 bp, 18 predicted proteins | sample PPLLak2March2015_2_FD_187251 | JGI IMG/M metagenome (GOLD analysis project Ga0209592, IMG submission 187251) | Freshwater sediment microbial communities from Prairie Pothole Lake near Jamestown, North Dakota, USA - PPLs Lake P8 Core (3) Depth... | ecosystem: Environmental > Aquatic > Freshwater... | reverse complement strand
ATCAAGGCGCTCGGCGTGGTGTGCGCCGCCTTCGAGTTCGACTACATGGGCGGCTCGATGGGCTCGGTGGTGGGCGAGCGCTTCGTGCGCGGCGTGCGCGTGGCGATCGAGCAGAAGCTGCCGTTCGTCTGCGTCACCGCCTCGGGCGGTGCGCGCATGCAGGAGGGCGCGCTGTCGCTGATGCAGATGGCGAAGACCACCGCGGCGCTCACCGACCTCGCCGAGCGGCACCTGCCTTTCGTCACCGTGCTCACCGACCCGACCATGGGCGGCGTCTCGGCGAGCTTCGCCATGATCGGCGACGTGGTGATCGCCGAGCCGAAGGCGCTGATCGGCTTCGCCGGCCCGCGCGTGATCGAGCAGACCGTGCGCCAGAAGCTGCCCGAAGGATTCCAGCGCGCCGAGTTCCTGCTGGAAAAGGGCGCCATCGACATGATCGTCGACCGCCGCCAGCTGCGCGACAAGCTGCACTCGCTTCTGTCGCTGATGCAGGGACAGCCCGCCGACGCAGCCGTGTGACGCTGCTCGCCGAGCTCGCGCTCGCGTCGGGGCGGGTCGCCGAAACGCCGGGCCGCCTCGCCAAGCTGCGCATCCTCGCCGATTGCCTGCGCGCCCTCGCCCCGGAGGAAGTCGAGACCGCCATCGCGTACCTCAGCGGGGAAGTCCCGCAGGGCAAGCTCTCGCTGGGGCATGCGGCGCTCCAGGCGGCGGCCCGGGCCCCGCTGCCGACGCCTGAATTGAAGCTGCTCGAGGTCGACGCCGCCTTCCGCGCCATCAAGGCGGCGAAAGGGAAGGGCGCGGCCGCCGCCCGGTCCGCGCTGCTCGGCGGGCTGCTCGCGCGCGCCACCGCGGCGGAACAGGACTTCCTCGTGCGATTGATCGTCGGGGAGCTGCGGCAGGGGGCGCTGGAAGGCGTGATGCTCGAGGCGCTCGCCGCGGCGGCCGAGGTTCCGGCGCAGGACCTCCGGCGCGCCGCCGCTTTCGCCGGCGGCCTGGCGCCGGTCGCGCGCGCCGCGCTTTCAGGCGGCGCGGCGGCGCTCGCCCCTTTCGCCATCCGCCTCATGCAGCCGCTGCTGCCGATGCTGGCGCAGCCCGCCGAGAGCGTGGCCGATGCCCTCGGCGCGCTCGGGGGCAGGGCATTGCTCGAGTGGAAGCTCGATGGCGCCCGCGTGCAGGTGCACAAGGCAGGAGACGCAGTGCGCGTCTATACGCGCAGCCTGAACGACGTCACGGCCGCCGTACCAGAAATCCTTGATGTGATGAAGACTGCAAAAGCAGATTCGCTCATCCTCGACGGCGAGGCGATCGCGCTGCGCCCCGACGGCAGGCCGCATCCGTTCCAGGTGACGATGCGCCGCTTCGGCCGCAAGCTCGACGTCGATGCCTCGCGCCGCGAGCTGCCGCTTTCGGTGCTCTTCTTCGACTGCCTCCTGCACGACGCCGGGCCGCTCGTCGACCGCGGCGCCGGCGAGCGGCACGACATCCTGCGCGAGGTTCTGAAAGAGAATTCTTGTGCACCCTCGCTGGTGACCGGCGAACTGGAAAAGGCGGAGGCCTTCTACGCCGAAGCGCTGGCACTCGGCCACGAAGGCGTGATGGCTAAAGCGCTCGATGCGCCGTACAGCGCCGGGCGCCGAGGCGCCGGCTGGCTCAAGGTGAAGCGCGCGCGCACGCTCGACCTCGTGGTCCTCGCCGCCGAATGGGGGCACGGGCGCCGCCGCGGCCGGCTGTCGAACCTGCACCTCGGCGCCCGCGACCCGGCTTCCGGCGGCTTCGTCATGCTCGGCAAGACCTTCAAGGGCCTCACCGACCGGCTGCTCGAGTGGCAGACGCGCGAGCTGCTCGCGCGCGAGACGGCGCGCGACGAGTGGACGGTGCGCGTGCGCCCGGAGCTGGTGGTGGAGATCGCCTTCAACGATATCCAGGAAAGCCCGCAGTATCCGGGCGGGCTCGCGCTGCGCTTCGCCCGCGTCAAGGGCTACCGGCCCGACAAGCGGCCCGAGGAGGCCGATACCATCGACGCGGTGCGCGCCATCTACCAGGAGAGCCTGTCGTGAGGTCGTTGCGGGAATGGCTCGCGTTCATCGAGCGCCAGCATCCGGCCAGCATCGCGCTCGGGCTCGAGCGGGTCGCGGAGGTTTTCTCCCGCCTGGAAGTCAGGATCGAATGTCCCGTCATCACCGTCGGCGGCACCAACGGCAAGGGCTCCACGTGCGCGATGCTCGAGTCGATGCTGCGCGCCGCCGGGTACCGCACCGCGCTCTACACCTCGCCGCACCTCGTGCGCTACAACGAGCGCGTGCGCATTGCCGGCGTGGAAGCGGGCGACGAAGAGCTGGCCGAGGCATTCGCCGCCGTGGAGGCAAGCCGCAAGGGGACGCCCTTGACCTACTTCGAGTTCGGCACGCTCGCCGCGCTCTGGCTGTTCAGCCGCGCGAAGATCGATGCCGCCATCCTGGAAGTCGGCCTGGGCGGCCGGCTCGACGCGATCAACATCCTCGATGCCGACTGCGCCGTGCTCACCAGCGTCGCCATCGACCACGTCGACTACCTCGGCGCGGACCGCGAGGCGATCGGCCGCGAGAAGGCCGGCATCTTCCGCCGCGGCCGGCCCGCCGTCGTCGCCGATCCCCGTCCGCCGCAGTCGGTGCTGCAGGCACCGGGGCAGCTGCTGCTCCTCAACCGGGATTTCGGCTATGCGGAGCAGGAGCGGCAGTGGAGCTACTGGGGACCGGGCGGGCGCCGCGGCGGGCTCGAGTATCCCGCGCTGCGCGGCAGGGTGCAGCTGCGCAACGCCGCCGCCGCTCTTTGCGCGCTCGAGACGCTGCGCGATCGCCTGCCGCTCGCCATGCAGGAGGCGCGCCGCGGCCTCGCCGAAGTCTCCCTGCCCGGGCGCTTCCAGGTGCTTCCCGGTCGGCCGCAGATCATCCTCGACGTCGCGCACAACGTCGAAGCCGCGAGGACGCTCGCCGACAACCTCGCGGCTTCGGCATTCGCGCCGGAAACCATCGCCGTCTGCGGCATGCTGCGCGACAAGGACATCGCCGGCGTCCTGCGCGAGATGGCGCCGCGCATCACGCGCTGGCACCTCGCGTCCCTGCCGGGCCCGCGCGGCGCCCAAGCCTCACTGCTGTCGACGCATCTTCCCGATGCAGTGAAGACAGAGCATGACAGTGCGGCAAACGCGTTCGCCGCCGCAATCGAGAACGCAGGCGAGAATGATAAGATCGTCGTGTTCGGATCCTTTCTTACGGTCGGCGAAGTGACGCAATGGCTGAAGCGCAGGACGTCGAAGCACTGAAGCGCCGCGGCCGGCGCCGCCTGGTCGGCGCCGTCGCCCTTGTGCTTGCGGCGGTGATCGTCCTGCCGATGGTGTTCGATCCAGAGCCGCGGCCGACTTCCTCCAGCGTAAGCGTGCGAATTCCCGGCGAGGGCGAGACGTCGTTCACGCCGAAGCCGGCGCCGCAGGTGCAGCCAGCGCCCCCGGCGGCGGCGCCGGTTGCGCCGAAGCCGGCGCCAAAACCGCCGGCGATCCAGTACGTGTTCCAGGTCGGCGTTTTTGCGAACCCGGAAAACGTCGCCGCCAAGCTGAAGACCGCGAAAGTTCCGTACTACACCGAGGCGGTGAAGGACAAGCTGACGCGGGTGCGCGCCGGCCCGTTCGCCACCAAGGAGGCGGCGGAAAAAGCGCACGCGCAGATGAAGAAGCTCGGCCTCGAGCCGGGCGCGGTGACGACCAAGTCGGGATGAGCTGGCTCGACTACGCCATCCTGGGCGTGCTCGCGGTCTCGGTGGTGTGGGGAATCTGGCGCGGCTTCGTCCGCGAAGTGATCTCGCTGGCGGGCTGGGTGCTCGCCTTCCTCGCCGCCAACGCCGTCGCCGGCCCGCTCGGCGACGCGCTGCCGACCTCGATCTCGAGCCCCGAGGTGCGCGTCCTGGTGGCGTTCCTCGTCGTCTTCATCTTCACGCTGTCGATCGCCACGGTGGCCGGGATGCTGCTCTCCAGGCTGCTCAAGGCCGCCGGCCTCGGCGGCCTGGACCGCACGCTCGGCGGGCTGTTCGGCCTGGCGCGCGGCGTGGTGATCCTGCTGGCGCTCGCCATCGCCGCCGGCCTGACGATGGCGCCGCGGCACCCGCTGTGGAAGGAATCCGTCGGCGCGGGCATGCTGACGCGCACCGTGCTGCAGCTCAAGCCGTGGCTGCCGCCGCGCCTCGCCGACCGCTTGCGCTATGATTGATACTTAACTACACCGGGAAGCCTTATCCGATGTGCGGGATCCTGGGCATCATCGCCCGTTCACCCGTCAACCAGCTGCTCTACGACGGCTTGCTGCTGCTGCAGCACCGCGGCCAGGACGCCGCGGGCATCGTCACGAGCGAGCGCAACTCGTTCCACATGCACAAGGCGCCAGGCATGGTGCGCGACGTGTTCCGCACGCGCAACATGCGCTCGCTGCCCGGCAACATGGGCATCGCGCACTGCCGCTACCCGACGGCCGGCTCGGCCTTCAGCTCGGCCGAGGCGCAGCCCTTCTACGTCAACTCCCCCTTCGGCATCGTGCTCGGGCACAACGGCAACCTGACCAATTCCGAGCAGCTGAAAGAGGAGATGTTCCGCACCGACCGGCGGCACATCAACACCGGCTCGGACTCCGAAGTGCTGGTGAACGTCCTCGCCTACGAGCTGGAGAAGGCATCGGTGAAGCTGCGCCTCGAGCCGCAGACCATCTTCGCCGCCGTGGCCAACGTGCACCGCCGCGTGCGCGGCGCGTACGCCGTGGTGGCCATGATCGCCGGCTACGGCGTGCTCGCCTTCCGCGACCCGTACGGCATCCGCCCGGCGGTGATCGGCTACAACGAGACCGAGGCCGGCACCGAGTACATGGTGGCCTCGGAGTCCGTGGCGGTCGATGCGCTGGGCTTCCGCGTGCTGCGCGACATCGGCCCCGGCGAGGCGATCTTCATCGACGAGGAAGGCAGCTTCCACAGCCAGCAGTGCGCCGCCCGCGCGAGCCTCAATCCATGCATCTTCGAGTACGTGTATCTCGCGCGCCCGGACTCGCTGATCGACGGCGCGTCGGTGTACGAGACGCGCCTCAACATGGGCGAGAAGCTGGCCGAGAAGATCCGCCGCCAGTACCGCCATCTCGACGTCGACGTGGTGATCCCGATCCCGGACTCGAGCCGTCCCTCGGCGCTGCAGCTCGCCGCGGGGCTCGGCGTGCCCTACCGCGAGGGCTTCGTCAAGAACCGCTACATCGGCCGCACCTTCATCATGCCCGGGCAGGCGGTGCGCCGCCGCTCGGTGCGCCAGAAGCTCAACCCGATGTCGATGGAGTTCGCCGGCAAGAACGTGCTGCTCGTCGACGACTCGATCGTGCGCGGCACCACCAGCCGCGAGATCGTGCAGATGGCGCGCGAGTCCGGCGCGCGCAAGGTGTTCTTCGCCTCGGCCGCCCCGCCGGTGCGCTTCCCCAACGTCTACGGCATCGACATGCCGACGCGCGCCGAGCTGATCGCCGCGCACCGCAGCGAGGACGAGGTGGCGGGCGAGATCGGCGCCGACGCGCTCATCTACCAGGACCTCGAGGCGCTCAAGGACGCGGTGCGCCGCGCCAACCCGAAGCTGACCAGCTTCGAGACTTCCTGCTTCGACGGTATCTACGTCACCGGGGACGTCACCCCGGACTACCTGCGCACCATCGAAACCCAGCGCGACGCCAGGCGCGACTCGAGCGACGAGGAGGTCGCCCAGCTCGATTTAAATCTGGCCGCCTGATATACTTTTTCCGTCGCGCCGATTTGAGCCACAGCTTGCGGGCGCGTTACAAATTCCGCTAAAGCGTGCCGAGGAAACCCGGTTCGCTTGCCAGAGAGGACCGGGTTTTTTTATGGACGAGAAGTACCAGCTTTCCACCCTGGGCGTGCGCGCCGGCCAGGCGCGCACCGAGTTCCAGGAGCACGCCGAGGCGCTGTTCCTCACCTCGAGCTTCGTGTTCGAGAACGCCGCCCAGGCCCAGGCGCGCTTCGTCGGCGGCGACCCGGGCGTGGTGTACTCGCGCTACACCAACCCCACGGTGTCGATGTTCCAGGACCGCCTGGCGGCGCTCGAAGGCGCCGAGGCCTGCGTCGCCACATCCTCGGGCATGTCGGCGATCCTCACGATGGCGATGTCGCTGCTCAAGTCGGGCGACCACATCGTGTGCTCCGCCGCCGTGTTCGGCGCCACGGTGCAGCTCTTCAACACCTATTTCGGCCGCTTCGGCGTGGAAACCACCTTCGTGTCTCCCACCAGAAGCGAAGACTGGGCGAAAGCGGCAAGGCCCAACACGCGGCTGTTCTTCCTCGAGACGCCTTCGAACCCGCTGACCGAGGTCTCTGACATAAGAGCCCTTTCTTCCATAAGCAAGAGCATTGGTGCGCTGCTCGCTGTGGACAACGTCTTCTGCACGCCGGCGCTGCAGCGGCCGATCGAGCTCGGCGCGGACCTGGTGGTCCACTCGGCCACCAAGCACCTCGACGGCCAGGGCAGGGTGCTCGGCGGCGCGGTGCTCGGCCCGGCCCGGCTGGTGAACGAGCAGATGGTGCCCTTCCTGCGCACTGCCGGCCCTTCGCTTTCTCCCTTCAATGCCTGGGTGATCCTGAAGGGGCTGGAGACGCTGGAGCTGCGCATGCGCGCGCAGTCGGCGGCGGCGCTGGAGCTGGCGCGCTGGCTCGAGAAGCACCCGGCGGTGGCACGGGTGTATTACCCGGGCCTCCCCTCGCACCCGCAGCACGCGCTCGCCGCGCGCCAGCAGAAGGCGGGAGGCGCGGTCCTTTCGTTCGAAGTGAAGGGCGGCCGCGAGGCGGCCTGGCGGCTCATCGACGCCTCGAAGCTCATCTCCATCACCGCGAACCTCGGCGACGTGAAGAGCACGATCACCCATCCCGCCACGACGACGCATGGACGCCTCTCCCCGGAAGCGCGCGCCGCCGCGGGTATCACCGAGGGGCTGGTGCGGCTGGCCGTCGGTCTCGAGGCGGTCGCCGACCTGCAGGCCGACCTCGAGCAGGGGCTGCGCTGATGGACTACCGCATGATCTCCGCCGATGACCACCTCGACCTGCAGTACCTGCCGAGGGATTTGTGGACGGCACGCCTGAGCGCCGGGCTGCGCGAGCACGCGCCCCGGGTGGAGGAGCGAAACGGCGCGCCGCTATGGGTCTGCGGCGGCCAGGTGTGGGGCCGCTGCGCCGGCGCGCCGGTCCCCCGCCGGCCGAAGCCCAACCCGACGGCCTTCGACCGCGTCGGCATCGACGAGTCCGAGCGCCGCCCGGCCAGGGCGGAGCTGCGCCTGGCCGACATGGATCGCGACGGCGTGGAGGCCCAGGTGATCTACGGGCCGATCACCTCCGTCGTGATCGACGAGCCGGCCCTGAACCTGGCCTGCCACCGCGCGTACAACGACTGGCTTGCCGAGTTCTGTGCCGCGGCGCCGAACCGGCTCCTCGGGGTCGCCATGCTGCCGCCGACCGACCCGGCGGCGGCCGCGGAGGAGGTGTACCGGCTCGCCCGCGAGGGCCGCCTGCGTCAAGCCAACCTGCAGATCGCCTGGGTAAAGCCGCGTCTGCACGATGCCGCCTGGGAGCCGCTCTGGCGGGCATTCGAGGAAACCGGGCTCATCGTTTCCTTCCACGTGGTGGTGTTCGGCGGCGGCGGCAGCCAGCTCGGCGTCTCGGCGCCGGAAGCCGGCAAGCCGGCGAGCATCTTCGCCGCCACCAAGCTCTTCATGGGGCAGTTCCTCGATCCCTTCGTGGATCTCTTCGCCTGGGGCATCCTCGAGCGGCATCCGCAGCTGAAGCTCGTGATGTCGGAGGCGGGCGTCGGCTGGCTGCCGTGGATCGTCCAGGAGATCGACCAGCGCTTCGCCCGGCTCTACGAGGCGCGCGACTACTGGGCCGAGCGCGGCGGCATCCCGTTGACGATGCAGCCGAGCGAGCTCTTCCGCCGCCAGGTCTGGGCGTCGTTCCAGGTCGACCCGGTGGCGCTGTCGCTGCTGGAGTTCTACGGCGAGGGCAGGCTTCTCTGGGCGTCGGACTACCCGCACCCCGACGGCACCTGGCCGCGCTCGCGCGAGGCGATCGACGCGCAGATGGCGCGCCTTGCGCCGCAGGTGCGGCGCAAGCTCACCCGGGACAACGCGGCAGCGCTCTACGGCCTCTAGCTGACGTTCTCGGCCTGCGACAGGAGCTCGCTCTTGCGCTCCTGCATGCGTTCGCCGAGCGCCTCGAGGTCGATGCCGGCCTTCTTCGCCTCGGGGAACATCTCGCCTTCCTCTTCCTTCACGTGGTGCATCACGTACTCGCCCAGCACGGTGAAGGTGGCGAAGTAGTTGGGGTCGTCGGGCTCCATGTTCTCGAGCTGCTCGATCAGCATCTTGGCGGTCTCGTGCTCGACCGAGGCTTCGTTCATGATGTCCTCGTCCTCGATCGCCTCGCGCACCGCCGGGTAGAAGATCTCCTCCTCCAGGGTGGTGTGCACCTTGAGGTCTTCGCAGACCGTCTGCACGATCTGGCGGCAGGCCTCGGCGTCCTCGCGGTCCATGGTCTCGAATTCCTTGAACGCCTTCTTCACCTTGGCGTGGTCTTCCTTCAGCATCTCGATGGCGGCGGCACTCTTGCTGCGGGTCTTGGGCATTGCGGGAGTCCTTTCAGGGTGGCTGGGAGGACGCAGCAACCGCCGTACCGCGCCGCGGTGATTCGGGGGAGGGCCGCGAACCCTGTAAGTCTTACCGAGACGGTAAGAATTGCTACCAGCGCACCAGCCGCGGCCTGCCGCCCGAGACCTCGAGATAGCCGCCCGGGCCGTACCAGTCGGGCAGCACCCAGCGCTCGCAGCCCCTGCCGTCGACTTCCAGCTCGTGGCGCCCGGGCCGGTGGGTGTGGCCGTGGATGAGGCGCGTCACGCCGTGCCGCCGCAAAGCCTCGCGCACGGCCTCCTCGTTGACGTCCATGATCTCGGCGGGCTTTGCCTGGATGACTTCACGGCTTTTGTCGCGCAGCGCTCCCACGGTGCGCCGGCGCGCCTCGAGCGGCTGCGAAAGGAACTCCTGCTGCCAGGCGGGCGAGCGAGCGGTGCGCCGCCACCCCTGGTAGTCCAGGTCGTCGGTGCAGAGGGTGTCGCCATGCATGAGCAGTGTCTTCACGCCGCCCACGTCGACCACCGCGGGATCGGCCAGCAGTTCGGCGCCGGTGGCCCGGCAGAAGCGCTCGCCCATCAGGAAGTCGCGGTTGCCGTGCATGAGGAAGACCGGCACGCCGCCCCGCACCAGGCGGGCGAAGAAGCCCGTCATCACGGCGTTGAAGGGCTCGCCGAGGTCGTCGTCGCCGATCCAGTACTCGAAGAGATCGCCCAGGACGTACAGCGCCGCGGCCTGCCGCGCCGTGTCCTCCATGAAAGCGATGAACCTCTCGTTGGCTTCCGGCCGCTCTTCGCTGAGATGCAGGTCGGAGACGAAAAGGCTACTTGCCACCGACCACGCTGGCCGATTCGATGACGATGGGCGTGCGCGGGACGTTCTGGTGCATGCCCTGGCTGCCGGTCGGCATGCCGACGATCTTGTTCACCACGTCCATGCCGCTCACCACCTTGCCGAACACGGTGTAGCCGTGGCCGTCCTGTCCCGGGTAGTTGAGGAAGTCGTTGTTGTTGACGTTGATGAAGAACTGCGCGGTCGCCGAATTGGGATCGCCCGTCCTCGCCATGGCGACCGACCCGGTCTCGTTCTTCAGCCCGTTCTTCGACTCGATCGGCACCGGCGAGCGGGTGGGCTTCTGGGCCATGTTCGCCGTCATGCCGCCGCCCTGGACCATGAAGCCGGGGATGACGCGGTGGAAGATCGTGCCGTTGTAGTGGCCGTCGCGCACATATTTCAGGAAGTTCTCCACCGTCTTCGGCGCCTTCGCCGGGTAGAGCTCGAGGCGGATGTCGCCGGCGCTGGTCTTGAGGTCCACCTGCGGATCGGCGGCGAGGCCCCCGGTCGGCACCACGGCGGCGGCGGAGAGGAGGAATATGTGCTTCAGTTTCATGCAGCGCCCTCGTAGAGAATCTTCCAGCGGCCGTCTTCCTTGATCCAGTACTGCCGCTTCTTCATCACGTTCGACAGGCCGTCGGAACGATAGTCCTGCTCGAAGGCCACCACGACGAAATCGCGCTCGCGCGGGTAGCGGAACATCGCCACGCCCGAGAGGTCGACCTTGATCCAGCGCTTCGCGGCATTGACCTGGCGCTTGTGCATCGCCCAGCGCGAATAGTCTTGCTTGCCGGAGGCGAAGCGCTTCGAGTAGTGCGAAAGGTAGCGCTCGGTGTCGCGGCTCGCCCAGTCGGCGCGCCATTGCTCGAGCGCGGCCGCGAGCGAGCTGCGCTCGGCCTCGAGCTCGGCGGCGGCAGTCCATTCCACCTCGTCGGCGATGATCACCGGCGTCAGGCCGACCTGGACGTAGCGGCCGACCGATTCGAGGTCCGGGTTGGCGAGCACGATGCAGCCGTCGCTCGCGCGCGGCGGGCGGCTGTAGACCTCGCGCGGCACGCCGTGCAGCCAGATGCCGTGGCCGTTCCTGCCTAGCCGCTTGTCCCACTCGTTGGGGTAGTTGATCGGGAAGGCGCCCGAGCCGTAGAAGTCGGTGAGCTTGCTGCGCGGCAGGTTGGCGGTGACGTGATACACCCCCACCGGGGTCTTCTGGTCGCCCTGGCGCGTCTTCTCCACGCCGTTCTTGCCCAGTGTCACGTAGTAGTCGGCGGTGAGCCTCGGGCGGCCGCCGTCGTTCGCGTAGACGTACAGCCGCGAGCGGCGCGAATCGACCACGAACGCATGCTTCTGCCCGGGGTGAAGCTGCAGCACGTAGCGGGGCAGAAGGTCGTCGGCCGGCCGCTGGCGCTGCGCTCTCAGCCGCGCCAGCGCTTCCTCGCGCAAGCCCTCGACGCGCTCCTGCGGCACGGTTTTCACCACGTTGCCGAAGGTCTGCAGCGGCCGCGAGCGGGCGAGCAGCAGGTCGCCGCGCACGAGGTGCGCCAGGCGGAAATTGGGATAGTCGCGCAGCAGGCCTTCGACGCGCGCCAGGGCGGTCTCGATCTCGTTCGCCTCGATGGCGGCGAACACGCCCGAGAGCCGGTCCTCCGGCGTCTCGGCATGCGCCGCGGCGGCGCCGGCGAGCAAAAGCGCGAGCGCGATGCGCCTCATCCGCCTTTTTCCTCGCGGATCTGCCAGCGGCCGTCGGCTTTCACCAGGACCAATGTCTTGCTGCTCGTGCCCTTGAACACGTCCGAGCGGTAAGTCTGCCGGAACGTGACGGTCGCGCTGTCGCTGTCCTGCATGGTCACCTTGGGCGAGGCGATGCTGACCGAGATCGACTTGGGCGCGGCGATGCGGCTGCGGCGCGCCTTCTCCCAGTCGGCGCGCGGCTGGTTGCCCGGCGGATCGAAGTCCTTCGCGTAGTGGGCGAGGTAGGCGTCGGCGTCCTTCTTCGACCAGGCTTCCGCCCAGGCGTTGACCGCTTTCAGGATCTCGGCCGAGGGATCGGCGGCCGGGGCGGGGGCGGGCTTTTCGACCTTCTCCGGGGCGTTCTTCTCCGCCACCACGACCGGCGGCTTGGGCGGTTCCTTCACGGCGGCGATCGCGGCCGGCGCCGGGCCGCCGACGAGCTCGCGCACGAGCGAGAGCTTGTTCTGCGCGCCGGTGTTCGAGGAGTCGATTTGCAGCGCTTTGTTGTACGCCTGGCTCGCAAGCTTGGCGTACACATCGCCCAGGTTCTCGTAGGCGGTGGCATAGCTCGGATGGGTGCGGATCGACTGCTCGAGCGCAACGCGCGCCTTGTCATACTGGCCCTGGCTCGCGTAAATCACGGCCAGGTTGTTGTAGGGCTCGGGCAGCTCGGGGTGGTCCTTCGTGAGCTGCGTGAAAATCTCGATCGCGTCCTTCGTCTTGCCCTGCTCGGTGAAGATGAGGCCCTTGAGGAAGCGCGCCTGCGGGTCGCGCGGCTTCGCCGCCAGCGCCTTGTTCACGCGCTCGAGAGCTTGCTGGTGCTGGCCGGCTTTGAGGAGCTTGGCCGCTTCCTGGACATCGTCCGCACGCGCCGGCATCGCGAGGCACAGGGCGACCGCGAAGGCGGCAAAGATTTTTAGCATTGTGCTAATATTTTCAAGGCCCTACGAAACGATCCGCATTCTAGACTAACCCCCCGGGGTCCACAATCTTACAGATCTACAACAGCCTCGGGCGCGCCAAGCAGCCGTTCGTCCCGCTCCAGCCGCCGCACGTCCGCATGTACGTCTGCGGGATGACGGTCTACGACTATCTGCACCTCGGCCACGCCCGCATGCTCGTCGCCTTCGACGTCGTGCGCCGCTGGCTGCGCGCGAGCGGCTACCGCGTCACCTACGTGCGCAACATCACCGACATCGACGACAAGATCATCCGCCGCGCGCACGAGAACGGCGAGCCGGTCGACGCGCTGACCGGCCGCTTCATCGCCGCGATGGACGAGGACGCCGCCGCGCTCGGCGTGGAGAAGCCCGACCACGAGCCGCGCGCGACCCAGTACGTACCGCAGATGGTCGACATGATTTCTCAGCTCGAGCGGAAGAAGCTCGCGTATCACGCTTCCTCCGGCGACGTGAATTTCGCGGTGCGCCGCTTCCCCGGCTACGGCAAGCTCTCCGGCAAATCGCTCGACGAGCTGCGCGCCGGCGAGCGCGTCGAGGTCGACGCCGCCAAGGAAGACCCGCTCGACTTCGTGCTGTGGAAGCGCTCCAAGCCCGACGAGCCGAAGTGGCCCTCGCCCTGGGGCGAGGGGCGCCCCGGCTGGCACATCGAGTGCTCGGCGATGGGCTGCGCGCTGCTCGGCGAGCATTTCGACATCCACGGCGGCGGCCAGGACCTGCAGTTCCCTCACCACGAGAACGAGATCGCGCAGTCCGAGGGCGCGACAGGCGGCAAGTTCGTGAACTACTGGATCCACAACGGCTTCGTGCGCGTCGACGAAGAGAAGATGTCGAAGTCGCTCGGCAACTTCTTCACCGTGCGCGACATCCTCGCCAGGTACGACGCGGAGGTCGTGCGCTTCTTCATCGTTCGCGCCCACTACCGCAGCCCGCTCAATTACTCCGATGCGCACCTCGAGGACGCCAAGGGCGCATTGACCCGCCTCTATGTCTCACTGAAAAACGCTCCTTCGGGCAGCGCCACCGTCGATTGGAGCGAACCGCACGCGAAGCGCTTCAAGGAAGCGATGGACGACGACTTCGGCACGCCCGAAGCCATCGCCGTGCTCTTCGACCTCGCCACCCGCGTCAACAGCGGCGAGCGCCAGCTCGCCGGGCAGCTGCGCGCGCTCGGCGGCGTGCTCGGCCTGCTGCAGCGCGACGCGAACGAGTTCCTGCAGGGGGGCAAGGCCGACACCTGGGTCCTCGAGCGCATCGCCGCGCGCGAGGCGGCGCGCAAGCGCCGCGACTTCGCCGCGGCCGACCGCATCCGCAAGGAGCTGCTCGACAAAGGCATCGTGCTCGAGGACAGCTCGAAGGGCACGACTTGGCGTAGGTCGTAGCAGGGGAGAAATGTAATCGATCGGTTACATTCATGCTTTGGCGGTGCTCCCACCATGGCCGGGTACGGCCACCTCCGACACGAAATCCTCGTATTTGCCGCCCGCGCCGCGCGGAATGCTGTCGACCCGGATCACCTTGACCCGCACCCCGGGAGGCATGCGCCGCTCGACGTGCGCGCGCAGCGCCTCGACCTGTTCCTTGCTGGGCGCTTCGCGCATCACGATGCGCGCTTCCACCAGGTCGAAAGCAGTCTGGACGAATTGGTGCTGCACGATCGGCGCAATGTCGAGGAACTGGCTTTGGCCTAAGAACGGGTAGTAGCGCTTGCCGTCAGCCGTTTCGAGCAGGTTCCGCACGCGCCCGACAATTCGCGTGAGCATCGGAAGGCCCCGGCCGCAGGGACACGGACCACCGACCTCGGCGAAATCGCCGATGTCGTATCGGATCAAAGGCGTCGCGAAATTGTGCAAGTCGGTCACCACGACACGCCCGACGTCGCCGGGAGGGCAAGCACGACCCTCGTCGTCCAGAACTTCGACGAGCACGCTCTCCGACTGCACGTGGTAGTGCTCATGCTCCGGGCACTGCAGCGCGATGGTGCCCACTTCCTCCGCCGAGTACATGTCGACCACCGGCACCCCCCATGCCTCGCGGCAGAGCTGCCGCAGTTCCGGGGTGACGATCTCGCTCATGGCGCGCGCCTGGCGCAATGCCGGGATGCGTACGCCTCGTGACAGGCAGGTCCTCGCCAGCTCGCCCAGAAGAGATGGATAGGTGAGCAGATATGCGGGATTTTCGCGCTGCAGCCATGCCAGTTGCTCGTCGATGCCGCTTTCGACCTTCATGCCGACTGCCGGCCCCGTGACGAAGACGCCGGCCGTCGCCGCTCCCCACGATGGATGTGTGCCCGATGCGCCACGACGGATGGCGGCCAGCTTGCCGGCTAGGTCGCGGCGCTGCCAAAGGTGCTCGCGCAATGTCAGGACATGCCAGAACAACTCGAGCAGCTGTGTCTTCAGGACTCGGACCGGCGAACCGGTTGATCCGGAGGTCCGCACCTCCCACACCTGACCGTGCTCGCGCGGAACTCTTTCGCTTTTCAGCTCGCCGTAGCTTTGCTGGAGATCCGCGCGCTTGAGGAGCGGAAGTTCTACCAATCGCTCCGCCGTCATTGATCGCCCGCGGCGCGATCGGTAGTACGGAGTGGTTGCGCAAGCATGGTCGAGCAACAACTGTAGCTGTGCCAATTGAAGCTCGAGCAGCCGCTGCGGCGCAAGCCATTGGCTATGATCCAGCTGCTGTAGGAGCGCCAGTCGCGCGGCCGCGTGGGGCGCGCTGATCGCCGGCCATGCGTTGTCCGACATCTTGTTCTGGAAGGACCATTCCATGACCCGCATGCTACCTGCCTGATGGCGAGCCTCTGATTTCAAGCATCTGCATAAAGCAGGCCTCGAGGTCGCGCACCCGTCCCGAAGTATCGAAGAAGGGCGCGACAGCGCGATTGGACGAGAGCCGGTGCTTGAGGGACTTGGCTTTCTTCGTGTCCTTGCCTATGGAAACGGCCATCTCCACGAACTGTTCCTGATCTGCAGCGACGAGGTCCCCCAACCCGGCGGCGACAAGTATGCTCTCGCCGACTCGCGAGGGCGCCGCCGACCCGCGCAGTGTAAGCACCGGCAACCCACCGGCGAGTGCGTCGCAGCAGTTCGTCGCTGCGTTGTGATGTAAGGCATCGAGGAGGAGATCCCCAAGGCCGTGGCGGGCGATGTAGCGGTCGCCGCGCTCCAACGGCGAAAAGATTAGGCGCTTGGGGCTTACGCCGGCAGCAAGGCCGGCCGCGCGGAGATTTGCCTCCGCGGCAGGCGACAACGCGCGGAACCAAAGCACCGACTCGGGTACCGCGTGGAGGACCCGCATCCAAAGCGCAAAGCTGTCGGGACCAATCTTCTCGGCCTTGTGGAACGCACAATAGACAAATGCGTCCCCAGGCAAGCCGTAAGCTGCTCGACTTAGGGAAGCCTGCGGCGCCGGACGCCTGAAGTCGTAGAGAAAGAAGCTGTGAGGCACGTGGACCAGCCGCTCGGCCCACTCTTCCGGCTGCGGGGCGAGAATCGCATCGGCGATGGCGAAGTCGACGCTATGCGAGCCCAACGAGCCTAAGAACCCGAGCCAGCTCGCCTGCACTCGAGCCGGCCGTTGCACGACGATGCCGAAACGACCTCCGGTGGTATGCCCGGCGATATCGACGAGGATGTCGATGTCGTCGCCGCGAATGGCGAGCGCCGCTTGCTCATCGGAGAGCGCATGCAGCTCGACGAATCGGTCGGCTGCGGCGCGAAGCCGCTTGCGGATGGCGCTGCCGTCGTCGGGCTGCAGCGCATAGGCATGGAGCTCGAACTTCGACCGGTCGAGGAGCTCGAAGAGCGGAAGTGTCAGGTACGCGTTCAGGTGCTCGCGGAAATCCGGCGACAGTAGCGCGACGCGAATGCGGGAGCGCGAGCGCGGGGCCGGAGGCGCCAGCGGTATATGCGTGGCCTCGATTCGTCGGGCGATGTGCCGCGCGATGTGCAGCCGGTCGCGAGCCGTAACAGGGAGATGCTGCGACATGAAGCCGACAGCCGGCTCGAGGGCCGTGGACGGGTTAGCGGCGCACTCGCGCAAGACTTCAACGCACGCCGTCCATCGAGTCCAATCGCAGTCGCCTAACGCGCCATACGCGCGCGAGACGAAGATGTTCTCCGGGGACAGGACGGCATCCAGGTCGGCATCGGGAGCAATTCGGCGCGTGAACCGGAGCACGCCATCGGCATCGGCAGCGCGCGCAGCTTTGAAGGCCGCGCGCGCTTCCTCGAAGCGCCTCAAACATGCAAGGGCGAGGCCCCGGCGTACGAGCGCCGTCCCTTCCTCGCGCTCCGCCTGGTCGAGCGCGGCAATGGCGCCCTCGTAGTCGCCCAGCGCAAGAAGGACATCCGCCAGATCGCTGCAGGCGCGCGCTGAGCCAGGCTGCGCGCGAAGGTAGTTGCGGTGGCTTTCTGCGGCTTCTTCTAGGCGGCCCTGCCTTGCGAGCAGCAGCCCATGGTTGTGCCAAGCATCCGCGTTCCGCGGTTCCGTTGCGAGCAGGTCCCGGTAGCAAGCGATTGCTTCTTCAAAGCGACCTGCGTCTTCCGCCGCCAAAGCCCTGGCGAAAAGCCCTTCCCGTTCGATCGCTAGTCCTTCTTGAACGCTGCCGCGCCCACCACGTCGATGATCCCGGAAGTGCTGTCCTGGATGATGTATCCGATCCCCGCCCGCTCGGCAGACGCACCGGCGAAGAAGCCCGTTACGTCGGCTCGACAGGAGGAGACACCGGCACACGCGCCACCGGTGCCGGTGATCGGGAAGGGCGGGGAGCCGAAATTTTGTACGGACATCGAGAAAAGCGCGCTCGATGTGGCGGTCGAGCTCGACCATTGCCAGCCCTTGCCATCTGGCATGGCCACGGCGAAGTTCCCGGTGATCGAGGTAGAACCGCCGAACGTCACACCCAGATTTCCGGTGAATGTACCGGGAGCTGAACGTCCATCCGCATACGTCGGGCTGGTGGCACCGGCCAATGAATAGGTTGCCGTGCCGCTTGTCGGCATCGAGGCTGTCGGCATGCCGACCACGTAGTGAAAGCCCCGGTTTGCGTTGTAGATCTCGGAGACAATTCCTCGCCCGGCATCGAAGCCTACCTCGCCCGTCCACCGGCCCCAGGCGAGGATGCCGTCGGAATTGAACTCGGCATGCTGTCCATTGACCAGCGTCGCGCTCGAACCATTGATAGAGTCGGTGATGGAGGTCAGTCGGCCTTGTGCGTCGAAGACGGCGTCGGAAACCTGGAAATTCGTAGAGAACTCGCCGCCATCGATGGTGGCGTCAAAGCCGCCTTGGCCGTTGTCGAAGCTGTATGCCAAGGCCACCGTATAGCCGGGACCTGTCATCAGGGGAATGAACGGCACGACCGGCCCACCGGTCGGCGTACGCTCCTCGCCAGCGACGAAGACCGGCTCTTCCTCTGGGATGGGGGCCGGGCCGGAAGTCGGCTGCTGGGTCGTTTCCTGCGGCGGCTGGTTCGGGTCGGAGGGTGCTACGGCCGAATTGCCGGCCGGGACATCCACCGAGCCTGCCGGGTTCGTCAGCGACCAGATGCCGCTGGTACCAATCACTAGCGTGGAGCCGTCGTCCTGCACCTGGATCACGCCGCCGGTGCCGCGGATGCCCACGGTCGCAGTGGGCGTGGCGATCTGGTAGCGGTCGCGGTTGATGCGGCCGATGGCGCCGGTGACGGTGCGCATCGCGCCCTTGAGCAGCCCGAAGAAGCCTCGTTCGTTGCCGTCGGTTCGGTTGTCGTAGCGATATTCGCGAATGCCGAACTCGGTGTTGGGTTGGAGTGAGACGTATGCGCCATCGGTGAAGCGGATCTGCGCGCGGCCATTGTTGGTCCGGACCACGTCGCCGTTGTCGAGCTCCGTGCCGCGCGCGAGCGGGCGCTGGACGCCGTCCTTGCCGGAGACTGTCACGCCGCCGATCGTGAACTCCGCGCGCCCCGCTGCGGCGCCAGCCTCGCCGGCGAATGCAGCGGAAATGAGGGCAAGCATGAGGCCGGAGCGATTGAGGCGGAAGGGTGCGGTTTGTCGCATGCTCAGCTTCCTCGTTCTTGTTGATTCAGCAGCCATCTACTGCTTCTGGAACGCTGCCGCGCCTACTACATCCTTATTCGACAGGGAATCGCCCACGTGATAGCCAAGCCCTGCCCGATCCGCGTTGGAACCGGCAAAGAAGCCCGTGACAAGGGCCCTGCAGCTCGAGCTGCCGCACGTCCCGCCTGAGACGGTGAGCGAGCCGGCTCCAAAGAAATGGTCTCCGACAAACCCGATGCCAGCCAGCTGCGCGCTGCCACCGATCGCGTAGTTCGTGCTATCCGGCATGGCGATGCGGAGGTCTATGCCGACCGTAAGCCGAGCGAAATCCACGTTTAGCGAGGAGGCGCTGCTGAGCGTACCCGGCGAGACTCCGATGTCCACCGCGTACGTCGGTCGAGTAGCGCCGATGAGTGCATAGGTCGCCGTGCCAGTGATCGGCATCGTTGTAGTGGGCATGCCGACCACGTAGTGGAAGCCCTGGTTATCGCTGTAGGTTGCGCTGAAGGGCAATACGCCGTCGACGTTGTAGGCGCCGTCTACCGATCCGGTCCATCTACCCCATGCCAGAATTCCGTCGGTACCGAAGTCGGCGTGGACGCCGGTCGCAGGGTCAAGCTTGAAAATTTGTCCGGTCGGATCGCTCATCTGCGTTAGGCGCCCCAGCGTGTCGAACTGGGCGTCACCCGCCATGGGTAGAACGTCCGGACTGAAGCCGGTGTCGCCCGCAAACATGCCTAGATAGCCCGTGCCGCTGACCAGCACAGAAGGCTGCGGAATGACCGGGAGGCCCTGCTCGTTCTTTTCCTCGCCTGCGACGAATTGCGTTTCCTCGGGGACCGGGGCAGGGCCGGAGGTGGGCTGCTGGGTCGTTTCCTGCGGCGGCTGGTTCGGGTCGGAGGGTGCTACGGCCGAATTGCCGGCCGGGACGTCGACGGAGCCTGCGGGGTTGGTCAGCGACCAGATGCCGCTGGTGCCGATGACGAGCGTGGAGCCGTCATCCTGCACCTGGATCACGCCGCCGGTGCCGCGGATGCCGACGGTCGCGGTGGGCGTAGCGATCTGGTAGCGGTCGCGGTTGATGCGGCCGATGGCGCCGGTGACGGTGCGCATCGCACCTTTGAGCAGGCTGAAGAAGCCGCGCTCGTTGCCCTGCGTGTACTGGTAATCGCGGATGCCGTATTCGGTGTTCGGTTGCAGCGAAACGTAGGCGCCGTCGGTGAAGCGGATCTGGGCGCGCCCGTCGTTCGTGCGCACGACATCGCCGTTATCGAGCTCGGTACCGCGGGCAAGCGGGCGCTCCACGCCGCCGCGGGCGACGGTGACGCCGCCGATGGTGAACTCCGCGCGTCCGGCGGCAGCGCTTGCCTCGCTGGCGAACGCGGCTGAAACGATCGCCAGCATGATCCCGGAGCGGTTGAGACGGAAGGGGGCGGCCATGGGCGTTCCCTTAGAAGTTGACGCGCACCAGCATGGAAGCGACGGTCCGGTCGAAGTCGTTGATCACGATGTTCGAATCGTTCCGCGTGTGAGCAAGCTGTACCACCAGGGTCGTCGCGGAGTACAGCAGATAGGACACTCCAGCGGCGACCTCGTACTGCCGGTCTTCGCGTCGTACAAGGAAAGCGGGCTCGGTGCCGCCATAGAGCCGGCGTTCGTGGGAGGCGTTGGCGAAGATGCCCCAGCCAAGCCCCATGCGGACCTGGCCGCCGAGGCGAATGCCGGCGAGGTCGTGGCCAAGGTGCGGCACGCCATCGGCTTCCTCGCGTTCCTGCCCGCCGTACACGCTGGTGAAGAGCGCCGGCGCATAGTCGCCAGTGCCTGCCGTGGCATAGCCGATGCCGATGACGCCGCGATTCGCGTCGCGGATCGGTTGCGTCGGATAGGTGAGCTTCGTCGCCTGGGCGAAGACGGTCGCCTGCCGCCGCTCGTGGTAGTTGTGCTGCCATTGCGCCACCACGCCGGCCGCCTCGCGATAGCGGAGGAAATCGACGCCGAACTGCTGCGCCTGCAGCGCCAGGGTGAACGCTTCTTTTCCGGACGTGAAACGCCCACCTAGGGTTCCATCAATGTTGTAGGTGTCGAACTGCCCCTCATCGATATTGCTCTTGGCCGATGCTGAACCGCCGCCCACGATGGCGAACGCCGGGGAAAGCTTGCGTGTGAAGTTGACCCCGCCGGCGAAGCTGAGGAAATGATCGGAGCGCTGGTTGGCGCTGGAGAAATCGAACAGCGCGGTGCCGGCGATGCCGGGAATGGCGAATTGGCTGAGCGAGGTGGCGCTGTTCACGTTGCTGTCGTAGCCGAAGCCGGCTTCGAGATAGCCGCGGATCTGCGTGACATCCGCTGCGGCGATCGTCGACAGGTAGCGATCGACCGTCTCCTTGGCCTCTTCCGGGATCTGCTGGCGGCGCACGGTCTCGAACTCGCGGCGGGCAGCTTCGCGCTCGCCGCCGGCCAGGTAGGCGCGCGCGATCTCGGCGCGGGCGACGTGGTTGTTGGGCTGCAGGGCCAGCACGCGCTCGAGCGCGAAGATGGCGCGTTCGTGGTCGCCCGAATCGAGGGCCGCGATGCCGAGCAGGTAGTCGAACTCCGGATCGCCGGCGCGGTTCGGCTCCTGCGGCAGGAGGAGCTCGTAGGCTTGCTTGTACTGCCGGTCGCGGAGTAGCTGCTTGGCGCGGTCGGTCAGCGCATCCGCAGCCGCGCAGGTGGCAAAGGCGACGAGAACCGCCGCAAGAATTGCTTTTCCGAGCCTCACCCCGCCCCCCCGACGTTCTTGTTTGCGACGCGGCGGAGTCTAAACCGGACGCGGCGATACGGCTATAGGCGGATGGTTATAGCCGTCCGGCCGAGACATCCGGGGCGCGGGCTGCGAAGCCGGCGCTGTCGTGACGGATTCCACGGTCCCGAACGCCTGTCGAGAAAAGGGGTCAGGACCCTTTTCCGCTAACGCAAGCAATGGAAAAGGGTCCTGACCCCTTTTCTAGCCCTCGAAGAACTGCTTGACCTTGTCGAACCAGCCGCTCGTGCGCGGGTTGTGGCGGGCGCCGTCCTGCTGGCTGATGGTCTCGAACTCGCGCAGCAGCTGGCGCTGGCGCTCGGTGAGGCTGACCGGCGTTTCGACGACGAGGTGGCAGAAGAGGTCGCCCGGGAGCTGGCTGCGCACGCCCTTGATGCCCTTGCCGCGCAGGCGGAACGTCTTGCCGGTCTGGCTTTCCGCCGGAACGCGGATCTTGGCCGAGCCGTCGAGGGTGGGGATGGAGATCTCGCCGCCCAGCGCCGCCGTGCTGATCGAGATCGGCATCTCGCAGTGCAGGTCGTCGTGGTCGCGCGTGAAGACCTGGTGCGGCTTGATGTGCACCTGGACGTACAGGTCTCCCGGCGGCCCGCCGTTCACGCCCGGCTCGCCTTCGCCGGAGAGGCGCACGCGGTCGCCCTCGTCGACGCCCGCCGGGATCTTCACCGCCAGGGTCTTCTGCAGCTTCACGCGCCCGGTGCCGCTGCAGGCTGCGCAGGGGTTCGGGATCACGCTGCCGCTGCCGTGGCAGCGGGGGCAGGTCTGCGCGATGGAGAAGGGGCCCTGCGAGACGCGCACCTGTCCGGCGCCGCGGCACGAGGGGCAGGTGACCGCCTGCGAGCCGGCGCGCGCGCCGGTGCCCTTGCAGATCTCGCAGGGCGACATCGCCGGGATGCGGATGTTGGTCTCGAAGCCGTGCGCCGCCTGCTCGAGGGAGATCTCCAGGTTGTAGCGCAGGTCGGCGCCGCGGAAGACGGTCGAGCGCCCGCCGCGGCCGCCGCTGCCGCCGAAGATCTCGCCGAAGATGTCGCTGAAGATGTCGCCGAAGCCCGCCCCGGCGCCGCCGGCCATCCCGGCGTGCGGGTCGACGCCGGCGTGGCCGAACTGGTCGTAGGCGGCGCGCTTGTTCGGCTCGCAGAGCACCTCGTAGGCTTCCTTCGCCTCCTTGAAGTGCTCTTCGGCCTTTGGGTTGTCCGGATTG
>Ga0209592_1000092_pt1 | contig 22298 bp, 18 predicted proteins | sample PPLLak2March2015_2_FD_187251 | JGI IMG/M metagenome (GOLD analysis project Ga0209592, IMG submission 187251) | Freshwater sediment microbial communities from Prairie Pothole Lake near Jamestown, North Dakota, USA - PPLs Lake P8 Core (3) Depth... | ecosystem: Environmental > Aquatic > Freshwater... | reverse complement strand
GCTGATCCCTGAACTGATTGCTGATCTGACAGACCTGACAGATGAAAATGCACACGAAACAGCTGTGATCCTGGCCGATGAGAATCTGCTGATACCGGTCCTTTCCAGCCTGCCGGAGAACATAACGGATATTAACATAACAATGGGGTATCCGCTCCGACATACATCTGTTTATAATCTTGTACGACGGCTTCTCGATTTGCAGCACAGAGCCCGGAAAGAAAATGGAACACTTCTTTTCAATCATCAGGATGTTATTAAAGTACTTAAGGATTCTCTTATTCTGGAATTACTTGATGAGCAGGAAAACGAAATAATCAATGAGATAACCGAAAAGAACCTTTTGTGGATCCCTTCGGACATACTTTCCCGCACGCAAAACCTTTCACTGTTCTTTAATAAGCCCTCTTCACCTGCACTTTTATCCGCATATCTGAAAGAAATTCTGTCACTTATCGGCTCGCAAGCAAATGCAGAAGACGGGGAAACGGAAAATGTATCCGTTCAAAAAAAGATAAGAAATGAGTTCATTTACAGTGTAATACTATCCCTTAACCGGCTCGATGCAGTTACTTCCGGTGAGGAAGTAAGCCTGTCTGTGGAGACATGGTCACGTATACTGGACAGACTTTTAAGGATCCAGTCTGTTCCTTTTTCAGGTGAACCTCTGTCAGGTATCCAGATTATGGGGATTCTGGAATCAAGAACGTTGGATTTTAAAAATATTATCATGCTTTCCGTCAATGAAGGGATCCTGCCTGCGGTAACAGTTTCATCATCCTTCATACCATTCACCCTTCGTGAAGCCTTCGGGTTGCCATCAATCAATCATCAGGAATCAATCTATGCTTATCATTTTTACAGACTTCTGCACAGAGCGGAAAATGTTACGTTTCTTTACAATTCTGATTCCGAGGGATTAAAAAGCGGTGAGGTCAGCAGGTTCCTGCTGCAAATGAAATATGATCCTGTGCGCAAACCGGAATTTAAAAACCTGAGCTTTGTTATAAAAAACCAGAGTACCGTAAATACAATTCTTGAAAGAACAGAAGAACATAACCTGAGACTGATCTCAAGGTTCACAAATGATGGTTCCGGGAAGAAGAAATATTTTTCACCTTCTGCAATAAATACCTGGCTCAATTGCAGGATGAAATTTTATTACAGGTACGTTAATGAACTGGAGGAAAAGGAAAAAATCACAGAGGAAATAGATCCTGCAATGCTTGGCACACTTCTTCATTCAGCCATAAAAAAACTGTATGAAAAATACAAAGGTAAAGTGCTTGATAATAGTGCATTAGATGCACTGTTGATCAATAAGCGTGATATATTTGCCGTGATTGTTGATGCAATCAGGGAGAATTTCAAACGTGAAAATAATTCTATTGTTGCTGTAAATGAGCTGATAATCAGAGACGTACTTCTGGTATTCATTGAAAGGATACTACTCCGGGATAAAGCTGCTGCTCCGCTGACCATCTTATCATTTGAAAATCCGGTTGGATTTCCGGTGACACTCCGTACTGATAAAAGTGATATTAAATTATGGGTCGGAGGGAAGATTGACAGGGTCGATATAAAAGGCGGAATAACAAGGATCATCGATTACAAGACCGGAAAAATATCAGACAGTGTCAATTCAACGGGTGCACTTTTTGAGGACGACAGGGATAAGGAGCTTGACGGATGGCTGCAAACGTTACTTTATTGTGAGGCTTACCTGGCAGAAATACCGGAAGCTGTTGTAGCACCGGCAGTTTATAAGCTGAAGAAATTGCAGGGCGACGACCTTTCGGAAAAGCTAATATTTAAGGATGGACTGATAGTTGAGGATTACCGGGTTGTCAGAGCGGAGTTCATTGACTGCCTTATGCAGACGATCGGAGTTATTTTCGGAATGGACGAGCCATTTGTAATGACAGAAGATACCTGGAGTAAATGCAGGTTTTGTCCATACAAAAAACTATGTCAGAGATGATACTTTACAATGTATGAACGTATGCGGCAGGAGAGTCGAGAATATGAATCCGGTCGGTAGGATCATCCTTGATTGTACTTGTCTCAAGAAGAATATCCACAACATTATCGGTAATTTCTGCAGGAACACTGATCGCGCTTCGTATCATGCTTGAAGTAATTTCTTCTTCATTCCTGCCTGCCAGTGGCACAACTCTTGTTGAGGTTGCTCCCCTTGCACCGACCTGAAGACATGCTGCACGCAGCTTGTCTATCCTGTCCTCATCAGAAATGATTGAGATCTCGCAATTGTCGAGAGGCAGCAGTGACTTACCTGTTTTTTTCTCCTGGTGCTCCGCATCGAGTCTTCTTCTCCAGCCTGTACCTGATTTCAGCTGATCGATGGCTGCAATGATCTGTTCTATGCTGGCAGCATATTTCTGCTTACCGATTTTAAGATATGTGTCGAGCAATCCCATTGAAACCGGGGTCTGGTAAATAAAGCCGCGGCCTGGCCGGTCCAGTCTGCTTTGCTCGATAAGTATCCTGATTATACTTTCAGAATCGTGTTCAGGCATCACAAGATGCACAATTTCTTTTTCCGCCGAAATTGTGATACGGATCAATCCAAGCTGATCTCTTATGTCATTTCCTGTCCCGAAAGTCACGAGCGGAACACAGATCCCAAGGTCGAGGGCGGTTTTAGCCATGAATTCGCCGCTGCCGGGTTCCGAAAGAATGCATACCACGCAGGAGAGCTTGTGAAGGAGAATGTCCTTATAATCCCTGCTCTTCGTATTTGCGAGAAAATCAAGGTTTATGGAAGGTGTTTCCTTGCTGAACTCTATAAGATCCTGAGAAAATATTGTGCCTCTTCCCGGAATGTGAAGTTCTGCAATATCAACAATATGGTTAATAACTTCCCTTGAGTTCTCTCTTGGTACCGTGAACCGGTAAACATCCACTGCAGAATCGCGAAGTCCGAAGATCTCACCCGGAAGTCCAAATGATCTTGATTTAATTGTTTTGCGCACAACCCTTCCGTTTTCGATGTAAACTATAACCCCCAGGTCATTCAGAAACCGCGAGACTTTTTCACTCAGGATCTCACTCACGAAACATGTGATCCTGCTTACCCTGTTGGGGGTATAAGTTCCCTTTGTCATTTGTGTTCTCCACACTGTTCTTGACGGCGAGAAAACTTTATCCTTCTGTGGCGTATCGTTATTCATTTTCTGCAGCAATTTTACTGGTACGGATAGATCTCCTCTGTTTTGCCTGTGTAAACAAGCCGAACAACAGAGCCGTAAGAATTGGAAATGATGATGCCAGTGCAAGCACTCCGAATCCGTCGGAGATATTAAGTGCACCCCCAATGCTTAATCCCATGGCAAGCACCAACGGAACTGTCACGGGACCGGTTGTTACTCCGCCTCCGTCCCAGGCGATTGAAGTGAATTCTTCTTCGCTCAGAAGTGTAAGTGGTAGCAGAATAATATAGGAACCTACAATTAACCATACCAGTGGCAGATTAAAAAGAATACGGCAGATGCCGGCTATCATTCCGATTCCCACGCCTATCGAAACCACCTGAACAATCTGCATCCGTTTAATTGTGCCGACAGTTATCCCTTCCACCGTCATTCCAAGGGCGCTGAGCGCCGGTTCGGCAAGTGTGGCGCCATACCCCATGCCAAAGGCAAATACAAGCACCAGGATGATCCCAAGTACGGAGAGCTTGCTGCCAAACAGGGGAGGCCTGGTTATAATATGTTCATACGTTTGAGTGGTTTCATTGAAATATTGCGGATGAAACTCAATCGGACGCATCTTATTATCCTCCATATAATTGAACCAGGTTTTTCGTGTGCCATCAGGAGCAATTGTATTGTAAAGTAAATCCCTGTTAAAATTTCGAATTACGACCCTGTCGACAAATTTCTCTTCCCTGGCGAAAGCTCTTGGCAGTTGGGCACCGACTTCACTTCCCAGGGTAGCAAGACCGAGCTTAATGCCGGCAGTAAGAAGTGTCATACCGATTAAGCTGAATATTATCCCGAGTATAACTTCATCCTTGTATCTCAGCTTCTCCCTGAGGAATCCCAGCAGGACAATGACCAGAAGTAAAGTAAGGGGAATTACCGCCCTGATCCCCCCGAGAGACTCCTCCCTGAGCGTTTCACCGAAAGAGTACTTAATGTCATTCTCTCCTGATAGTTCAACATCCGACAGCAAGTCTCTTTCCTCATCCGATGCATTCTCAATTATCCATTTTTCGAGCGACATGGTGCCTAACAGGGAACTTCGTTTTGCTTCATCATCCTGTAATGAAAGAATTGCTGTCCGGTATGCCCCATCATCCGAAAAGAATGCACGCCTGCCGGCTTCACTTCCATGGGAGAATGCATGTTGCATGAGATCAGCTTCACTATCGAAAAGCATCAACGCTTTCTCACGTCCGGCCGGTGAAAAAAAGTTGACCTCAGTTGTTGGTCCCGGCGCTTTGAAATTCAGAACATATGCAAGAGCGAAAACAGTCAGAACAGGCACTACCGATGCCAGCAGAATAACACCGAATCCTTTGCTTGTACCCTTGCCCTTGCTGGCAGTTCTTGAAACTCCTATGCCAAGGGCAAGGACGAGGGGCACGGTAACAGCGCCTGTCGTAACAGCGCCGCAATCCCATGCGAGGCCTATAGTCTGGTTTAGATTTGTGTCGAACGAAAAATAGATCGTGGCAGCCAGGCAAACCGGGACAACTATCAATATGAAGGGTTTGATCGGGATATTAAAGTAAAATCTGAACATCCCCATCGCAACTGCTATTCCTACTCCTATGCCGGTAGCAAACACAACCCAATCGGCATATTGTTCCAACAGCATGTATAACAGGGGTGAGTCCCAGGCGGTTACCATCAGGCCAGCTGTCCTGAGTGCAGCTATCTCCGGTTCAGCAAGGGTTGTTCCGAAGCCCAGTATAAGACCGAAAATAGAGATCACAATAATGCCTGTACGGGCAGGCAGTTTTACCCCGACCCGTTCCCCGAGAGGCATAAAACCCAGTACAAGACCCTCCAGGAAGAATGCCAGGCCGAAGATGACAAGAGCTATTCCCCCGGCTGTAACCAGGGCATTACTAAAGGGAACCCTTAGAATCAGGATCTGGAAAATAACCAGGTAGATAATAATAAATGCAACGGATTTGACCTGGGCAATAATCCTGCTTCGTGCATATTCCGACAGCATAACTATCGCATCCCGGATGGGTACCTTTTTATGCTTGACCATAAAGATACTATGAATGCTTGCCCAAAGCTATAATAATACTTTTAATCTGAAAGCGAAAGTTTTCAGATAATAATAACATTTAATTAACTAAAAATGAGAATTATATATTAAGTGAATGAGAGATGTACCGTCATTCAGTTTCCAGGCGCAGGGCGGCCATCCTGATAGCAGTAACAGCAGCTTCGTCGCCTTTATTGCCATGTTTACCCCCGGCACGGTCGAGTGCCTGCTGACGGTTATCAGTTGTCAGGACACCAAAAATAAAGGGAATATCATAATCGAGATTGAGCTGTGTAATACCCTGAGTCACTCCCTGGCAGATGTATGTGAAGTGTGGTGTTTCGCCCTGAATGACACACCCGAGACAAATTACCGCATCCGGATCATCGTGTTCCGCTATTATACGGGCGCCGAAGGTAAGCTCGAAAGTGCCGGGAACATGCCTGACAGGAATATTTTTTTCTTTAACTCCGTGTTTTTTCAGTGTATTAACTGCACCGTCGAGCAACGCATTTGTGACTTCACTGTTCCAGTCTGCCACAACGATCCCAATCCTCATTTTACCGGCATCCGGAATGCTACCCGGATCATAGGCTGACAGATTGGTGGTAGCCATATTATTTCATAAGGAGTTTTACACGAGCAATATATTTTTCTATTGAAGTACCTTCGGTGCTCTCAGGGTACTCCTTAAGTATTCTTTCGTAAATTTCAAGGGCTTTGGCATAATCACCGTTCAACTCATGGATTTCACCTGCCTTCATAAGGAATAAGGGTGTATTAAATGAATTTTCGGCATATTCGGCAGCCTCAATGTACTTTGAAACGCCTTTTTCAAGATCGCCCAGTTCAATAAAAGCATCACCTGTGGCACCAATTGCCAGGGATCCGATAACCTTGTCTTTTTTCGAATATTTATCAAGCATGTCGATTGCGTCCTGGTACTGCCCAAGGTGCAGGTAGCAGATTCCGGCACTGTACCTGGCAAGATTACCGGCATGTGTAAATTTATAATCATTTGCTATATCGAGAAATCCAAGATAGTTGCCATCACCGTTAAGTGCAAGGTTGAGTGAATCCATCTCCAGGTATCTTTCTGCCTGGTACATCTGTGACTGGGCTTCATTATTCCTGCCATTAAGGTACATCCTTCCAAGCCAGAAAATCCCGATCAGTGCAACAATAACACCCAGTATAAAAAGCAAAACCTTGTAGTTCTGTTCCAGATACTGTTCAGTCTGGGTAAGGGTTTGCTCAACATTCTTCATGCCTTGCGGATTAACGTCTTTTGTTTTTTTTGCCATAACGGTTCTAAGAATTAGCCTGAAATTTTCCACCGCAAAAGTAATTTTTTTCAATTTATTTTGAAACAATTAATTAACTTAAGTTGCCGGTTCCTGGTTGCAGGCTAATAGTTGTTTGAATATGAGACCTTTAATTAATCAGTTTCTTTGTATTTTAAAATAACAAATAACAAATAACTAATAATCATCAGCCGTTAGCCGCTAACCGTTAACCGCTAACCGCTAGCCGGTATCCGAACCCATACTTTTCTTACCTTTGTAACATTATATTGTAACGCCTTAACTCCTTAACGCCTTAACTCCTTAACGCCTTAACTCCTTAACGCCTTAACATGTACCTTAAGAAACTAGCGCTCACCAACTTCAAAAACTATGAGCAGGCCGAACTGGAATTCTCGCCGAAGATTAATTGTTTTGTTGGCAACAATGGAGTCGGGAAAACAAATATCCTCGACGCCGTTCATTACCTGTCACTTACTAAAAGTTTTTTTAACAATATTGACAGCATAAGTATCAGGCACGGCGAGGATTTTTTCATAATCAGCGGCACTTTTGAAAGGGGAGGAGAGGAGGATCAGATATGGTGTGCATTTCAGAGGCAGAAGCAGAAGGTGATGAAGAAGAACGGAAAAGAGTACCAGAGGATGTCGGATCATATCGGCAAATATCCTGTTGTAATGATATCGCCTGCCGATAGTGCTCTTATCTCAGAGGGAAGTGATGAAAGACGCAGGTTCCTTAACAAGATAATAAGCCAGTATAACAATGAGTACCTCGACTCCGCCCTGAAGTACAACAAGGCTCTGCAGCAGCGGAATAAACTACTCAAAGACTTTAAATCGTCAGGGAGGTTCGAAAATGATGATCTGCTGATCTGGGATTCGCAACTTGTTAAATACGGGAGTTATGTTTATAAGGAGAGAGAAATTCTGGTGAACGAACTCATCCCGGTTTTTCAGGAAAATTATTCAATGATTTCATCAACCAGGGAAGAAGTAAAATTATCTTACCGGTCTCATCTGACGGAAGGTGATTTTGCCGAAGCACTTGCAAAATCATTAAATAAGGACCGATTCCTTGAATATACAACAATTGGCATTCATAAAGATGATCTGTTGCTCGAAATGAATGACTACCCGGTAAAATCGCTTGGTTCACAGGGACAACAGAAATCGTACCTTGTGGCACTGAAGCTGGCAAAGTTTGATTACATCAGGCGTAAATCGGGTATTTCGCCCGTATTGTTGCTTGACGATATATTCGATAAATTTGATGCAGAACGCGTTGAGCAGATAATAAGGCTGGTGGGAAACGAAAAGTTCGGTCAGATCTTTATTACCGATACCCACCAGACCAGGCTGCATGAGATCCTTTCATCGCACAACACCGATTATAAGCTGTTCAGAATCAGTAATAACACTGTGCAGGAGGTTATCAATAACGGAAAACAGGTTTATGAGGCGAAGTAAAACAATATCTCTGGCCGAAGCGGTAAAAGATTACATCAGGGAGATGAATCTGGAAGGAAAACTGAATGAGATCAGCCTGATAAATTCTTGGGAAGAGACTGTAGGCAAGGCAATTGCATCAAGGACATCAAAAATATTCATAAGAGATCATATTCTTTATGTTCATCTCACTTCATCGGTTGTAAGGAATGAGCTCCTGATGCTCAGACAGGCTCTGAAGGAAAAACTTAATGAAAAGGTGGGAGCAGAGGTAATAAGAGATATTGTGCTTAAGTAGTCGGTATCCCGCTCCGCCACCTGGCGGTGTTCTTCAGGGAGGATAAGGGTATTCTGATATCTAATTTATTATGTATCTGTTACCAGATATTTCAATTGTCTTTATGAATGATTTATGTGATGTAAAGCTAAACTTATCGCCATTAAGGGTGAGCCGGACATTCTGGTTTTCGATCTCAATAGTAAATGAAGCAGCGCTATCCTTCAGAAGAACATAATCTGCGAGCAGCAATGCTTTTTCAATACCATCACCACGCTTGAAATTCCATACTTCATCCGGTTGAGCGAGTCTCTGATCATCATAAATGGAGTAGTCCGGCAATTGATTAAGGATCTCAAAAACTTCATGAATACTTTTACTATTCAGTTCATTGAGGCAAACCGGATTACGTTCCAGAGCAGCCTTTAAAAAGGGCAGCCAGCTTATTTTGTCCATCTGCCTGTACACATAAAGAGTTATGAGGGCTAATTCCGATTTGTCTTTACCGGTTGCAATTTTTTCAATAATCTTTTCCCTGCTGTCATTAACTGAAATCTGAGGTACGGCTGAAGGAATATAGTTCTTGTGGTCTTCCGGAATTTTTGGATCGGTAGAAATAAAGACCGAAAGATCATTGAACATCTCACGAATGCTGTCAGGCGAAACATCATTGTTAAGTTTAATGAACTGATTTTCAATTTCTCCCAGGCTTTTGCCCCTGCTCTTTTCAATGATCTCCTCAGCATCATTCAGCATTAATTTACCCTGAAGCGGACTGAGGTGAAATTCGTCGCCCTCAATTTCCTTTATGAGCTGATTGCGTGTTTCGGCTGATACACTGAATTTACTGGTGTGTTCATATTCAAACATCTTCTCAAGTGGGATGTACCGTTTCCTGCCCAAACTTACAGATTCATACTGGAAGAGCGATTTATGTTTTGATTTAAAACGAAGGAGGTTAAGAAAGATCACATTGGTAAGATCCGTAACGAGAAACTGCCTGAGCATGGCTGTAAAAAGCTCATAGGACTTTTTATTGATGGTAGCGTCACTGTAAATTGTATGTATGTATCCTGAAATATGTGAAACAATTGTGACTTTCTCCTTTTCCAGGGCTCTTCTGGCTTTTTCCGAAAGCGAAGTGCCATTGTACCACATGTTCTTGGTGACGATTCTCCTGTTATTTGTAATAAGTCCCTCTTTCTCAATTATAAAATTCTGTGAATGAAGGGGAGTTGCAATCAGGAAAATCTTTTCAAGCGGTATTCTGGCCACAACAAAAATTGCTGCTGCATAAAGCGCAGATAACGAAACACACTCTCCGGCCCCTGTTGTGAAATTTTCCCTGTACCTGAAAGCAGTCATTGCTTCAATAGTCTCGGTTTTCCAGTAAGGGATAACATCTGAATTATATTTGTCAAGGCCGAAATGCTTCCTTATGTCAATATCGAAATAATATTTGTCGCCCTCATAACCAAAAAGTGCATTTGACTGCCTCAGCAGATCCATATCAAAAAAATCCCTGAATCTTTCTATCTCCCTGGTTTTGGTTGTGAGTCCCCAGGTTGAGAGGTCGAGATTGAAAACATAATTCTGGATTATGAACTGCTTGATCCTGTTGACCTTATAGTTGAATCCTTTATTATCTATATCCTTAAACCATGGATCCTTCCTCCAGCTCCACAGGATTGGCGACATGATATTTGCAAGCACAAGGGGGTAGAAAAGCTCCGGGAATATGAAAATCTCCATATCGGAGAGGGTGAACGCTGATGAATACTTTTCCAGAGTTTTACGGTCCGAAAAGTCAACATTCATTTTTGTATCCATCTATTATCGGAAGCAAATTAAATCAGAACCTCTCAATTGTTGAAAAGAAAAAATCGGTTTCTCTGCGTGCATTCTCATCACTGTCTGAACCATGAACCGCATTCATCTGAACCGATACGGCAAATATCTTCCTGATTGTTCCCGGCTCGGCATTTTCAGGATCAGTGGCGCCGATTAGCTTCCGGAATTCTTCAACAGCATTGCTGTGTCTGAGGATCATTGCTATTACCGGTCCGGAGGTCATGAATTCCACAAGGCTCTCGTAAAATGGTTTGTCTGCATGTACGGAATAGAAAGATTTAGCCTGCCGGGTGGTCATTCTGAGCATTTTCATTGCCGATATCTCAAATCCTGCTTCATTGATCATTGACAGGATCGGTCCTGTTTTCCCTGTCCTGACTGAATTGGGTTTGATCATCGCAAAAGTAAAATCACCTTCCATACTGGGTCGTTATGTAATTGAACATTCGGCGTTTGTCTTCAGGAATAATGTTTATCTTTGCCCCCTGAATTTGAGCAGCAAAGATGTTAGATTTATCCAAATATACAAAAGAATTATCAGAACATTTTTTCACTACAGGGAATATACTCCTGATAAGCCATATAAATCCTGACGGAGATACAATCGGATCGCAACTGGCACTATATCATTTTTATAAATCAAAGGGGAAAAATGTTGATATGATTACTCCCAATAACCTGCAGGAGTTTCTGAAGTGGATGGACGGCGCTGATCAGATCAAAGTATTTACGCGTGACAGGGAAGTCTGCAAAAATCTGATAGGGAAAGCCGATGTTATTGTGATGCTCGATTTTAATCAGCCCGACAGACTTGGGGATATGGAGAGCATTGTTACAGAGGCAAAAGCAAAGAAGATCGTGATTGATCATCATCTCGATCCTAAGGGCTACGCTGACTTTGAGATAACTGACCCTGCATTTTGTGCAACAACGGAACTTGTTCATGAGATTGTAACTGAGATCAATGGCGGAACGTTTACCGACAGATCATATTCTGAAGCAATTTATATCGGCATCATTACTGATACGGGTAACTTTAACCATGGTAACTATTCAAGCCGGACTTTCAGGATAGTTGCGGATCTGCTGGAAACAGGGATTGAGAAGGAAAAGATCATTAACCTGATCTACAATAATTTCTCTGCCCAGAAACTGAGACTGCAGGGATTTGCCCTGAATCAAAGAATGGTTGTCATTCCGGAATACCAGAGTGCATATATCTATCTTACAAAAAACGACCTTGCCGCATATGACCACGTGAAGGGCGACACTGAAGGATTTGTTAATATGCCCTTATCCATAAAGGGAATTGTCTTCTCAGCTTTCTTCACTGAAAAGGAGGGTTTCATAAAAATATCATTCCGTTCAAAAGGCAGCTTTCCCGTCAATGAATTTGCAGCCGAATTTTTTTCAGGTGGCGGACATCTGAATGCATCAGGGGGTGAATACAGGGATACTCTTGAAAACACAATCAGCTATTTTCTTAATGTGTTGAAAGTGAATTTCAGCAGATACAACGGTAATGTTTAGCAAATGATAATAAGGTTTGCAATAATTACGTTATTATTGATTGCAACTATTTCCTGCAAAACAGGGTCTGAAGAAACAGGAAGCCGGAGCAGACCGGGAAAAAAGGAAATGGCTGCACTTAACAGGTTCCTGGTTCAGAAGGACAGGGAGAGGATTCAAAGTTATATTGAACGCAGAGCCCTGAATATGACTGAAACTCCCTCGGGATTGTGGTACATGATAGAGAAGGAGGGTGTGGGGAGTTATTTAACTGATAATGACAAAATTATAATGGAATATACCTGCGAATTGCTTGACGGAACAGGCTGCTATTCTTCAGAAGAGAACGGACCAAAAGAGCTTGTCCTCAGCAGAAGCGAAATAGAACCGGGACTGGAGCAGGGATTAAGGATGCTGAAACCTGAAGGGGAAGCTATATTTATCCTTCCTCCGTTTCTTGCATATGGTCTGAAAGGTGATGGCAACAAAATACCATCCAGATCTGTTCTTGTTTATAATGTTAAAATATTGAAACTCCGTTAATCGGAATACTTAGCGGGTTGGTTAATTTAAATAAATTCTTAACAATGTTAAAGATGAGCAACTTAATTAAAAATGTACTTTTTGCAGGCTTGATAATATCACTGGTTTCTTCTTGTGATCCTACAAAAAAGTACGAAGAACAGGAAGCCGAGAAGATACAGAAATATCTAAGCGACCACCCTGACCTTAATTTCACACTGAAACAGAGCGGCTTATATTATTTAGACGTTACTGCCGGAACTGGAGATCAGCCTGTAGCAGGTGATTCAGCTCTGGTTTTCTACACAGGATATTTACTTGACGGAACCGAATTTGACAGTAATGAGGGCGATCCTGCCTATAAATTTCCTGTAGGTGAGGGATTTGTTATTCCGGGATTCGATGAAGCTGTGATGCTTATGCGTGAGGGAGGCACGGCAAAAATCCTCATTCCATCTTATCTGGGTTATGGCAATTCAGGATACTATATGCCATCGTATACTCCGCTTCTGTTCGATGTGGAGCTGGATAGTGTAATTGTAGGAAGCGGCAGATAATATTACTGCAAAACATAAACGACAAGCCGGTCCTTAAAGTCCGGCTTTTCTGTTTTCCACCCGGATACCTTCATTGTCCTGATCGATTCGGATGGCAATGTTATATCTGATGCAATGCACAATAAAGTCTCATCATTGCAGACAGACAAAATTGTTTCGATCATTTTCTGGTTCCTGTAAGGGGTTTCCATGAATATCTGTGCATATCCCTCGCGTGCCCGTCTTTCAAGTTCCCTGAGCCTTGCAGCTCTTTCGGCAGAATTGACCGGAAGATACCCGTTAAATGTGAAATTCTGACCATTCAATCCTGAGGAGATCAGTGCAAGGATTATTGAAGACGGGCCCGGAAGGGGGATAACAGTGAGTTTCTTCCGGTGAGCAAGGGAAATCAGCTTTGCACCGGGATCGGCAATTCCTGGGAGGCCGGCCTCACTCATCAGTCCCATATCGGACCCATTTATTACAGGGTCGAGGAACTGGTCAATATCTGTTTCACTGGTATGCTCGTTCAATTCGTAAAACCGGGTCTCATCAATTGGGAATGATCTGTCAATAAGCCTCAGATATCTTCTGGCACTACGGATTTCCTCAACAACAAAAAACCTCAGCCGTCTTGTTATTTCAAGTACTTTTTCGGGTATGACTGCTGAGAAATCGTTTCCTCCGAGCGTAACCGGAATCAGATAAAGCCTTCCTTTCAAAGTTTATAAGTTTGTCAAATATAATAAAATATGAAGAACGGATTGGCCTGATAAAATTACCGGATCTGTTTGCGTTTAGGGAATTTTAATATAGGTTTGCCGGGAAAATATTGAAGAAGTGAAAATTACTTTTCTGGGTACAGGTACGTCACAGGGTGTTCCGGTAATTGCCTGCGAATGTAATACCTGTCTGTCTGATGATCCCCATGACAAGAGGCTGAGAACTTCTTTGCTCCTTGAAAAGGATAATACTACACTTCTCTTTGATGCGGGTCCCGATTTCCGCCAGCAGATGCTGAGGGAAAATGTGAAGAAACTCGATTCAATAATACTAACTCATGAACATAAAGATCATATCGCCGGCATGGATGACGTAAGAGCGTTCAATTATAAAAGCCAGGATGCAATTGACATATATGCCGAGGAAAGGGTACAGAAGGCTGTCAGAAGTGAGTTTTCTTACGTCTTTGCCGAGTACCAGTATCCGGGAATCCCAAAAATGAGATTAAATCCTGTTACTGATTTTAGTTTTATGATCAGGGGTATAGAAATAATACCGGTCAGAGTGCGTCATTTGCATCTCGAGATCTATGGCTTCAGGATCGGGGAATTTGCATATATAACCGATGCCAATTATATTCCCCAGGAGAGCAAGGAAAAACTGATCGGAGTTAAGTACCTGGTAATTAATGCTCTCAGAAAGGAGAAACATATTTCGCATTTTAGTCTCAGGGAAGCACTTGATTTAATCAGGGAAATATCACCGCGCAAGGCATTTATAACGCATATCAGTCATCAGATGGGCCTTCACGAACAGGTAAACAGTGAATTACCCCCAGGCATAATGCTTGCTTATGATGGTCTGAAATTTGATTGTGACGAATAATTCTAGTATCTTCTCTTTTTGTAGCTTTTGAGAAGCTTTTTCTGATACCCCTGTGAAAAATAATACCTGTTCCTGCCAAGCTGGGAGGTATTTACCCTTGAAGTCTGCTCCCGTTTCTTATAATAAGGATTCTTCTGAGCCGGAGCGCAACCTGCAATAATAGTAATAAAAATAAATATTACAGAGTATTTCAGTATTTTAACAGTCTTGGACATCCCCACAGTAGTTAGGATTTAATCAAAAGTACTAATTATTAATTAATTTCTAAATAAATAACGGAGGAATTACAGTATTTATTCCCTAAAAAACCGTGAAGACAATTTTTTTATTACCCTTCTGTTATTATTGCAATGGATATTGGAGAGGAAGCTTTAATTTTGAAATATGCCGTTTTGTTTAACTTGCATGTGATTTCAGATTCACTATGTTAATACATATATCAATTCCTAAGGATTTTGACTGCAAAAAATTCTGGTATTCTTTGCTGTTACTGCTCTTATCTTCAGTTTCAACTTATGCCCAAATAATCAATGAGATAATTTTTAAACCAGGGCCGGGATTAACAACAGACAGCATTTCTTTATCAGACAGCGCTGTCCTCAGCTTCACTGCTGCCAAACCGTTTTTCAGTTTTGTTCTGGATGGGAAATATTGTTCATCAGCAGATTATGATGCCGTCAGGAATAATGGAAGTTTTCTTCAGACAGTCAACAGAACTCTGAAGATCAGTGTCACCCGGGCAGGACCGTCTGCAGCGGGTTATTCCGGTGAAATAATTTTTGAGAATACCGGGACAGATACAGTAACTCTGAGCAATGTAGTACCCTTCGGTGAAGATAGTTCTGCAATATATATAACGGGTTTTGGACCTGCTGATCTGGCAAGAGCCTCTCTTTTCAGACCGGGATTCCGCCCGGTACGGGTTATACTTCCCGACAATGCATGGGAACTTGGATATTCTTCATTTATGGCCGGGAACGGCATCTCCGTGTGTGCCCTGGCCCGGAGAACCGGGGCGGAAGGCTCACAAAAAAAGAGATACGAAACCGCCCTGCCACCAGGATCCAAAGTGTCATATACAATCTATGCTGACCTTTTCAGGGGAGAGTGGCAGGAGGGACTTCGTCTGATGTTCCGCGACAGATATTTACATGATCTTGAGAAGTTTGACAACTCACTTTATCAGAGGACTGATCTTGCGTGGATCAGGGAGAGTTACCTGATTATACTCCAAATGGCCTGGGACAGAGAGTTTTATGACAGACAAACCGGACAATATAAATATCCGGAACTTCTGAGGAAAGGGATTGAATATTTCGGAAATATCGACGTCTACGGGATCTGGCCAACCTGGCCAAGGCTGGGGCTGGACAAACGGAATCAGTGGGATATGTACAGGGATCTGCCCGGCGGAACTGCACAACTCAGAAGCTTTGCACGACTTTCGCGACCATATGGAACCAAATTCTTCATTGCATATAATCCCTGGGATAACAGTACCAGGAAGGAGGATCATCTTCGCGGAATGGCCACTCTTATAGGCGAAATTGAGGCAGATGGTGTTGTACTTGACACCAGGGGCAGCTCGAGTTATGAACTCCAGGCAACAGCAGACAATGTACGGAAAGGTGTTGTAATGTATTCCGAAGGAATGCCTGTTATAAAGGATATGCCCGGCATTCTTGCAGCCAGGGTACATAATGCTATTTATCTCAGTCCTGAGCTTAACCTCAATAAACTGATAAAACCGGATTTTGCAATTTTCAGGGTTTGTGATATCGGAGAAGATATTATACACCGCGAAATAGCAATTGCATTCTTCAATGGTTACGGAACGGAACTGAATATGTACCGGCCCGGAGGCAGGGATGAAAATTTTGAAGCTGATCTTGATTTTCTTGCCCGTACCACTTTTATACTGAGACAGAATAACGATGCTTTTCTCGATACTGACTGGACACCACTGATTGAGACCTCTGTTGATAGTGTCTTTGTAAACAGATGGAAATCAGAAGACAAGGTGCTTTATACGGTTTTAAATATGAAGCCTGAAGGGTTTGCCGGAAAGCTCTTTAAAGTATCCGGACAGAAAGAGCGGCATTATTTTTCGTTATGGAATCATGAAAACATTTTGCCTGAAACCGAAAACGGATCCCAGGTTGTTAAAGTCAGGGCCGAAGGCTGGCCGTCAGTTTATGCCGGAACACGAAGAGAAGGATCCGTTGATTGCATAGCTGAATTCCCTGATATCCTTAAATCGAAGCTTAAAGGTGATTCAATAATGATTCCGGGCCAGGCAAAAGGCCGGATAACAATATGGAAAGGTAATCCTTCCTACAAAACCGAACACAAGGAATTTAAAATAGTCAATGATACGGTTATAAGTGTCAGGAGTTTGTATGGTTATTTCGAAGGAAAGCTTGTTATTCAGCTGATCGATGAGAAAAGGCTTGTTGATGAAAATATTCTAATGCTGGAAGGAGGGAAGCCATGGCTTATCAGCAGGATAATCCCAACCAAAAGGGTTGTAACTGCACCGCCGGGAATGGTTCTGGTACCGGGCGATACCTTTTCTTTCAATGTTACAACCACAGAAGAGTTCATGCCCTATCCCGATATCAGTGGCAGAAGTGTTGTGATTGACAGCTTCCTGATCGATAAATACCCTGTCACCAATGCCGAGTACTATGAGTTTCTGTTAAGCTCGGGATATCAGCCTGTTGATACAACGCGATACTTAAAACACTGGGAGTCAGGTATCATGTTTAAACAGGGACAGGATAAATACCCGGTTGTTTGTCTGAGCTATGAAGATATGACGGCATATGCCAACTGGGCAGATAAAAGACTGCCTACCGAGGCTGAATGGCAACTGGCTGCACAGGGAAAGGATCGCCGTAAATGGCCATGGGGCAATGAATTCCATGCAACAAACTGCAATAATGCCTTTGACAGGCCAACCCCCGTCGATGCATTTTCAAAGGGACAAAGCCCTTATGGGGTAATGGATATGGTTGGAAATATCTGGCAGTTGACCGGTGATATGTATTTCAACGGTTCTTATTATCTCAGAGTAATCAGAGGAGGAAGTTACTATCGTCCCGATTCGAGCTTGTGGTATATACAGGGTGGTCCGCAGCCTCTTGACAGGACACAGATCATGCTGCTTGTTTCGCCTGGTTTTGACCGGAGCGAAACAGTTGGCTTCCGGTGTGTAAAGGATATAGACGGGAGAAATTTTAAAGGGAAATGACCTCTCACTGAATCCTTCGAGCACCATTTCCTATCTCCGGATGATAGAAGTCCGGAACCAGACCCGTTTTCTTTGTATACACTTCCGCAAGTCCAATCACGAATTTTGTGGAATCCGGGGTTCTGACAATAGTTACAGTGCATCCGCCAAAACCGGCACCGGTCATTCTTGTGCCGATCACTCCCGGAAACTTCCTGCCCTCGTATACCAGCGTATCGAGCTCTGTGCCGGTTACTTCATAATCATCTTTCAATGAATCATGCGACTGGTTCATGAGCTCTCCGAATCGTACTATATCGTTGTTTTTCAGAACTTTAACAGCTTCAAGAACACGTCCGTTCTCACTGATTACGTGTTTCGCCCTGCGTCTTACGACCGGATCACTGATGTATTTTTCAAGCAGTGGTATGTCATTTATTCCAAGCTCGCTAAGATTTCTTATGGTTTTGTAAGCCTGAAGAAGCTCAACAGCCCTGTCACATTCAGCCCTCCGCTCATTGTATTTTGAATCGGTGAGTCCTCTCCTTTTATTCGTATTCGTAATTATAAGTGAACAATCGGTCAGGATTACCGGAACATTCTCATATTTCAGCGTATCGCAATTCAGGAAAATAGCGTGGTCTTTCTTTCCGAAACCAACGGCAAACTGATCCATAATCCCGCAGTTCATACCAACGAACTCATTCTCGGCTTTCTGGCTCAGCTTAACCATTTCAAGCATACTCAGACCTCCGCTGAACAATTCATTCAGAGCAACAGCCGTGACCATTTCAATTGATGCTGAGGAGGAAAGTCCTGCACTGTTTGGAACATCACCGTAATAGAGCATTTCGAGTCCCTCAATTTTAATTCCTTTTTTGAGGAACTCATTTATTACCCCCAAAGGGTAATTGATCCATTTTTTGCCGGTATTGACAAACAATCCGGAAATTTCGGTCTCCTCATCATTATTGAAATTAAGTGTGGAAAATCTGAGTTTGTTTCCCCTGATCTTTCTGACGAACAGATATGTTCCATAGTTAAGGGCACACGGGAAAACAAAACCTCCGTTATAATCGGTATGTTCACCAATAAGGTTTACCCTGCCCGGAGAGAAAAAAAGAACAGGCTTCTCGTTCCTGTTCCCATACTTTTCAAAAAATTTTTCCAAAAAGTGACTGGTATCCATTAATCAAACTTTTAATTTCTTCTCAATTTCGTTTATCTGGTTTCTAAAATGCTTATCGGTATCAATCAGGTTGTTAACAGTCTTGCATGCGTGCAGCACGGTTGCGTGGTCCTTACCGCCGATATGGGAACCGATGCTGGCAAGGGACGCTTTTGTAAGGCTTTTCGAAAAGTACATCGAGACCTGCCGTGCCTGGACTATCTCCCTCTTCCTGGTCTTGCCCTGGATCAGATCGATTGGGATCTTATAATATTCACATACAATTTTCTGAATATATTCGATTGTTATTTCCCTTCTTGATGTATTGATGAGCTTTTCGACCATCATACGGGCAAGATCAAGGGTTATCTCTTTCCTGTTCAGTGTTGACTGAGCATAAAGGGAAATGAGAACAGCTTCCAGTTCCCTGATATTATTGGAAATATTTACTGCCAGAAACTCAAAGATCTCATCAGGCAGTTCAATGCCGTCGTTGTAGGCTTTTTTCTTCAGGATGGCCAGGCGGGTTTCATAATCCGGTCGCTGAAGATCAGCCTGCAGTCCCCATTTGAACCTGGAGAGCAGCCTTTGTTCCATGCCCTGCAGATCGACCGGAGGTTTGTCGCAGGTTAGGATAAGTTGTTTCCCTGACTGATGCAGATGGTTGAAGATATGAAAGAAGGTATCCTGCGTTTTTTCTTTCCCGGCAAATTCATGTACATCGTCAAGGATAAGGACGTCGATCATCTGGTAGAAATGCAGGAAGTCATTTTTATTATTGTTCCTGACGGATTCAACAAACTGGGTCTGAAATTTATTTGCATTTACATACAGCACTGTTTTATCAGGATGCATTTCCTTCACAAGGATACCGATTGCCTGTGCCAGATGTGTTTTACCCAGGCCTGAATCGCCATAGATCATCAGGGGATTGAATGCGGTGCCGCCCGGATTGTTTCCGACAGCAATGCCTGCCGATCTTGCCAGCCTGTTGCATTCACCTTCAACATAATTATTGAAATTGTAGTCGGGATTGAGCTTGGGATCAAAATGAACCTTCTTGATACCAGGGATTACGAATGGATTCTTAATTGAGGGCTGTGTGACATCGAACGGAACCTGCACCGGCTTGTTATGTAGATCTGACTTATTTCTTGACGGGTATCTTACTGTATAGGGTTTTCCGTCGGAATAATTGGCATTCTCCATCACAACATTGTACTCAAGCTTGGCGTCGGACCCGATCTCACGTCTGAGTGTTTTCCTCAGGATATCAATATATTGTTCCTCGAGGTATTCATAAAAAAAAGGACTCGGCACCTGGATGGTAAGTACATTATTTTCTAGTTTTAACGGAACGATCGGTTCAAACCATGTTTTATAACTTATGGAGGGGATAATATCCCTGATAATCTGCAGACAATTATTCCATACGTCATTATGTGTTTTATTCATTTAAGCTGGTAATTTTTCAAAGGTTCGTTCCATGCAGAATTGTTAAGCAATATTTGTAAAAAAAAAACTTATAAAAAAAATTATTTTCACTTGATTTTCTCAAAAAAAGTATATGTTTTTAACCATCAGCAACTTATATCTGAAAAAAATATTTTAACGTATAAAATACAGATTATTAGAAAGTTACATTCTGAAATATTGTTTCATCAGTGTGTTACAATTCATTAGGAGATCTTACTCAAAATCCGTCATTTTTGCTCTAAAATGCGGACTATTTTGACATCAATTCAGTTTTCTTTTTCTGTATCAAGGTAATCTGAATTTTTCACATCCAATCATTCTGCAGGAATATTTTTTTTGCCGAAGAGGGAAAAGTGAACATACCGTTTGGGATTATCTTTCAAATCCTGTAAAAGTATGTCTAAACTTCCAAGAGTGCTGGTAAGATTTGTGTAAAGTGAATCATTTGTAAGCAGTTTTCCTGCACTTCCTTTTCCTTCATTAAGATTATCCAGGAGGGCTGATGTATTACCGAGACTTTTTCTAAGATTTGTAATTGATGTGTAGATATCTGCAGCTGCAAGAGTATCGGTTATTGATTCAAGGTGGTCCAGCGTTTTTCCCATCGCGGCTGAGTTATCGGAAAGCATATTTGAGAACTTTGTCAGATTGTCGAGAGTGGTTTTCAATTCTGATTCCTTCGATCCGACTATCTCATCAATGCTGCCGGTGGTGCTGTTCAGGTTGGCGACAATACCATTGAAATTCTTTCTGAACTGAGGATCCAGGATCTCATCTACCGAGGCAAGAACTGAATCAAGGACATCAAGCAGGGCTGTCATCCTCTCCCTTATAGGAGTAATTTCCGTTTCGATTGTGGTCATCAGGTTTTTAGCCATTCTGCCGGGAATTGTATCACCATGAGAATAGGTTCCCGGACCGTCACCATAAATAAACTGTACTTTCATTCCCGCAATAATTGATACAGGAGTTATTTCCGCGAATGTGTTAATCGGGAGTTTGAAATCCTTGCTTACTGAAAATACCACCAGAAGTTTTCCGCTCACTGCATCAAGGAATTCCACAGACTGGACAACACCGACTTTATAACCGTTTATTTCCACCGGACTGGATTCAGCAAGACCTCCTATCTGATCATAAACGCTGTAGTACTTTACTGTTTTGCTGAAATAGTCTTTTCCTTTCAGAAAATTGAAAAGCCAGATAAATGCTACTATTGTTATGAGAGTAACTGCGCCAATCTTTACTTCATTTGAGATCTTCATCGGTTTTAAAGGTTTTATTTCTTTTTTTTCTGGTTTAATGCCTGCTGTAAAGGTAACACTTTGTCGTCTTGCACAGCAATGACGAAAGCATCCGGGTATATTTCTTCAATCTTTTTCCTGTGTTTTACAGCTTCCGGATATTCTGTGAATGAACCTGTTGCGTATTTATAACGATCATTCGAATTAATTTCGGTAATGTCGGTTAATCCCTTAAAGTTTTCAGGTTTGACCTCCTTCCTGGTGGCTGCTGTAGCGATCTGGACCATAAATACAATTGAGCTTTCGGGTAAAGAAACTTTCGTTCCTGTTTCAACAACAGTTTCAGGTTTCTGGACGGAAATCCTGCTCATATTGTCGATCTCATTTATATATTCCCTGCAAGCTCTGAAGATCGCTGATGCAAGATATTCCTGTCCTGTTTCCGAATTCAGATATTTCTCCTCAGCCGGATTGGTGATAAATCCTGTTTCAACAAGCACGCTTGGCATTGATGTGTTGTATAATACCCAGAATCCGGCCTGTTTAACTCCACGATCCTTCCTGTTAACCTTTTCCGCAAACTGGGTCTGAATCTTCCATGCAAGGTCCAGACTCTGTTTCTTATATATGTTCTGTGTTGTTAAAAATATTATATACGACTCGGGTGACTTCGGGTCAAAACCCTGATATTTGGTTGAATAGTCATCCTCCAGGAGCATAACCTCATTTTCCCTCATGGCAACCTCAAGGTTTTCCTCGTTTGATGCAAGCCCCATAATATATGTCTCAGCTCCCATAATGTTCCTTGAAACCTTTGTGGCATTTGAGTGAATTGAAATAAAAAGATTGGCACCATTCCTGTTTGCGATTGCCGGC
>Ga0209592_1000091_pt1 | contig 22493 bp, 18 predicted proteins | sample PPLLak2March2015_2_FD_187251 | JGI IMG/M metagenome (GOLD analysis project Ga0209592, IMG submission 187251) | Freshwater sediment microbial communities from Prairie Pothole Lake near Jamestown, North Dakota, USA - PPLs Lake P8 Core (3) Depth... | ecosystem: Environmental > Aquatic > Freshwater... | reverse complement strand
CAGACGATCTTCCCGTTCTTAACGGCCAGAGCTCCATTTCGAATGATGCCTAGTCCCGATTCTTCTTTGAGAGCAGGCGAAAGGGTTAGCAACTCGGAGGCATCCTTGATGATGAGATCGACTTTTTGCTTTGTTGAGTTCATTGGGTTTATTGAGTTTATTGGGTTTGTCGAGTTTATGGAGTTATTGGGTTTTTAAAACCTTTCTTAAGGCTCTAATGAATCGCTGGTTATCTTCCATCCTGCCAATGGTCACTCTGGCACAAGTCGGATACTCCCACGTCTTTCCTGGGCGGATGATGATCCCTTCCCTCAAAAGAGCCTGGAAGATTTCATTTGAGTCCCTTTCGAAGTCAATAAAAACAAAGTTAGCCTGGCTGGGCACATAGAGCAGTCCCATCTTATCCAATTCTCTGTAGAGATACCTCTTCCCTTCATAGACCATCTGAATTGATCTTAATGCATGCTCCCGGTCATCCAATGCTGCCACGGCGGCCACCTGGGCCAGTCGATGGACAGGAAAAGGGTCCCTCACCTGATAAAGGCAATCCACCATATCCTCTCTCCCCAAGGCATAACCAATTCTTAACCCGGCCAACCCGTACACTTTTGAAAAGGTCCGGAGGACGATCATCTGCCTCTTTCCTTTGACATAGTCCAGGCCATTCGGATAGAAAGCATCTTCTACAAAATCACCATAGGCCTCATCCAGAATGACGATGACCCGGGCTGGAAGCTTGTAGAGAAATTGGTTGAAGGCCTCCTGGGAGACAGTCGTTCCGGTGGGATTATTCGGGTTACAGACGAAGACTAACTTCGTCTTCCGGTTGACCTTTCTTAGCATGCCATTGAGATCATGAGTGTAATCTTTCAACCTAACCTTGATAACCTTTCCACCCATGATCTGGGTCACATTGGTGTAGACGGGAAAGGTCGGATCTGCCATTACCACCTCATCGCCTTCATTAACAAAGGCATTGGCAATCATGAGGATTAAATTGTCAGCCCCATTTGAGATGACGACCATCCTTTCAGACAGTGAAAACTTCTGGGCAAGGGCCTGTCTCAGAAGGGGACAGGGCCCGTCTGGATAGAGGTAAACGGTTGGTAGTTCTTGACTCATGGCTTCGACAGCCTTTGGAGAGGGACCAAGAAGGTTCTCATTGGAGGCCAATTTTATCCATTTCTTGGCTCCAAATTCTTTCTCAACTTCCTCAATTGACTTTCCAGCGATATAGGGTGTTATTCTTAGAATTCCTTTTCGGGCCAATTTTTCGATCTTCACCTTTTTCTCCTTCTTTCTAATATAATCCGGTTTCTTCTCCGATGTAAGGGTACGCCAAGTTTCCATTTTCAATTGAAAACCTAATCCTGTCAAGGAGAAATAGAAGAGCTGTAGAGTTATTTATATTGTGTGGCTTTTATGGCTTCTTCGCGGATGAGGGCGAGGGCTTGTTTCTTCAGGTTGAGGAAGGATTCTGTCGCCTTGATTTCGTAGCTTCTTGGTCGCTCCAAAGAGATATCGATCTCCGCTTTGATCTTTCCAGGCCTGGCCGTCATCATGAAGACACGATCCGAAAGAAAGATTGCCTCTTCCACATCGTGGGTTACAAAGAGGATGGTCTTATGGAGTTCTTCCCAGATCTGGGTGAGCAGTTCCTGCATGAGGGCTCGTGTCTGGGCATCGAGGGCTCCGAAGGGTTCGTCCAAAAGTAAAATGGCAGGATTGTTGGCCAGGGCTCTTGCAATGGCAACCCTCTGTTTCATCCCACCGGAAAGCCCTCTTGGGTACGTCTTCTCAAAACCTTTCAGCCCAACCTTCTCTACAAATTCCTGGGCAATCTGTTCCTGTCTGGCTTTTGGCATACCAGAGATTTCGAGGCCGAACTGGATATTCTCTGTCACGGTAAGCCAGGGGAAGAGCGTATAACTCTGAAAGACCATCCCTCGATCCTGCCCCGGCCGAGTGATCACATTTCCGTCCAGTCTGACGATTCCCTTTGTAGGTTTGATCAGTCCTGCAACGATTCGAAGAAGGGTGGACTTTCCGCAGCCTGAGGGACCCAAGATCGTGGCAAACTCCTTATTCTTGATCTTCAGGTCGATCTCATCGACGGCCAACACCTCCTGGCCATCCGAGCGGTAGGTCTTTGAGACATTGTGGATATGGAGTTTGGTCGGTTCTTCCATCTTCTCACTCAACCCACGGGAATAAGCGGTTATAAAGCCATTTGAAAAAATAGTCTGTGATAAGACCTAAGATTCCAATCGTGAGGATTCCAAAAATAATATTCCCAGTCCGGAGCATTCGCTGCGCACTGATAATCATGTAGCCGATGCCTGAGGCAGAGGCCACCAATTCAGCCACGATGATGTAGGTCCATGCCCATCCCACAATGATCCTCAGGGTATCCACAATCCCTGGAAGGCTCGCTGGGAGTAACACCTTCCAGATCACTTGAAATCGTTTTGCTCCTAGGGTATACGCCGTCTCTAACAGATCTTTATGGACATTCTTGGCTACGACCGCTACCATCAGGACAAGCTGGAAGAAACTTCCAACAAAGATGATGGCAATCTTTTCGATATCACCGATCCCCAGCCAAAGGATGAAGAGGGGAATAAATGCAGAGGCAGGCATATATCGGATGAAGCCCACAACAGGTTCCGTAAGGGCTTCGGCAACCTTGAAGGTCCCCATGAACAGTCCTAGAGGAACCCCCATCAGCGCTGCGACGACAAACCCCAGCATGACTCGGTAGACACTATTAAGGATATCGGTGGTGAATCCTAATTCGACGAAGAGATCGACTCCGGCCTGAAAGACCCTCCCCGGAGACGGGAGAAATAGAGGATCAACCAGCCCTCCATAGGTGAGAATAGACCAGACGACGAGGAAAAAGGCAAAACTGCTGAGGGCTAAGATGAGGTAGAGGCTCTTGGGGATGGGCTCCCTCGGACTTAAAAAATCTTCTATTTTCCGGGGAGCCCTCTCCCATTCTTTTTCTTTCTTTCCTTCCATGGGTTATAGGAATGACCCATCGATCAGATCGGCGGCCTTGGGTTTGGTCTTAATGAATTTCAATTCAAACCAGAGGTCTGCAGCCCGTTGGGTCACTGTGTAAAGAAGACCAGGCTTCTGTGAGGTTCCAAAATACTCCTTATTCTCTTTGCTCCCGTAGAATCTCACACCGGTCTTCTCTTTTGTAAATTCTTCAGGCTTTTGGTTGGTGAATTTGGCCATAACGGCATCGGCCTCTTTTGGATTCTTGGAAGCAAATACAACTGCCTCGTTCCATCCTGCAACAATCTTCTTTACATCAGGTCCTCTCTTCTTCAAAAAGTCAGGCTTGAAGGCTAAAGAGTCCACAATGATCCCAGGAGTTTGATCGCTCGCGAGAAGGACACTGCCAAAGGGAGTTGCCTTCGCCTTGGAGAGCCATGGTTCCCACGTCACGGCCGCATCGACCTTTCCTGCCACAAAGGCTGAGCCGGCATCGCCCGCTTTCATATCGATCGCCTTAATATCAGATAACTTCATCCCGTTTTGGGCTAAGACGTAGTTGAGCCAGAAGTAGCTTGCCCCGGCTCCGAGCTGGGCCGCCACCGTCTTTCCCTTGAGGTCCTTAATGGTCTTGATCTCCTTCTTTGCCACAATGCCATCACCGCCATGGGAATCATCAAGAGCCAGCACCTGTTTCACTGGGATTGGATTTTCCGCGGCGGCAGTCATGACGTGCGTATCCACCGTCGTGGCCATTCCCTGGATCTTGTCGGCTGCAAAAGCCGCTCTTCGGTCCGCAGGGCTTTCAATCACAACGATTTCCACATCAACACCCTGTTTCTTGAAAAATCCCTTCTCTTTCGCCAGATACAAAGGAGCGTATCCCAGCCAGGTGGACATGCCCAACTTAATAGGCTCAGCACCAAATGCAGAGCCTGCAAACAGAAATACCAAAATCATCATGCCTACAAACAGACTTCTCTTCATACTCTTTTTCCCTCCTTCTTTGATTTTTTCAACCACAAGATTTATTAAATCTCCTGGGCAAAAACAATGGACACTCATATCACAAACCATGGTGAAAATCAAATGATAAACTTCCCATTGCACCTCACTCTAATTTTCCCACGGCTTTTTCTACCCCACGGAGCAGTTCTCCCGACTTAATCATCCCGTCAATCTTGTTGATATCCTCGCTGAACCTCCGATCTCCTTTAATGGGGGGAACCTTTCTACGTACGACGTTGTAGGCCTCCTTGATGCCAATCCCAGGTCTAAGAGGAAGCAAGAACTCCAGGCCTTGAGTGGCGCAGAGCAATTCCATAGCTAAAATTTGCTCCACGTTATTGACAATATCCCTTGCCTTTCTGGCCGCGATCGTTCCCATGGAGACATGATCCTCTTTATCCGCTGAGGTAGGTATGGAATCGACACTGGCTGGATGAGCGAGGATTTTGTTTTCAGAGGCTAAGGCGGCTGCACTCACCTGTACCATCATCAATCCGGAATGGAGTCCTCCTTCGCTTGTGAGAAAGGCGGGCAGTCCCGAAAGAGCGGGATTGATCAATTTTTCAATCCTTCTCTCCGATATTCCACCTAGCTCAGAGACTACAATCCCTAAAAGGTCAAGAGCAAAGGCCACTGGTTCGCCATGGAAATTCCCGCAATTGAGGATCTTCCTTTTCTCAGCAAAGATGAGAGGATTGTCAGTGGCAGAGTTGACCTCGATCTCAAGAGTTCTTCGAACATAGGCGAGGGCGTCCCTCACTGCCCCATGAACCTGAGGAATGCAACGGAGGGAATAGGCATCTTGAATCTTTGAGCAAAATTTATGGGATTCTGCAATCTCGCTCTTCTGGCCAAGTTTCCTGAAGTTTTCTGAAACGGTCCTCTGACCCGGAAAAGGCCGGACCCTCTGAATGTCCGGATCGAAGGCACTGAGCGTCCCCTTCAGGGCATCCAGTGTGCAGGCGCCCACAATATCGGCGATTTTACAGAGCCGTTCTGCCCTGAGAAGTGCAAGAAGGCCGACGGCTGTCATCACCTGAGTTCCATTGACCAGGGCAAGGCCTTCTTTTGCCTTCAGGGTAAGGCGGGGGATTCTGGCTTTCTCCATTGCTTTCTTGCCTGGCATCACCTTTCCGTGAAATATGGCCTCTCCTTCTCCCACAAGAACTGAAGCGAGATGAGCCAGAGGTGCGAGGTCGCCACTTGCACCCACCGAACCCTGTTCCGGAACCAGAGGATGAACCTCTTTGTTAACCATGTCAACGAGTCGTTTCAACACTTCCATCCGAACACCCGAATATCCCATGGCAATCACATTAGCCCTCAATAACATGATCGCCCGCGTGGTGACTTCATCAAAGAAGGGGCCTACTCCCACCGAGTGACTCCGGATAAGGTTCCTTTGAAGGTCTTCAATCTGAGACTGGTCGATCACCTGATCGGAGAGCATTCCAAATCCAGTGGTCACTCCATAGATCTTCTCGCCCTGCTCCAGAGCCTTCTCAATGAAGTCCCTCGACCGCCTCACTTTCTTGGCCACGGAAGTAGCAATCCTCACCTCTGCCCTTCTTTCAGCCACCTCCAACACTTCCTCAACAGTAAGATGTTCACCATCTAAAGTTATGGTGGTCATTTCAGTCCCCTCAATCATTCAGAAATCCGAAATCCTAATATCGAAACTCGAAACAAATCCTAAATTCGAATGACCAAATTTCAAAACATAAATTCATAATTTCGGTATTTCGGTCATTTGGATTTATTTCGGATTTCGAATTTCGTGCTTCGAATTTCTGTTTAAGGTTGATAGATCGTCACACCTGGAATCTTAATTCCTTTTTCCTTTGCGGTTTCAATCGCTTCCTCATATCCTGCATCGGTATGGCGCATCACACCTGTTCCAGGATCGGTTGTCAACACTCTCATGAGCCTTCTTTCTGCATCCTTGGTCCCATCTGCCACCACCACCATTCCCGCATGAATGGAGTAGCCGATTCCAACTCCTCCACCGTGATGCACAGAAACCCATGTGGCCCCTGCCGCTGTATTGAGAAGAGCATTCAAAATAGGCCAATCAGCAATGGCATCGCTGCCGTCTCTCATTCCTTCTGTTTCACGATAGGGAGAAGCAACCGAACCACTATCCAGATGGTCTCTTCCAATCACAATCGGAGCTCTTAACTTCTTCCTGGCCACCATATCATTGAATACTTTCCCAATCCGTGCCCGCTGACCATATCCCAGCCAGCAGATTCTTGCCGGAAGCCCCTGAAATTTCACTTTCTCCCTGGCCAAACGGATCCATTTCGCGAGAGATTCATCATCGGGAAACTCCTTCAAGATGGCTTCATCGGTCTTATAGATATCCTCCGGATCACCTGAGAGGGCGGCCCACCGAAAAGGTCCTTTCCCTTCACAGAAGAGAGGCCGGATATAGGCAGGAACAAATCCAGGATAGTTGAAAGCATCTTTTACCCCGGCTTGGTGAGCCTGGGCCCGGATATTATTGCCGTAGTCGAAGACGAAAGACCCTCTCTTCTGCAATTCCAGCATAGACTGAACATGGGTAGCCATTGATTCCATAGCCCGGCGAATATATTCTTTTGGAGCTGTCCTTCGAAGCTCAATCGCTTCGTCAAGTGTGAGCCCGGCAGGAACATAACCATTCAAAGCGTCATGAGCTGATGTCTGGTCTGTCACCAGATCCGGAACAATACCTCTTCTTACAATCTCTGGATGAATCTCTGCTGCATTTCCGACCAGACCGATCGACTTTGGAATTCCCTTCTCTTTTGCGCCCAGGGCCAGGATGAGGGCATCCTCCAATTTATCGACCATCACATCGAGGTAGCCTGTGTCGAGACGGCGTTTGATTCTGGCTGGATCAACCTCCACGCCCAAAAAAACTCCTTCGTTCATCGTTGCAGCCAGAGGCTGGGCTCCTCCCATTCCCCCAAGACCTGCTGAAAGGATCAGCCTTCCTTTCAATGATCCTCCAAAATGCTTCTTTGCCGCAGAGGCAAACGTCTCATAGGTCCCCTGTAGGATTCCCTGGGTCCCGATATAGATCCAACTCCCTGCAGTCATCTGGCCATACATGGTGAGGCCCAGTTCCTCTAGCTCTCTAAATTTCTCCCAATTTGCCCACTGGGGAACGAGCATAGAGTTTGAAATGAGAACCCTTGGAGCATCTTTGTGAGTCTTAAAAATCCCCACGGGTTTGCCTGACTGGACAAGCAAAGTCTCATCGTTCTCCAAGCTCTTGAGACACTTCACCAACAAATGGTAGGCCTCCCAATTCCGGGCCGCCTTTCCGGAACCGCCATAAACAATAAGGTCAGCCGGTTTTTCTGCTACCTCCGGATCGAGGTTATTCATCAACATTCTCATAGCCGCCTCGGTCTGCCAGCTTTTGCAGGTAATCTTCGATCCTCTGGGCGCCTTAATCCCAACCTGAACCCCCGCCAGAGTCTCAACCTTCTCCTTCACTTTCACTTTTCTCTTTTCCATTCCTCTCACCTCGGTCTTCCCGCGTCCTCAACTTCAGTGATAATGGCCAATGATGTTTTATCTGATTATCGTGCCTTCTTAGATAATACTAGAACCATCCGAAATTTTTAACAAGTCCTCTATTTATGAGGAAACGTCCCTTGGAAACGCTCAATCTTCAAAGAATTAATATCCATTGTGGAGGGGCAACCATTACTAATGGTCTCGGCGACTAACCTCCCAGCGAAGGGCGCCTGGATAATCCCCCTTCCACCCCAACCGCAATTTAAGATAAGGCCATCAACAGAGGGAACTGGCCCGATGATGGGGTGATCATCAGGTGTTAATGGTCGGATCCCCGTCCAGGCTGTTTGCATAGAAGCTTTCTCTATGACCGGGATGCGACGCACTACCGTATCTATCATCTCATGGACCATCTCATAGTCGGTTTGTATGTTTGGTTCTTCCACGGGTTTTGCTCCCATCCCCATTAAGATACCGCTTAACTCTGGGCGGCAATACCATTCCAGTGTCATATCATCTAAGAAGGGTCTGTTATTAGGAATGTCAGCAAAAGGTCCGGTCACCACAATTGTGCGAGCCAGGTTAATGATTGGAATTTGAACATCAACCCATCTTCCTATCTCCTTGGCCCAAGGTCCACCTGCATTTACCACGGTTCTGCTCGACAAGAAGCCTTTTTCTGTACGGACCCCCTCTACCTTCCCATGACGAACCTGAATCCCTGTCGCCTTCACCCCTTGATGCAACGTCGCCCCCATCTCCTGGGCCTTTTTCATATATCCCCACATGATCATGTGAGGGTCAATAAGCCCATCGTCCGGACCCCAAGTACCGAGAACCAAGTCCTCTATTTTTATTTCAGGATACCTTCTCTTGATTTCATCAGGCTCCAGGACCTCCGTTGTGATGCCATGGGAATTTAGCAACTCTGCATTTCTTCGCAGCGGCTCCACGTTCTTTTCTGATGCAACCGACATCCACCCAATCTTTTTGAAATCGATTGGAACACCCATCTCTCCCTCAAACTGCATGTATTTGGCATATGAGTATTTGGTCATCTGAATCGTTAATTCATCCTCGCAATACTGCAGACTCAGCATGGAAGCAGATTTTCCAGAGGAGCCACTGCCCACCTGATCCATCTCGACGACTGCAACATCTTTCATGCCCATTTGAGCAAGATGATAGGCAGTGCTACATCCAACCACTCCTGCTCCAATAATGACTACGTCTGCAGTAGTGTTCATATGCCTGTTTTCTTATTTATGAAACGGTAAGATTCTGCTTGCCTAAATTGTTCCGGAACACTTAAAATTGAAGCAAAAATGCTGGGTTAACCTTTGAATATCTTATGGAGAAGGATGGTAAGGATGGAGACCCCGATCAGTGAGAGAATCGCCACAATGACGAACAGGACGATCCACCGGTTCTTCCCTTCTTTTTCATTCATCATAGGTGAAACCTTATCGGATCACCCTCTTCTCCCGCCAGAGTCGTTCGAATTCTTTTTGAAAGGAAATCACCACTTCAGCATCGGTGAGGATGAGGATATCCTCATCATTCCATTTCTCCGATGCTTCTGTCCAGTCGAAAGAACCCGTCACGGCTTTTTTCCCATCGAAGATGACAAAGCGATGATTCATCACTCCGTGATCCTTCCCCCTCAGGACTTTCACCGAAATCCCCTCGTGGATCAAAGAGGTGATCTTGGAGGATTTCATCTTGGCTTGTTTTGAATCGGTGATGACTCTGACCCTAACGCCCCGCCCTTTTGCTCTCACGAGGGCTTGAGTCAAGTTCTGAGACGTGATTTCACGCACCGCCAGGTCGATCGTCGATTGGGCGGATTCTATCTCTTTGAGAAGAGCCTCTTGAATGCTTTGATCAGGAGAGAAGAGAACTTCGGTCTCAGCGAAAATCGGGGAGGACTGAAGAACCCCTGACAATACAAGGATGAAACACGGAAGGAAAAACCGCATCGTATGAAACCCTGGAGTTCAAATCCTGACCAAAGATATTTGAAATTTTCCCATATTAATCTCCTCCCCCTTCGATGGGGGAGGATAAAGGTGGGGGTGGACAAAAGAATTCGATCCCCCTCCCCTTCATCCCCTCCCACCAAGGGAGGGGAAAATTCTTGGGGATTCATCTTGAGAATGTTAGAAGAAAATTCTCAGATCTTAAATGGAATAACCTTGACAAACTTCAGTGTTTCATAGGTGGAGAATAAAGTCAACCCTTCCGCCCCGTCGGCTCCCCTCGGGACAAGATTTGAGCTCACTTCTGTCAAGCGCTGAAGAGTCGGAGGTGGGCGCAGGCGGAGGGTTAAGATAACAATCTTTTCTCGCTAGATTCCATCGTCTCATCAACAACTTTCAAAATCTGATGGAAATCAAAAGGCTTGGGGATAACGAAATCGAGTCCGCTCTCCTCTTTTTTGGTCTGGTCTAACTCCATTCCCCATCCTGTGATCATCCCCACGGGAACGCGGGCTCTCAACTTTTTGATTGCCTTGCATACGTCCCAGCCTGACATGTCGGGCATCCCGAGATCGGTCAGGACGATGTCGAACTCCTTCTCTTGAAAAAGCTGAAGGCCTTCTCCTCCGTCCTTGGCCACGGTGACCTGATGGTTCACTTGAGAAAGGATTCGTGAAAGGACGCTCCGAACGGACTCCTCATCATCGATCACCAAGATGCGAGCCTCCTTTGTCCTTCGGGTGAGTGAGGGCATGACCAACTCGTCCTTTTCCTCTCTCCCAATGGGCAACATGATCGTGAAGGTGGTCCCCTGTCCCACTTTGCTTTCCACCTCGATCTCTCCTCCAAACCTTTTGATGATGCCGTAAGACATGCTCAAGCCGAGTCCTGTATTCGTAAAAGGCTTGGTCGTAAAGAAGGGTTCGAAGGCTTTCTTTCTCACCTCTTCAGTCATCCCAACCCCTGTATCTGCGATCTGGATGCAAACTCTCTCTTTTCTCCAGTAAGTTCGGATCTCAATCTTTCCGCCCTCAGGCATAGCCTCGATCGCATTGAAGATCAGGTTCGTAATGACCTCTCTCAATTCTGAGGCATTTCCCGCGACGGGAGGAATTTCTTCAAAGGTTGAACCCATTTCGATTTGAAATCCTCTTCCCTGGGCATCATCCTTCCACTTCGGTTTGGTGATCTCCATAGCATCTTGAATGATCGAATTGACATCCAGTCTAAAGAATTCCTTATGGGCACTCTTTCTGGTGAAGTCTTGTAGCCGTCGCACCGTCTGAGCGCTATCTTTCGCTACCTTCTCAATGGTGTGCAGCGTCTCTTTTGAATCTTCATCTTTAGCGGTGTAAATCAACAACTGAGCATTTCCGAGGATGGCCGTCAGAGCATTGTTGAAATCGTGGGCCACACCGCTGGCCATTTCGCCCAAAGCCCTCAGTTTTTCGCTTTGTAGCAATTGCTCCTCCATCCGTCTCTTCTCAGTAATATCTTTAAGATATGAAACAGTATTCACTCTCCCCTTCGGATCCCTGACAATGGTAGAACTGATCTCCACGTGCCTGATCTCTCCATCCCCTCTACGAATATTAAATTCATATCGGGGAGGAACCTCCTCCCCCCTCTGTCTCCGATGGTATCGATCAACGACCCGTTGCTTGCTTTCCTCATCCAGGCAATTACGAAAATCCATTCCGATGAGTTCTTCTCTGGAATAGCCCAGGATTTCTGCCAATCGTTCGTTGCAGTATTCAATACGATAGTCGTCTCCGATCACCCCCACCCCATCGTGAGCGCCCTCGACGACCGTCCGATATCTTTCTTCCGAAGCCTTAATCTCATCGAGGAGGAGGGCGTTTTCGATCGAAATGGCAAGTCCAACAGACACCTGCTTAAGAAAACGGACATGATCCTCTGAAAAGTGACCGGGTTTCCGACTGCCAAAATTAATGGTCCCAATAATCCTCTCCTTGTATTCCAATGGGAAGATAAGGGAAGACCTGATTCCTTCCCGGAAAAGTTTCCGATCGATCCAGGAATCACTTTCCCCGGTATCGGAAACAAGGATCGCTTGACCTGTCTCCACTACCTTTGAGAAAGGAGTTCCATCATTTGGATGAATTTCCTCATCCATCATCTCCTGAGCGACACCTTCTTTTTCCAGAGCAAAATATCGGAATCCTATCCCTTGACCTTCCACCAGGGTAATGGTCATTCGATCAGATTCCAATACCCTCTTCAATTCATCATGAATCGCCTTGATTACTTTTCTCACATCCAGGTTCGATGCCAAAATTTTGTTAATATTATTGACGACCTCTTTCTCCATCTCGAATCGCTTATGCTCCGTAATTTCTCGTGCTAAGTCCACGACAGCGATCATCTCGCCTGCTTCATCAAAGACGGGGAAGGTGAAGTATTGAAATACGCCATTCAGATATTGACTCTCCCTTTCTCCAGCGACAGGTCTCCTCCTCTTCAACGTTTCAGAAACATAGCAATCTTCGCAGGGGGACTCCCTGTGATGCAGAAGTTCGTAACATCTATTTCCAATCATCTCACTCGGCTTCAACCCAAACCGGTTAAATGCCGCTTTATTAGCCTGAAGGATTCTATGACTCCGGTCTCGAATGACGATGAGATCGGTCACGGCATCGAAAGTCGTCTCCCATTCTGACTTCGCCTTCGCAACGGCGGAAAAGAGGATGGCGTTCTCAAGAGCCAATCCGATCTGGATTCCAATACTCTCCAAGAGATGGATTTCTCTCTGGGTGAGATGATGAAGGGAACGGCTTGACAAGGTGATCGCCCCGATGGCTTTTCCCTTGGCCAAAAGGGGAATGCCCACCAAGAATTGAATCCCGATTTCCTTGAGGAAGGGAAGGAGCCGAGAGGATGGATATTCATGAATGGATCGTGCGATCGGCTGTTTTAATAGGGCGGTCTGTCCGGCGACCCCCTCGCCCAATTTAAGGACTTTCACCTTTTCCGAAAAATCAGCGGGATAACCTCGATAGTGTTTTAATTCAAGGATCCCCTCTTCCTCCTTGAATAGATAGATCCCGCCCATTTCAAATCGAGTGAGATGAGTGGCTCGGTCTAAAGCGATCGGCAACACCTCGTTCAGATCCAAAGTCTGGTTGATCAAAACGCTTAAGTCATAGAGGGTTTGAAGTTGTTCTGTCTTCTGGACTAACTCCTTCTCTGCATTCTTTCGGAAGGAAATGTTCTTGATGATCCCTTCGTATCCAGTGATAACCCCCTCTTCTTCTTTGCGGATATTGGCAGTGATGAGGCAATCCATGGGGGTGCCGTCTTTTCTTTTAAGTTTTACCTCAAAATCTTTAACAAATCCCTTTTGTGTGATCTCGCTTTGAAACTTCTTACGATCTTCTGGATGGAGGTAGATGTCTTTGGTATGAATGTTCATCAAATCTTTTTTGTTGGTGTGACCCAGCATTTCCACCCCTGCTTGATTGACGTCGACGAACTTCCCATCCACCGAGGTGATATAGATCATATCTCTCGAGTTTTCGAAGACCCTTCGATATTTCCTCTCCGCTTCGATCAAAGCTTCCTGGGACTGTCTTAGATCTTGAACCATCCGATTGAAGGAGTCCGCAAGAAGACCAATCTCATCCGGTCCGGTGGGTTCGATATGAACATTTAAGTCCCCTTTGGAAACCTTTATCATCTCACCGGATAGCTGTTTGATGGGATGGACCAACTTTCTCGTGAAGAGGAGACTGAAAATCATCGCCACCAACAGGGAAAGACAGATCCAGATCAACGCCGTTCGTGTAACGGCCCGGATAGGTTTATAAGCTTCCTCCACAGGGACCTGAACAACAACACCCCAATCCAATTCTTTAATGGGCTTAAAGACGAACAAGAACTTCTCCCCGCGGGGATGCTCGAACTCCAGACTCCCTTCGTTTCCGGCCACGACCTGATTCACCATGGGGAAATGTCTCATATTGATTTGCATGAGCACGCGGTGCGTATCTGGATGGGAGATCAACGTCCCCTCATGATCCACGACATAAGCGAATCCTCTTTCCCCTATCCGGATTTCTGTCACCACATCCCAAACGGATTGCAGATGGATTTGGGCTACCAAAACCCCAGCCAGTTTCCCCGGATCTCTCTCCACAGGGACTGCTACGATAATGGTCGGTATGACCTCATGAATGATGCGAAAGTCTCCATGATAAATTCGACCTTTCGAGGCCACTCGAAACATTTCTGTTCTGGATCGGTCTTTTCTCTCGGGGGAACTCTCCTCTCTGAATTTTGAAATCTTGACGACTTCCCATCCCCGTTCATCTAAAAGCGTCAGTTCCATGAGATAATCATTCTGATTCAGGAGGTTTTTGAAATGCTCTTTGATGTGGGAAGAATCGCTTTTTTGATAATGTGTACCTTTTGTGATAAACAGTAGGCTACTGGTGACTTTTTCAAAAAAAGCCTTCGTTCTCTCCACGACTAAACGAGCTTTCTCCGTTTCAACTTCGATGACCGACTTTCTTAAATTTTCCTGGTAGGTCCGAATGAGGCTGAATCCTGCGATGCCTAAAGGAATGGTAGCCAACAGGACAGAAAAGGCCATCCATTTCAGTCTCAAACTTCCCCTGATTCTTCTGATCATCAGTTCAGGTCTCCCTTTAAGAACCGATTTAATTCTGAAAGAAGAATCCTCCAACCCTTTCCTGCTTTAATGGCCCTGATTTTACCCAGACGGATATATTTCAGGAATGTGGGTTTGGAGATTTTCAAATATTCAATGGCTTCATCGGTAGTTAATACAACATCCTTTTCCATCAAAGACATCGAATTCCCTCCATTTATTTTGAATTTAATGGATTTTTGAGCAAATTATATGCCAAAAGAGTTCCCATGAGGTTTCTCGCTGATAACCTATCGACATCAATAAATTAATTAAGTTCTCAGGATATGGATTAGAGGGAAATAATAGCTCTTTCAAATTGACAATTTGTCAAATCTGGAAAAGATATTATCCAATGAGGGAGTGTAATGGAGTCGGCAATAGAAAATTCGATTTAGAAAACAGGCATGATGAGGGGAAAAATTAACGTCACGATAATGATTCGGAGGGTTAGATGGTTTACGTCCATCTTTCTTGTCTTACATCTTATATTTTCCAAAATCTTCATCCTTCATGTTCTCGATGATCGATTTTAATTCATCCTGTCCTTCCAACAGTTGGGAGGCAAAAACCCCCAGGTCCTTTGTTGCTTCAATGACTGATTCCGTGACAAAGATGGGAGCCTTCACCCTGACAGCAAGGGCGATGGCATCGCTGGGACGGCTATCCACGATCAATTCACTCCCATCCACGCTGAGGTAAAGATTAGCGTAAAACGTATTGTCCTTGATATCATGGATGATCACCCGGGTGACAGAGACCCGGAAGGTGTCTAATATCTGTTTCATCAGGTCGTGTGTCATGGGCCGAAGGGTCACCACTTCCTCGAGCCCCCTTGAAATCGCTTCCGCTTCAAAGACTCCGATCCAGATGGGTAGGGCTTTCTTGCCGGCGAGGTCCACCAAGATGACGACAGGATTTGAGGCTTTCGGGTCGACCACAATGCCCATGACCTTAACTTCCATCAACTCACTCCCCATATCACTCCTCGATGAACCCTAAAATTTTAAGCCAATCCTATTTTAACCTGTAAGATAGGGTTGTCAACCCTGCCAAGAAATTATTGAAGGTTTGATCAGGCTTTGTATCGGCGTGAGGGATGAGGTTCTTGGGAACCCCATGAGAATGGGAAGAGTAGGAAAAAGTTTAGACCTCTTCTAGACGGGGGCCTCCGGTGATAGAAGTTCCCGGCGAATTTTCCTTCGCCGATCCTTTTGGAAAAGGAGGGTGACGGTTGTCCCTCTCTTCAAACGGCTATTCACCTCGACTCTCCCTCCGTGTTCCTCCATCACCCTTTTAACGAAGGTGAGCCCTAATCCGATCTGCTCGGGTCGAGTCGAAAAGAAAGGTTCAAAGATGTGATCGAGGTCTTTTTTGGCAATCCCTTCTCCCCGATCGGAGACGGAAAGGCCGATGTCCTCCCCTTCCTCTAACAGTTCTACCTTCACCTCTTTCTTCTTTTTCCCAGATGGAGTTGAGGGAATGGCATCGATGGAGTTTTTAAAGAGATGGGAAAGGGCCAGAGTCATCAATCCTTTATCCACATAGAAATTCCCTTCGCCTTTCAGTCCTCCAGTTTCCAACCTGAAGGAGACTCCCTTCTCCACCACCTCACCGGAAACTGTCTCCAGCGCCGCTTCCACCACTTTTTGAATGTTTTCTTTTTGAAAAGTAGGTCTCGGGATTTTGATATACTCCTCCACCCGGCGAATCATGATCTCAAGCCTCTTGGTCTCCCGAAGGATCCGATCGAGGGAGGGCTTGGCTTTTTGAGAGGAAGGGAAAACTTTCAGAAGGCGCTTTGTATATCCGCCAATGGAGGTAATTGGATTTCGAATCTGATGGGCAATCTCCTCCACCATTCGACCAAGGCCGGCCCACCGTTCTGCTTCCATCTTCTCCCTCTCCAGTTTTTTCAACCGCTGGATTTCTTGGAAAGAGAAAGTTAGAAAGACTTCCCCTTCCTCCTTGAAAGAACTGGTGATCAGATGGACGAAGATTTTTGTTCCGTCCTGGCGCCTTAAGAGGGCCTCCCCTTCGAAACCTTCTTTGTAAAGGGTAAGGTAGATGATATTAGGAAGCAGGTAGATCATATCCTCTTCCAGAAAGAGGATTCTTAGTCGCTGTCCCTCTATCTCCTCTTTCTTATAACCAAAAAGACTTCTAGCCTGGCGGTTTGTGTACAAAACATTGGAATGGACATCGGTGAGGAGGAAGGCTACCTGAATGGTGTCAAAAAGGTGGGGTTTGTTTTTCAGGATATCGACCATAGGTAACTCCGTTTGAGCGCCTTAAGGCCCTCTCTTACGGGAGGGGTTTTGACCAGAATGAAGCCTCTGAAAAACCATCTAAGGGTGGATTCATTTTATGCTACCTTCTGAAAAAGTCAAGGCTTTCCATCGAAGCGTAACGAAGAGGATCGTTTCCCTTGACAAACCGATGGATTCTCGCTAAAAGATGTCTTACTTTTAGCATGGGCGAATAAGATGGGTTGGGTTAAAAAGGGAAAAGAAGGGAACAGGTTAAAGGACCTCTTCTTTTCGAAAGAAAAGAATTTTTATAAGATGCTTTCGGATCAGGCATCGAAAACCTTGGAGGGGATTGAGGCCTTGAGAGTTTATGCCGAGACTCAGAATCATGAAAACGGGAAGCGAGTGAAAGGCATTGAGAAGGAGGCGGACGAACTTCGAAGAATTTTGGTCGAAGAGCTGCACCAGACGTTCACCACCCCTATGGACCGGGAGGACATTTATGCCCTCTCAAGGGCGATTGATGATATTGTCGACTACGCCAATACAACGGTTGATGAAATGGAGATCTATGAAGTCACTACTGAAGAACATCTCCGGGAAATGGTGGATATCCTGGGAAAGGCCGCTCAGGAAATCAATGACGCTGTCAAAATTTTAGAGACCTATCCCCACATTGCCATGGAACACGCGGTTCAAGCCAAATTTTATGAGAATGCCATGGAAAAAGCCTATCATACTGCTCTCGCTGATCTCTTTAAAAAGACCGATACCATCTATATGTTGAAAATAAGGGAAATTTACCGGCACCTCAGCAATGCAGCAGATCGATGCGACCAGGCGGCAAACATCATCTGCAGTATCGTGATGAAAGCAACCTAATCTCAAAATTCGAAATTCGAAGCACGAAATCTGAAACAAGCACGAATCCTCAAAATATAAATGTTCAAAACAAAAAAGTTTAGTATTTTGAAATTAGAATTTCGGATTTGTTTCGAAATTCGAAATTAGGATTTCGGATTTACATCATATTAGTCGAGCCCTGAATGCAGATGAAGACAGAGGTCTTGATCGTCGGTGGGGGTGCCACAGGGGTTGGAATCGCAAGGGACCTCTCCTTGCGAGGGATCCCTTCCCTCCTGATCGAAAAGGGAGATTTTACCTCGGGAGCCTCCGGACGAAACCATGGATTACTTCACAGCGGCGCAAGATATGCTGTCTCTGACCCCGAAGCCGCAACGGAATGCATCAGCGAAAATAGAATTCTAAAACAGATTGCACCTCACTGTCTTGAAGAAACAGGCGGTCTCTTCGTCTCCCTTCCTGAGGATGGCCTCGAATTCAGAGATCTCTTTCTAACATCCTGTGAAAAGGTTGACATTCCCGCCACCTTGTTATCTAGGGATGAGGCTCTGAATTTAGAGCCCGAGCTCAATCCTGATTTCCTGAGTGCCGTGGAAGTTCCGGATGGATCGATCGATCCTTTTTCACTCGTCGTCGAGAACGCTCGGGATGCAGAGAAGCACGGGGCGAGATTCCTTCTTCATACGGAGGTCCGTTCCATCCAAGTGGATAAAGGTAAAATCTTAGGGGTGAGAGCTAAGGACCTACTTCAGGGGGAAGAACATATCATCGATACCCGTTACCTGATCAATGCTACTGGAGCATGGGCAAACCAATTTCTAAATCTTGCCGGACTCCGCCTCGATATGGCTCTTTCTAAAGGATCGATGATCATTACCAATCAAAGGATCACTCAGAGGGTCATCAACCGCTGCCGGCGCCCATCCGACGGTGACATCCTCGTTCCAAATGGGCTCGTCTCAATTCTCGGAACCACATCCATTCACCTCGATGATGTCGAAAATTTTGAGGTCACCCGTTCAGAGGTCTCCCTTCTTATTAAGGAAATATCAAGGATGGTCCCGGTCATCAAAGGAACACGGTTCATTCGGACTTACGCCGGTATTCGGCCTCTCGTCCTGCCTGAGGAGAAAGAGGACGATCGTGCCATCAGCCGTGGGTTTGCCCTAATTGATCACGAGAAAAGAGACGGCTTAAAAAATCTGATCACAGTCACCGGAGGAAAATTGATGACCTACCGACTCATGGCTGAAAAGACGTCTGATCTCCTTTGTCAGAAAATGGGGATTCAGGCTTCCTGCTCGACTCATAGGACCCCCCTTTCTGGAAAAGGGAAGCCTTTCGAATTAAAGGAAAGGCTCAGAGAGATCCGTCCAGCACTCGGGAAGGGAGCCGAGATCATATGCGATTGTGAAATCGTGGAGAGGGAGGAACTGGAAGAGTCTATAAAGAAGGGAGATCTCAAGGATTTACAGGATATCCTCCATCGAACACGCCTGGCCAAGGGGACATGCCAGGGAGGTTTCTGTATCTATCGCCTCCTCGGGGTGCTCCATGATTTGAAAATGTCAAGGGGAGACCCCAACAGCATATTAAAGGGATTCCTTGAGGAGAGATGGAAGGGAATTCGACCGATTCTCTGGGGAACAACCCTTAAAGAAGAAGAGCTGATTGAATCGATCTACAAAGGAATCTTCAATCTCGAACCCTAGGGTCCAAGGGGCCTACCATTGCGGAATGCAGAATGCGGAATGCGGAATAAAAATTCCGAAATCCGCAATCCGAAATCCGCATTCGGTGTAAACCGATGCATTACGATCTCATCATTATTGGTTTGGGGCTTTCAGGGCTCATGGCAGCTAAAAAGGCTGTCGAAATGGGAAAGAAAACCCTCATCATCGGAAAGGGAACCGGTTCTCTCTGCCTCTTCTCCAATACCATCGATGTCCTGGGAAATCTCCCGGAAGGAATGAAGATGGCCAATGGTCTTCCACTGTGGATAAAAGACCATCCCGAACATCCTTATTCTAGACTGGATTGGGAAAAAATTGAACAAGCCCTTTCTTCCTTTCGTTCAATTTTCCAATCTCAGTACCCTTTTCAATTGGTCGATCATGAAAATTGTCTGATTCCAACCGGGGCTGGAACATACCGGCCCGCCTATCTCATTCCCTCCACAATGATCGCAGGGACTTCCCTCAAGCATGGGAAGGTGCTCATTGTCGGGTTTAAAGGGTTTAAGGATTTTTATGCAGATTATACGGCTGGTCAGTTGAAATGTCGCGGCATCGTCATTCCTCTTTCAGAATTCCAGGGTCAGGAAATGATAGCTACTGCGATTGCGAGGTTGATGGAAAGGGAGTCATTCAGAGAGGCCCTCGGCAGAGAGGTGAAAAAACAGATGGATGGTGAATCCCGCATTGGCTTTCCCGCCCTTTTGGGAATCCGGGATCCTTTGAGCGTGAAAACAGATTTGGAGGAGACCATCGGAGTTGAAGTTTTCGAAATTCCTATTCTGCCTCCCTCTATTCCCGGAATGAGAATCTTCAGGCACTTTAAAGAGTGGTTGATCCAGAGGGGAGTCACCTTTCTATTAGGCCATTCAGTCTTAAAAGCCGATTTGAATGGAAAAAGATGTGAGAGCATCGAAGTGTCTCATCCTCCCCTTTCTCAATCCTATTCCGCCGACCGCTTTATCCTTGCTACGGGACGTTTCATCGGTGGAGGTTTAAAGGCAGATGAGGAGAAAATTTTCGAGCCTCTTTTCAATCTGCCTGTCCTTCAACCGGGATCAAGAGACCATTGGTTTGCGAACTCTTTTTTCAATGGCCATCCCATTCATCAGGCTGGGATTTTGACAGATTCTTCTTTTCGACCTGTAGATCAAAAAGGAGAGCAACTCTTGGATAATGTTTGGATCGCAGGTTCGATTCTGGCTGGCCATGACTGCATCCAAGAAAAGTCGAGAGAAGGAATTGAGATAAGCACCGGCTATTGGGCAGCCAAGCACGCGCTGGGAACTTAAGAATAAAATTGGGAGTAAGTTTGGATCAGTTTCTTGGTGGGGGAAGCGACGCGTAAATATCGAAGCACGAAATACGAAATTCGAAACAAATTCGAATGCCCAAAATTCGAAACTCAAGACTGCAAAATGATATGAGTTTGGAGAATTTAAACATTTGAATTTTGGATTTGTTTCGGATTTCGATATTCGGATTTCGGATTTTTTGATGCCCCCTTTCGATCCGGCTATATTAGACGGTGGTGATGAAAAAGCAAAGCTGGCCGAAGAGTAATCCAGATGTGTGTATCCGCTGTGCCGCCTGCATGGCTGTCTGCCCCGTCGCCAGGGTCACCCCACTCTTCCCGGGACCAAAGCAAGCAGGTCCAGGAGCGGAACGATTCCGAAGGCCCGGAAAGCCTTCGGTTGACGAATGGATTGATCTCTGTATCGGTTGTCATCTCTGCGATATGGTCTGTTCGTCCGGCGTGAATATTTCCGAACTGAACCTCCTTGCCAAAGCCAAATATCTTAATGAAAAGGGAAGGCCCTTACGGGATTGGCTTCTCACCCATTCCTATCTTTATGGTTGGCTCGGATCCCTCTTCTCCCCTATGGTGAATTGGTTCCTGGGAAACTCCGCAATCAAATGGATCGTGGAGGCTGTTCTAAGAATTGACAGAAGGAGGCAACTGCCTGGTTATGAGTCTCCCACCTTTCGTCAGTGGTTCAGAAAACATCAGTCTCAAGGTAATAATCCCCCCTCACCCCCCTTTAGTAAAGGGGGGATGGGGGGATTTGAACTTGCTTCCAAACATAGAAAAAAGATTGCCTATTTCTATGGCTGTTATACGAATACGAATGAGGTTGATGTCGGAAAGGCAACGGTGGAGGTTTTCGAGGCCAATGGGTTCGAGATCACCCTCCCTCCTCAAAAGTGCTGCGGCATCCCAATGCTTGGAAATGGAGATTTCAAAGGGGCGAGGAGAATGGGACTATGGAATGTCGCGTCACTTCTTCAAACCATTCGTTCAGGTTCTGATATCATCTTTTCATCTACCAGTTGTGGTCACATGATCAAGCATGAATATAGCCGCCTCCTAAACATTCCCGGATCAGAAGAGGTGGCTCAACGTATCTTTGACCTCTTCGAATTCTTAAGAAATCTAAAGGGATCGGGAGGCCCCAATCTCCATTTCAAAGAACTTCCTTTAAAGGCGGCCTACTTTGCCCCTTGCCATCTGCGGTCGCTTAACATTGGACTCCCTGCCCTTGAGATTCTTCGACTTATCCCAGGTCTTCAACTTGACAACATTGATGCAGATTGTTGTGGCTTGGGAGGGACGTTTGGCTTTAAGAAAGAGAAGTACGAAATTTCTCAGGAGATCGGGAAGGATCTAGCCGAGGCCATTGATCGTTTAAACCCTGAGATCGTCCTGACGGACTGCGAAGGCTGTCGTATGCAAATCCGGCACCTCACGGGCCTGAAGGTGTTGCACCCGGTCCAGATCCTTAGAGATGCAATGACACGGGGATAGCGAGAAAGGGAGACACGAGGACTCGGTGACGCGGAGGTGGGGAGATACGGAGATGGGGAGATAGGGTGATGAGGAGAAATGAGACATGAGCATCTTTTCTGATATAATAATTTGTCATATGGAGCGTGCTTTCTTTTCTTAGATACTTTTTCTCGATTCCTTGATCGCCCTATTGATATCCCTTTGGCTTATCCCTTTCGCCTTAAATTTTCCTCCGATTCGACCCCAAAGGTTATCAATATAGCTACCGATGTCCTTCTCCCCGATGTAGTCTTCAATGAGTTCCCTTACCTTTTGGCTCGTCGTCTTGCCCTCCACTCTGGCAAGTTTATTGAGCCTATTCTTCATCTCGGAATCTATTCGGATGATCATCTGGGTTGTCATAGATAACCTCCAACTTAAATGTATATTTTGTATATATCGTATATAAAACTGAAGAGATTGTCAACCCTTCGGTTCACGGGCATGAATGCAGGGCTTTAGCCTTAAGGTTGGGGGGAAGGTGCCGTAGAATATGTTACGTATAGCACCTACAAAGAGTGAGGCTGGACTATCTTTATGATCTGATGATTTCCGATTGAAATCGAGTTTAACGTGAAACGTCAGCGGTGGCGCCATCCGCTGGTGTGATTGGCAGTGTATAGTTTAGCTTTGACCCCAATGTCCCTCATT